>Ga0214473_10002419_pt1 | contig 22928 bp, 21 predicted proteins | sample RVTome_7_FD_203509 | JGI IMG/M metagenome (GOLD analysis project Ga0214473, IMG submission 203509) | Soil microbial communities from uranium-contaminated site in the Upper Colorado River Basin, Wyoming, United States - RVT98D197 | ecosystem: Environmental > Terrestrial > Soil > Contaminated >... | reverse complement strand
GAGGCCGATATCGGCGAAAAACGGGATGTCGCCCGGGAGTACCCCGACATCGTGGCCGGCCTTCAGGCGTTGGCCGAAAAAGCGCGCGAGGAATTGGGCGACGCGCTCACCAACCGGAAAGGAAAAGGAATCCGCGAGCCGGGCCGGTTGCCTTTAGAGGCGTGCTGACCGGCCGGAACAATCACTTTTTAAGAATATGGGCGAACGCGGCCACGATCGCGCCGAGCAGAGCATAGAACAAGCTGTGGGCCAAATCCGCGCCCGGTCGCTTGAAAAGGAAAGCGATGGATCCGATAATCAGCACGACAAAGTAGAGCCCCGCCGCCAGTTCGGGAAGCTTGTCCTTGTCGAAACCGGAAATTTTTCTCGCAAAATTTCCGATCCGCCGGGAAGGCTTCAGGCCTCTGGGCGACTTGGCCAGATCGATGCCGAGGACGGCCCCGAAGTTTGTGGCGAGCGCCGCGCCCAGCAATAGCGTCGTATTCATCAGCCATTCCGGGGGCGAGGCGAAGAATAACATCCAACCCACCCCGATCAAATAAATCAAGCCTCCCAAAAAAATCAAGCAGACGAGAATATATCGCACCATGGTTTTCCCTCCGCCACAAAGATAGGGGCAATTGACGAGCGAAGTCAAGTTTTCTAAACCTGACAGCGGGAAGCGGCTTGGTAAAAGTCCTCGACTTCGGCCTGGCCAAACTCGCGGCCGGGCCGCCCTCCGCGGATTCAAAAAATGTGGCCGAAGTTGAAATACAGGCCGGTGGCGTCCCGCCCGAACCCGACATCAAGGCGGACGAGAAACGTTTTCAGATAGAACCGCAGGCCGACGGTAGGATTGAAGGCCCAACCGCGGAGGTCGAAGTCCGCTAGCGAAGGCCAAACCTTGCCGGCGTCCAGGCCGACGACGCCGCCGAGCGGCCCGGCCATCGGGAAACGTATCTCGGCGTTGACGAGGACGAAGGCCTTATCGAGATAGCGGTCCTGGGGCGAGCCGCGCAGCGTTATGTTGCCGCCCAGGCGGAGGAGGTATTGAACCGGAACGCCCTCGCCCTTCATGTTTTGTCCGCCCAGGCGGAAAGCGAAGACAGTCTTCGGATAGAACAGGACGGTGTAGTATTGGAACCAACCGCCGGCCCGCCAGAAAGAGATGTCCGTCCAGCTCGTCTTGGCCGCGGCCTCGGCCTCGCCTTGAAGGACGATGCCGCGGGAGGGGTTGATGTAACTGTCCCGGCTGTCATAGCGGAGGTTGCCGGTGAGCGAAAAGACCCGGGCCGTTCCGGCATTGAGAACGGGCGCCAGAGTCTCGAGCCGGCTGCCCGTTTCGGCGAAACCGGAGTTGGTAATGCGGGCATATTTCAGGCCGACTTGGCCGACGATGCGGCGGGTGAAGCCGCGGCTCAGATTCAAGTTGACTTCGACCGGGGTGCGGGCGTAGGTTTCGCGGTCGCTGTAAAGGGATTCGGCGCCGAGGCCGAAGAAGTTGTTTTTGATCATTTTATCGTAGTCGACCGAAAGGTCTACCGCCCAAGGATAGATTTTTCCCTGGCGTGTTTCGAAATCGGGCAGCGAGAAGACGAATCGGTACCAGCGCTCGCCCTTCGTGCTGTTGAACACGGTCAGGTCAAACGACTCGGAGAGGCCGAGGGGATTGAGACAAAACGCCTTGCCTCCGTATCCGAAGCCGATGTCCGTATCCCACATCAGGATGGGCATGACCTCGATTGTTCGTTTCCGGAGCCTGGGGACGGTGGCCGGTTCCTTCGGGGCCGTCTGGAGGACGTTCCGCAAGTCGATCTCGGCGAAGATACCGAAATGGTCCGAAGCATGGAGGTCGCCGACCCGCTCATCGATCGCCACCCGCGACGAAACGATATCTTCGGGACGAAAGTTCTTGCTCAGCAAAATGAAGTCGATGCGCCTGGCGAGAGTGGTGTCCATAGCATCGAGGAGGACGTATCCTTGGCGCGGTCGGGCCGAAGCATCGGTTGGCCGGCTCGAATAGGCGATGTTTTCATTCGCCTGAGGATTCCAGGTGGGCGGAGCGGCCGGACAAGAATCGATAGCCTCGGTTTCCTCCAAAAACCTCCTGATCTCCGGCATATTCTTCTCCGCGTTGAAGTCTCCGACGAAGAGGACCGGCGCATCGGCCGGCAGTCCTTTGATAAAGCGGAGCAATCGGTCGACCTCGCCGGCCCGGCGAGCCGTGCGGGCCTTGACTTCCGCGACGGCGTGGGCGAATTGTTCGTCAGTCAGGCTCTTCGCTTCGGGGAATTCTCGCAGTTTCCTCAGGCTCTCTTCGCCGGCGCGGGGCGAGGCCGCAAGGTGGACATCGACGAGATAGCAGGGCGTTTGGTCGACGGTGATCTTGCCGACCAAGGAAAAAACGGCTTCGGAGAAATGGAAGGTAATGACGTCCCCATAAAGGCCGAAGGGTCCCGAGAGCTTCCAGACGTCGTGAAGTTCGAGATCGAGCGCCGGCCGGGCAAGGATGGCCATCCCTTCCTTGAAATTGGTCGGGATTCCGAGCGGGCCGAACTTGATCCCGCCGTTAACAACCTGGTGGATCTCGCGAAAGCCGAGCGCGCCGGCCAGACGGGCGGCGTAGCCTCCCGCGGGATTCGCTTCTTGAAGGAAGACGATGTCGGGATCGAGCGATTTGACTTGAGCGAGGAGGGCGGCAAATCGCGCTTGGCGCCGCTCCGCGTTCTCATATTCGCCCATTTTGAGCGTTCCGACGTAGTCCAGCCCCGACCAGACATTGATCGTCAGAACTTTGAGGGATGTCTTCAAAGCGGCTTGCGATTCGGCGTCAACAAATCCGGCCGAGAGCAGAAGGGATAGAATCAAGCCCACCGCGGATTTATTGAAAGGTTTCATGGCTGCCTCTCCTCGAGATTCAATGTTCACATGATAAACTTTTTTGGTTTCGAAGTTGTTAAAATTTCGTAAGGAATTTGTTAAAAAAATGTCAGTATTTGTTGAGATCTTCCGCAAGGCGCTGTTCGTAAAGAGGCGTATGAATATGGCGGAGGAAGCAGGCCAGGCTGTCCCATGAAGCTCAAAGCGGGTGATTGTGACAATGCGATTTTCCTTTAAGTCATTAATTTGACAAGAGATAAAAATAACATATAATATGATTGTCATATATTACACATAAGAAGCGAGAAAGCATGGAAAAGAAAATTTCCGCGACCGAGGCCGTCAGACGATTCTCCGAAATCCTGAACTCCGTCTTATATAAAGGATCGCACTATAAGATCATCAGAGGAGGAAAACCGGTGGCTTCGATATCGCCCGTGACGGTGTCTCTCGAAGAGATGACGCTTGGGCAACTCAAATCCTTGCTCCATCGGCTGCCGAAGCTCGGAGATGAAGCGGGTCCTTTTGAGAAAGACCTGCGCGCGACCCGCGCAGAGCAACCGTCTCTTCCGGAGACAAGCCGATGGGAGTGATTTTCGGTACGACGGCTTTAATCTCCCTGGAAAGAGGGGTAAAAAATATCGACGACCTCATCCGGGGCCGGGAAAACGAGCCTTTCGGGATCAGCGCGGTCACGGTCGCCGAGCTCCTTCACGGAGTCCACCGGGCGGATACCGAAGAAAGGCGGCTGAGACGGAAGGCTTTTGTCGAGAAGATCATCGAGAACTTTCCCGTTTTCCCATTTGATGTCGCCGCCGCGCGGATTTATGCTCGGATATGGGCCTCCTTGGCGGCGCGGGGCCGGCGGACCGGCGCCCATGACCTCATGATCGCTTCGACCGTGATTTCTATCGGCTATACTCTCCTCACTTCGAACGCCGGGGATTATGCGGAAATCGAAGGTCTCTCCTGGAAATTCCTGGCCTAGGCGGAGTATTCCAAGGATGCGCGGCTTTAAGGAGGATGGAAGGTTTATCGTCTTTGGGGTAATCTCGGGGTCGGCGGGAACGATTATTCTGAATCTCCCCGGCCCTGCAATTCTAGTTTTCTTGACAGTAGTCCGCGGCCGGCGATATAGTCATTTCATGATGTGCGGTATCGTTCGTGAACTCAACGACAGGAGAGATGCCACGCAACCTAATTGCCATCTCCTATCATCGAACTCGAAAAGCTCTTGTAAACCATGAGAAGATTCATTCTCGCGCTTCAATGTCTTGCCCTCACGGTTTTGGCCTTGGGCCAGGGCGCCGCTCCGGCCCGGACGCGGGCTCTTTCGAAAGCGCCGACTTCGAAGGAGGGATACATGAAAATGCAAGCCAAAACGACCGGCCAGGGAACGCCCCTTGTGCTTGTCCCGGGGGGATTGACCGGCTGGCTCGGCTGGGACGCTCACGCCGCCCGGCTTTCGTCAAAAAGGAAGGTGATCCAAGTTCAGCTCCTGAACGTGGAATATGGACTCGACGGCCGCTCTCTTCCGGCGGGCTATTCGGTGAAGGCGGAGAGTGGGGCGCTGGCTGCGACGATCGGGGATTTGGGCTTGAAAGACCCGCTGGATTTCGTGGCCTGGTCCTTTGGCGCGGAAGTGACGCTCGACTTTGCCCTCGACCACCCTCGACAGGTACGCAGTCTCGTTCTCATCGAGCCGCCCGCGTTCTGGGTTCTGCGGGCCAAAGGCCCGCTTGACGCCGAAACCGCGCGGGTCGCTTCCATGCTCCAACTTCTGCGAGAGGATATTACCGAGGATCAACTCGCTCAGTTTCTCCAGACGGTGGGATTTCTCCAACCCGGGCAAAACGCGAGGGTTCTGCCCCAGTGGCCGTTATGGGTGCGTCATCGTCGATCGTTGAGAAACAGCCCGGCGGTTGTTTCCCATGCCGACGACGCGGCCAGGCTCCGCGCGTTCCAACCTCCCGTTCTCCTGGTGAAAGGAACTGGCTCGGCGGGATTCCTTCATCAGATTATCTCCGCCTTGGCGTATTTTCTGCCGCATGCGGAACTCGTGGAAATGCCGTCGGGGCACGCGCCGCAGATCGTATCGATGGATCGTTTTCTTGCGAAGCTCGAATCATTCCAGGCGCTCGCAGCGCGTTGATGGAGTCAAGCTTCGATCGGGACTATCCTCAGGCCATCATCGCCGCGTGGAAGTCGTCCCCTTTGTCGTCGACGATGATGAATGCGGGGAAGTCCTTGACCGTGATCTTGCGGTCGCCGGGAACGTTCATTCCGAAGCTCCCCGGCTTAGTAATTCTTGGGTTCTTGACAGGGGGACGCGGCCTGAGATAAGTTTCCATCGACATCGGGGTCGGATTTAATCATGATTGGGCTCACGGTCGGCCAGTATCAGATTCTGGAGAAGCTCGGCGAGGGCGGCATGGGCGTCGTCTACAAGGCCCGCGACACCCGCCTAAACCGGACCGTGGCCATCAAAGTCCTCCCTCCCGAGAAAACTGCCGACTCCGAGCGCAAAGCGCGTTTCGCGCATGAGGCGCGCGCCGCCTCGGCCCTCAACCACCCCAACATCGTCACCATTCATGACATCTTTTCTCACGAAGGGACGGAGTTCCTAGTGATGGAACATGTCGCCGGCAAATCCCTGGCGGAGGAGATCGCCGGCAAGGACATGCGGATATCCGAAGTCTTGAAGTGCGCCGCGCAGATCGCCGATGCGCTCGCCGCGGCCCACGCGGCGGGGATCATCCACCGCGACCTCAAGCCGTCGAACATCATGGTCACTGGGAGCGGCCTGGTGAAAGTCCTCGACTTCGGCCTGGCCAAGCTTACGTCGGGGCCGCCCTCCGCGTCCGAGCCCACGCTCAGCCTCCCGCAAACAGACCTCGGCATGGTCGTCGGGACTCCCGGTTACATGTCGCCCGAGCAGGTCAAGGGGCAGGACCTCGACCGCCGCTCCGACATCTTCAACTTCGGGCTGATTTTGTACGAAATGCTCTCCGGTGCGAAGGCCTTTCAGGGTGAGACCGTTGTCGAAACGATGAGCGCCATCCTGAAGGAAGAGCCGCCAGCTCTCTCGGAAAGCGTGCCCGCGGCGCTGCGCCAGATCATCGCGGTGTGTATCGAGAAAAATCCGGCCAACCGTTTCGAGTCCGCCCGCGACATTGGGTTTGCCCTGCGGGCGCTCGCGGCGGGCTCGACCATCACCGATGCCGTCCCTAAAGTCGAAACAATTCGGCCGAAATCCGCGCTAAAATGGGTTTGGCCTGCGGCGGCCATTCTATTCGCCGCGCTGGCCGTCGTCTTTGTCACCCGGGATGTTTTTCGCCCCGCCCCGCCCGACCTGTCTTCCTACAAATACACCCCTTTCGCCATGGACGCTGAACCTGAGATCATGGGCCGTTGGTCGCCTGATGGGAAAAGCATCGCCTATCTCAAGGAGTCGGGATCGAGCATCCAGTTGATGACGCGCAGCCTGAACGCGTCGTCTCCGACTCTGCTCCACACGATGCCGGCCGAGTTGCGCGACTATTTGGGTGTTTCGTGGTGGCCTCCCTCCGGGAATCGCATACTCTTCAATTCCAAATATTCTTTGTGGTCTATGGGCAGCACCGGCGGCGAACCGCAGGAAACACTATCTCCGCGCGTCTATGCGGCGGACATTTCGCCCGACGGAAAGACCTTGGCCGCCTGGCGGAGGACCATGGAGGCGGGCAAGCTAACGGTCGCCGTATGGATTTCCGCCCCCCCCGGCTCCGAACCCAGGAAATACGAACCGGCTCCGTTCGAGATGAACACATTTGGCGTACCGACACACCTTCGTTTTTCTCCAGACGGCTTACGAATCGGTCTTTCGACGTATTCGCCAAGAGGCGGAATCGATTTCTGGCTTCTGGACTGGCCCGACGGCCCAAAAGCGAAACAGCGCCGTCTCTTTCAAGACAAGAAATTCGACGTACCGCCCGGTTTCGACTGGATGCGGGATTCCAAGCACCTCGTGATGTCCATCGGAAAGGACCTCTGGTTGGGCGATGTCGAAACCGGTGGACTCGAAAAACTCTCGACATATGTCGAAACGGGAGTGGCGAGCGGAACAGCGCCATCCGTGTCGCCGGACGGCCGGAGCATCGTCTTCAGCGCCGGGAGCACCGACTACGACATTATTGAAATTCCGCTCGACGGTTCGAATGCGAGGCCGTTTCTCTCGACAACACGCGACGAATACTCGCCTTCATGGTCATTTTCGGGCGACCGGATCGCTTTCATCACCGACCGGCTCGGAGAAAACGAGATTTGGCTGCGGAGCAGCCGAGGCGACTGGGAGAAGCCTGTCGTCACACAGAAAGATTCCCCGGAGCTAGTCGGCGGTTTTTCGATGACGGCCTTGTCTCCGGACGCTAAACGTATCGCCTTTCTGAATTGGACTTTTATAGGCCGAGGAATCTGGATCTCGCCGGCCGAGGGAGGAACGCCGGTGAAGGTGGTCCTAAACGAAGGTGTCATCCCCTTGGGGTTCTCGTGGTCGCCGGACGGGACACGACTGGCCTTTGTCGCAACTTCAGGGAATTATCATATTGCGATTGCCGAGGTCGGCAGCCAGGAGCCGGCTGAATTCATCCCAGGGACGGAAGGCCTGACAGGAACTGCCACGGCCTGGTCTCCGGACGGCCGCTGGATCGCCTGGGCCAGCACTCGGGAAAAGTGCATCTTCCTTGTTTCCCCCGACGGGAAGACACTTCGCCGGCTGCCGAGCCCTGTGCGCCCGGCCGTTCAGGATTATCTTCTCATCTGGTCCAGAGATTCAGCGAACCTTTATGTGGCTTCCTCCCTCGATGGGAATGCCCGGCTGGACGCGGTCGACATCAGAACAGAGACGGCCCGGAAGATCGCCGATCTGGGGCAAGGGCCTAGGTTCCAGACCTGGACCAATTTCAACTTGGCGGGAAGCCTTTCGCCTGACGGCAAGAGCTTCCTGACGTCGGTTCGCGTCGGGAAATCCGATCTTTGGATCCTGGAAGGATTTCCTCAGTTAGGGCGCCGCCGGCGGTAAAAAACAGAGATCTTAACCTGCTCTAGGCCGTAATCGCCGCGTCAAAATCGTTGCCCCGGTCGCAGGCCGTGAGATTGCAGCCGGTTTCGGCTCGTCTTTCTTATGAACGCGCCCTCTTGACAATCAGTTACGAAAGAACCATAATGGAACCGATTTGGAACCATGGGACGACGGACATGGCCATGACGATCACGGTTAAAAACATTCCCCCCGGCCTCTACCGGAATCTCAAGGACAGCGCGGAACGGCATCGCCGGAGCATCAACCGCGAGATCATCTCGATGATCGAAGAGAAGCTCGCCCCTCAAGCTATGAATCCGGCAACGCGGCTGGCGGCGGCGCGGGCTTTAAGGGAGCGGACGCGAAAGGACACCTTGACCGAAACGCTTATCACGCGGGCCAAAACTGAGGGCCGGCTTTGATCGTCGTTGATACGAACCTGATTCTTTATTTCTACATGAACGGCGCTCATTCCCGTTCCGCGGAGAAAGCCTTTGCCAAGGACCCGCAATGGACAGCACCGCTTCTCTGGCGAAGCGAATTTCGGAACGTCCTCGCGACATGCCTCAGGCGGAGCGCGATGGATTTCGAGACCGCGGTCTCGATCCAGGACGAGGCCGAACGGCTCATGGACGGGAGCGAATTCTCCGTGCCGTCAACCGATGTCCTTCGGATTGCGGCCGGAAGCGGTTGCTCAGCCTACGACTGCGAATTCGTGGCGCTCGCCCGCTACCTCGAGGTTCCCCTCGTCACTGCGGACCGCGCTCTGCTTCGCGCTTTTCCGGATACGGCCGTCCACCCCGACGCCTTCGGCCGGTAATCCAGCCTTTCGGGGAGCGCAGCAGCGCAACCGCGCTTAATCGGTGATTGCTTAGGCCATCATCGCCGCGTAGAAGTCGTTGCCCTTGTCGTCGACGATGATGAACGCCGGGAAGTCCTTGACCGTGATCTTGAAGATCGCCTCCATCCCCAGCTCGGGATAGGCCAGGACTTCCTGGCTGGTGATGCAGTCCCGGCCGAGCCGCGCCGCCGGGCCTCCGATCGACCCGAGGTAGAAGCCGCCGTAGGTCTTGCAGGATTCGGTCACGACTTTCGAGCGGTTGCCCTTGGCCAGCATGATCATGGACCCGCCCCGCTTCTGGAAGATCGGAACGTAGTCGTCCATCCGGCCGGCCGTGGTCGGGCCGAACGATCCCGAAGCGTGGCCGGGCGGGGTCTTGGCCGGGCCGGCATAGTAGATGATGTGATCTTTGAAATAAGCCGGCAGGTCCTCGCCCTTGTCAACCTTCTCCTTCAGCTTGGCGTGGGCGATGTCGCGGGCGACGATAATCGGACCGTTGAGCGAGAGGCGCGTCGCGACGGGATACTTGCTCAGCGTCGCCCGGATTTCGCTCATCGGCCGGTTGAGGTCGAGCGTTACGGCCGGAGCGTCCTTCCCTTCCGGCACCGGGAGATACTTGGCCGGATCGGTTTCGAGCTTCTCCAGGAATATCCCGTCGCGGGTGATCTTGGCCTTGATGTTCCGGTCGGCGTTGCAGCTGAGGCCCATCCCGATCGGGCAGGACGCGCCGTGCCGCGGGAGGCGGATAACCCGGATGTCGAGGCAGAAATATTTTCCGCCGAACTGGGCGCCGAGCCCGAGCTTCCGCGAAGCTTCGAGGAGCTTTGCTTCGAGCTCGAGGTCGCGGAAAGCGTGTCCGGCCGGCCCTGCCGCGGTCGGCAGGTCGTCGAGATAGCGGGCCGAGGCCAGCTTGACGGTTTTCAGGACGAGCTCGGCCGATGTCCCGCCGACGACGACCGCCAGATGATAAGGCGGGCAGGCCGCCGTCCCGATCGCTTTGATCTTGCCGATCAGGAATTTGGGCAGCGATTCGGGATTGAGGACGGCCTTGGTCTCCTGGAAGAGATACGTTTTATTGGCCGATCCCCCGCCCTTGGCGATGCACAGGAATTTGTAAACGTCGCCCGGTTCCGCGCTGATATCGATCTGGGCGGGCAGGTTCGTGCCCGTATTCTTTTCGTCATACATATTGAGGGCCGCGTTCTGGGAGTAACGGAAATAGTTCTTGGTATAGGCGTTGAAGACGCCGCGCGAAAGCGCGTCCTCGTCGTTGCCGCCCGTCCAGACCTGCTGTCCCTTTTTGCCCATGATGATCGCCGTTCCCGTGTCCTGGCACATTGGATACACGCGCTCGGCCGAAATCACGGCGTTTTTGATCAGCTCGAGGGCGACATACCGGTCATTGGCCGAGCTTCCGGGATCCTTGATGATCTCCGCAAGCTGGGCGAGGTGCGACGGACGGAGCAAAAAGGCGACGTCGCCGAACGCTCGCTCAGCGACGAGGGTCAGGCCTTCGGGAGCGACCCGGACGATCTCCCGTCCCTCGCACGTTCCGGTCGAAACGAATTCCTTTCCCAGCGGAAAATATTCCGTGGAGTCTTTTACAGCGGAAAACAGCGGCTGGAAAACATAATCGGGCATGGCTCTTCCTCCTTATTTATTTATTATTTCTGGATCTTTTCATAAATAGCGGTCTCAGGCCGTAGTCGGATTCCTGAGTTTCCCCAAAGAGGCTGCGGCAATCTCAAGGACTTTTTTTCTTTCCCGTTGCCGGGCGAGGACGTTTTCGAGAGGCGCGACGGCCCGCGAATCGCCGATCTCCCCGAGAAGTCTGGCCGCCCGGAAACGCGTCGTCCATGACCGGCTTTGCAAAGCTTCGATCAAAGGCTCGACCGCGTTCCGGCCGAAATTGAGGAGGGCGTTTTCGGCGCTGTCCCTGATACTCCAGTGCGCATCGGCCATGGCCTTGAGCAGGGGGAGAACGGATTTGGGGTCAAGAAAATTGCCCAGGAGCCGGGCCGCCTGGCGCCGGACGATCCGCGCCTTGTCTTTGAGGGCACGCAGCGCCGCGTCCAGGACACCGGGTTGCCCGATTCCGACCCGGCGCAACATCCGGACCGCCTCGGCCCGGATAAAATCCGTCGGATCTTTCCTGGCCACAAGGATCAGAAGTTTTACCGCCTTCGCCCCGCCCATCTTGGCTATCGCCCTGACGGCCTCGAAGCGGACGGTATCCGAATGATCATGAAGCGAGGGAGCGACGTGTTCCACCAGGGCCGGATCGCCCACTTCGGCCAGGACTTTCAGGCCGCAGCACCGACCCCAGCCGGCGCAGCCGATCTGGGACAGCGCCTGGATCGCCGCTTCCTGAACGTCAGGGAGGCTTTCCTCGACAAGCTGCTTCAGGAGTTTCACCGCCCGGTGATCTTCGAGTCCGCCCAAAGCCTTGATCGCTCTCATCTGAAGCTCCGGATGGAGCTTGTCGAGGGCGTCTTTCTTCAGGAGCTCGATGTCGGACCGGTTGAACGACAGCGTCGGGATGATCAGGCGTGTCACGAGCGGCCCGAACCGGACGAGGGCGGCGACAGCCGCTTGACGGACGATGAAATAGCTCGAACGGAGGTGGCTGATGAGGGCCGGGACCGATTTCGGGTCGCCGACTTGGCCCAGGCATTTCAAAAACGCCCGCTGCGAAAACTTGTCCCGTTCCCGGATCAGGGCGGTGAGCAGCGCCAGGGTCGCCTGTTTTCCGAACTTGACGATGGCGTTGGAGGCCTGCTCTTGAACGACTTGGACGTTGTCCTGGATTCTCTGAACAAGAGGCTCGATGCTCTGTTTATCCCCGATCGCGCCCAAAGCTTCGGCGGCGCTGGCCCGAACCAGCCACTGACTGTCCTCGAGGAGAGCGAGAAGATAGGGCGTCGAATCGCGGGATTTGAGCCTTCCTAGGGCGCGGGCGGCGTTCGACCGGATCGTCGCCGAGGAATTGTTCAAGGCATCATAGAGGAGAGGAAGGCTGTCGAGGCCGAATTCCCCGAAGCCGTCGATGGCCAGGTCCACGATCTCTTTATTTTCGAGAGAGAGCAAGTGGATCAAAATCCGGGCGAGACGGACATCCTTGCGGTTGATGATGTCCCTGACTTTTTCCTGGAGCTCGGCGGCGGCCTGGGTGCGGACGATCCAATCCGGGTCCTCGACGGCTTTCAAAAGCTGGTCGATCACCCGGTAGTCTCCGAGCTTCCCCACCGCGGCCACGGCCGCCCAGCGGATATTGACGTCCGGAGAACGGAAGATCTTGGGCTTAATCAGCTCGTCGATGGCCTCCGGGCGGCCGTATCGGCCCAGGGAAATCACCGCGGCATGCTGGACGCTGGGATTGGGATCGTTCAGCTCTTCGACGAGGATGGGATAGATCTTATCGCTCTTTTCGTATCCGAGCATCATGATCGTTTCCCGGACGGCAATGGGGTCCTCGCATGTCCGGATCACCCGGAGGACGGAATCCAGCGACGCCGAAGCCGTGGTCTTCAATTCAAACCCTCTCGATATAGCCCTTGCAGTCCCCGTCGACGTTAAAGGACGTGACCTGATAATCGCAATCGATGTTGGCCAAAGCTTTGACCGCGGCGCGGAAACAACCGATCCTGGCGCAGGTCAGGTCGCGGACCGAAAATCCCTGCTCGATCAGGGCCTGGCAGCTCTTGAGATAGATGCATTCGTGGACCGTGATTTCCAGGTGGAAGGGATTGATGTCGACGAGCTCGAAATGGCTGGCGTCCCTGAAGAGCCCGCCGGCCATCCCGATCTGGATATAATTCTCGACCGCGGCGCGAATCGAATCAGATTTCTTGATCTGGAATCCATAGTCGTCGGCCAGGCTGTGGAGGTAAAACTGGACGGAGTGCTCATAGGCGCGTTCGCTGAAAACGCGCGGCCGGGTTCCGTGAAAATCACGGGCCGTCTCCTCCAGACCGCTCAGCCAAGCCAACGCCACCAGCCAGCCCGCTTCTTCTTTATCGATTTTATCCATGGCCTCTTCCTTATTTCCTGTTTTTTTTCTTCGGCGTCTCCGGAACATCCGCCAGGCTCAACCGTCTCAGCTCCTTGGCGACAGACTCTTTTCCGACGGCGCGGCCGATGTCTTGGCTCAATCGAACGGCCAGCGCGGCCGGGTCCGCGCCGGGATCCTTGGCCCAGAGGAAGACCAGCGCGGCGGTATCCCCCGGGCTGAACACGGCCGAGGGTTTTTCGACGGCTTCAAGCGGAGGGGCCGTCTCCGTCTTTGTCATCGAAGCGAGAATTTGGTTCGTATCCCTGGCGATGGCCAGTTCCTCATTCGTCGGGATGACGAGGATTTTTACGCGTCCGGCGCTGATGTCCCTCTCGCTCTTCGCGTTTTTCTGCGGATCGATGGCGATGCCGAATTCGCTCAAACCGTCCGTGATCAAACGCCGGACGTAGACCGAATTCTCTCCGATCCCCCCGGTGAAGACGACGGCGTCCACCCGCCCGAGTTCGGCCATGTAGGCCCCGATATACTTTTTGATATGATGGCAATAAATATCAATCGCCAGTTGATGGCGTTCGCTCCCGCGAAAAGCCTCCTGCTCGATTTCGCGCATGTCGTTGGACGTTTCCGTCAGCCCGAGCATGCCGCTGTTCTTGTTCATGATCGCATCGATCTCTTTCGTCCCGAGATTCTCCCGTTCCATGATGTAAGGGACGAGGGCCGGGTCGATGCTCCCGCACCGCGTCCCCATCACCAGGCCCTCGAGCGGGGTGAATCCCATGGTCGTGTCGACGGACTTTCCGCCGTCCACGGCGGTGATGCTGGCTCCGTTGCCGAGGTGGCAGGTGATGATCTTGGTCTCTTCGATCGGCCGCTTGAGCATCTCGGCCGCCCGGGAGGCGACATACTTATGGGACGTTCCATGAAATCCGTAGCGGCGGATGCTCAGCTTTCGGTAAAGGGCATAGGGCAGGCCGTAGATGAAGGCCTTGGGCGGGATCGTATGATGAAACGCCGTGTCGAAGACCCCGACCTGGGGGATGCCGGGAAGGAGCGCCTCGCAAGCCTCGATCCCCTTGAGGTTATGGGGGTTGTGCAGCGGAGCGAATTGAATGCATTTCCGGACCGCGGCCTTGACTTTATCCGTGAGGAGGACGGACTGGGAAAAGTCTTCGCCGCCGTGAACGATCCGGTGCCCGATCCCGTCGATCTCGCGCTTATCGGCGATGACCCCGTGTTGCGGATGCATCAGGAGGGAGAGAACGATTTCAATGGCCACGCTGTGATTCAGCACTTCCCGGATTTCCCGGATCCGGTTCTTCCCCGCGGGCTGGAAGGCGATGATGGCATCGCTCGAGCCGATCTTCTCCACGATCCCTTTTGCCAAGAGGCTCTCGTCCTCCATCCGGATGAGCTGGAACTTGACCGAAGAACTGCCGCTGTTGAGCACCAGTATTTTCATCGAATCTTTGGTCTCCTCATGAGGTGAAAGCGCCCTCGCCAAGGTGTGGAAAACAGGGCTTCGCCCCCGTTCTCTGGGATGGATGAACGATGTCTTGGCTTTTGATGTATTAATATAAATGCTTTAAAAAAGGCTGTCAAGGCCGCCTGGGAGCGGGTCGCGGCGTAAACAATTCCATTATCGCCGCGGACTAAGCGGATGCAATGCTCATTTCCGAATTCTTCTCAATAGTGATAGCGGGCTTGAAGGAAGTCGATCCGGTCGTCTCTCACTAAGTAAACGACCCGGTGTTCAAGGCTGAGTCGACGTGACCAGATGTTCGACCCGAGATACTTGAGCGGCTCGGGCTTTCCGAGCCCCGAGAACGGGTCGCGCAGGACGTCCAGGATGATGTCGAGGACACGCACCGCATTCCTTCTATCGGTTTTGATCCAATGCCTAAGGTCCTGAAGGAAGTCCGGATCGAAATAGATTTCACGGATTTTTCCGCCCACTGGCTGCCTCATCCTTGAGCTTCTCGATATCCTCGATCGTCATGCGGACCCCGCCCTCTCTACCCAACGCCCTCTCGAGAGACGAAAGGAGGCGCAGCGCATTCCTCGGGGATCGAAGGAGATAAGCCGTTTCTAAGAGGCTCACCGCGTTCTTCTCGGACATCATCACGACGCTTTCGCCTCGCCGCCGCTTGATGACCACCGTCTCCTCGTTTTTCGTGACGTCGTCGAGAAGCTTGGACAGGTTCTGACGGGCTTTGGAATATGTCGTATGAATAGCCATGGGCTTTTTTTTATATTGTACTATAATATTGTACATATTTGAGCCCTCCAGTCAATAAAAAGGACGCGGCGGCAGACAGAGGATTCTCAAAACGCCACAATCAAACCGAAATTCCCTTCTTCAGAGCTGATCGGATGTTTCATACATAGAGTTTTTTCAAGCGCCGTGTTTGTTCGCTCAATTGACAGGCGCCGCCGTTTGCATTAAAAATAGAACCTTGGATTCCATTTGAGGAAAGGCAGGTCAGGATGAGCGCCAAATTTTTCGTCGAGGGACACCGGCCAAAGACAAGCCTGGAAGATGAAGAAACCCTGAAAGTCAAGAGCGACGTCTACGCGACGCTCGAAGAAGCGACCCTTAGGGCCAAGGATATTCTCAACGAGGACAAGGACCTCGGACTCGCCGTCGTCTACGAGCAGAATCCCGACGGAACCCGGGAAGGGGTCAAGTTCATCTATATGGAAGAGGACGGGACGTTCGAGGATTTCCCCCTGTATTGGGGCACGTGCGATACCGTCTGCGAGGGCTGAGCCCCGCCAGTTCTTTGTAACCTCTTACTCTAACTCCGGCTCTAATAAGTCAATAATATGCTTAATTTCCCGCTTAACTTTTTCGGAACTTGTCGGATGTCCTAAAGCTCTCTTGGCGCACTCAAGCGCAAGTTGAAGATAAGAATAAGAAAGCCAGTACTCGATGTTTCCCCGGTTGACGATTTCTTTGGCTTTTAAAAACTCTTCAAGCGCCGCCTCGTATTTTTTTTGTTTATAAAGTTCCTGGCCTTTTTGATAGGGCACCCTGGCCTCTTCCAGCATATCATATTCTATTTCTTCTTCGGAGCTGGAAAATACCTCAATAGAAGAGGCCTTTTGCCAATCTAAATCTCTTAACGATGAGGCCAGGACCGTAAGCTGTTGCTTCTCACGATTTGAATTTTCAGGATCGATGACCAAAGCTCTAAAATACAATTTAATGGAATGACGGCCCGCCAGAATGTTCCAAGGATCCATCGCCAGCGTATATTCGGCATTCCCCTCCTCATCCGTATCGATGTCCGTGCCCTCAACCGTTTCACTCCCCAAAAAACTTGAAAAAAAGTTTTCAACATTCCTCAATTTGCTCTTATTGAAGAGTTGGCTGTCATTCGTCACCTCGACGCAGACGACACAGTTGGGTTTGGCTGAGATCGAGAAAACGGGGGATTTATGAATATCGAACGAATATCTGTCCTGTTCGGGAGAGATTTTGACGCGAGGCCCTTGAAGATCCATGGGCGCTGTCAGACTTGAAAAAAGAAGAAGAAACCCCAGAAAGCTCATTGTCAACAAACGTCTTCTCACTTTTGCCTCCTTTTTAGCCTAAAGCCGGTATAAAATCCGGGCCTCTTTCAATGGCCATCCGGGGCTTGGGCCTGAAGCCATTCCCGCTCCGGCCGCCAGCAGTCCCTATTTTTCCTTGTACAGGGCGTAGACAAAGGGATCGGTCGTCGTCTGCCAGCCGGAACTCACCCGCCGGCCGTCGCCGAGAAGCCAAGTGACCTCGTACTGCAGGCTCAAATCGCTCTCTTGGTGGAGGTATTCGTACTTGGTCAGAAGCGATTCCGAAGGCAGGATCTTGACCTCCCCCGTTTTTTCCCGGTCGAAGATCTTGTTCTTGAAAGCAACCGTGATCAGCTTGATGTTGCGGGCCTTGACGTTTTCCTCGTCGGCAATGACGTCCACCTGGCGGTAGCGATGCGGCGGAAAAAGGTTGATGGCGGCTTCTTCGCTGCGCGTCCAGCTCCCGTCGACCTTGATGCCGCCCATGAAGCTCCAGACCGTCTTGAACTCATAGCCGAGCCACGAGGCGCCTTCCCCGAGCCTCGGGTAAATGAAGGGCAGCATATTGCCCCGCTCGGCGAAAGACTGGGCATTGAAGATGATGTCGCGCGTCGTCGGCTCGCCCCGGCCGTGAGTTTTCCGGAAGCTCACCGTGACGAAATTGATATACTTCTTGAAGGTCTCGAAATCCTCTCCGTCGAGGATGGCGTATACCGTGCGGTCCTGGAGGTCCGGATCGTCGAGGTTGATGATGTCGTATACTCTTTTGTCGTTCTTGAACTTCCGGAGGACATCGCCGATCCCCGCGTCCATGGGCCCGGTCTCCCGCTCCTGACGGAGCCTTTTGATCATGTTGATCGTCCAGTTGTCCGACCGGGTGACCCGTTTGATCGTGGTGCTCACCCCGTACGGCCGGTCCTGCGGCTTGGTGCCGCCGCTGTCCTGCCCCTCCTCGGCTTTGTCGTCGGCTTTCTCGCCCTCGCCCGGCAGCTCCATCTTCATGTCGAACATCTCGCGCATCACCGAGTCGACGATCGTCTGCTGAAGAGCTTCGAGGTTCTGGTCTTCGCCGGTCACGTCGATCTTGACCGACCCGGACGACTTGAGGTCGTCATAGATCTCATGGCTCTCACCCGTTCCGGTCTGAACATACCAAGTCCAGACCCAAGCCTTTTTCTTCTTATAAATTTTCCACTTTTTGTACCGTTCGAAGTACTGGCGGACTTTCGACCAGGAGATCTGAATGTTGGCCTGGTATTTCGGCGTCAGGCCTTCATAGGTCATATCGAAACGAACGCTCAAGGGATAGGTCGGCTGGCGAAGGGCTTCCTCGAGAAAAGCGGCGCCCTCGGCCGTGACGGCGATGGACACGGAAACCTCCGACCCCGAGACAAGCGGCGCCTTGCCTTCACCGATGATCTTCCGGGTGAAGACGCCTCCCTCACCGGCCGCGGCCGAGATGACGATGAATGTGCCTTTCTTGAAAACGATCGGTCCCTTGAGCTTGGCCGCTTTGTCGATCTTGGCCAGCTCGGCGCGGACCTTGGCCAGTTCCTGCTCGTCCAACCCGTACTTGACGAAGAAATGTAAGATGCCGCCTTTAGCCTCTTCCTTGCCGGCCTTGGTGTACTTCAGGAACGTCAGCTTGGGGGTTCCATCCGGCCAGTAGGCCAGACGGGGCAGGTTCGGCATATAGTAATAGGCGTTGGCCTCAGCGTGATCCTTATACAGAATGGCGTTCCCGACCTGGAGCGTGGGCCTGTCGAGCTCGATTTCCCCGGCCAGGAACGAGGCCGCGAACAGGAGCAGGACAAGCGGCAAGAGGATCTTCGCGATGTTTTTCATGCTGTCCTCCACGAAGCGGAATTATTTGGCATAGATCACATATATGAACGGGCTTTCCTTGCTGATCCAATCGGTCTGGATTTCCCTGCCGTCGGCAAACAGCCACACGACCCTGTAGCTATAGCCCGGGCGGCCCCGCTCGTGCATGTACGTGTATTGAGCCTGAAGGGGATCGCCCTTTTCGTAGTTGATGACGACCTCTTTCGTAATGTCCTGGCCGTAGATGCGGTGCTTGACCTGAACGGCCAGGGCTTTGATGTTGTTTTTGATGATGTTGTCCTCGTCCGCCGAGATCTCGAGCGTCCGACGCTCCACGGGGGGAGAGAGGGTCAGGACGGAATCCGAAGTCTTCGTCCACTCGCCCTCCCAAGTGACGCCGCCGTAAAAGCTCCACTTCGATTTGTATTCGTAGTCGAGCCATTCGATCGCCGCCTCGTTAAGGCGCCCGTACTTGAACGTCTGCCGGCTGCCGCTCTTAGCGAACTGCTCATCAACAAACTTCACTTCTCCCGTCACCGGGGCGCCCGAGAACCGGGGCTTTCGGAACAGGACCGAGACGCTGTTGAGGTAGTTCTTGAAGTCTGAGGCATCCTGGCTGTCGAGGATGACCTCGATAGAGCGCTCCTGGAACGTCGGGTCGTCAAGGCTGACCACGGTGAAGAACCGGCCGTCCTCGCCGTAATTCTGGTAGATGCCGCTGATGTTGCCGCTCATGATGACATCGCGGTCCTCGCGCAGACGTTTGCGCATGTCGACTTCATAGCTGCCCGAGAGCTTGATGCGCTTGAAGGTATACCCGAACTGGACGCCGAGGATGGGCTTGACCTCAGGAGCCTGGCCGGGCTTGGTCTCAGGCTTGGCCCCAGGCTGCACCCCCGACGCTCCGGGTTTGGACGGGGGCTTCTGGCCGGGAGGCGCAGGCTTACCGGGCACGGGCTTGCCCGCCGGTTTCGCCGCCGGCGCGGGCGGCTTCTTTGGCGCGGAGTTCGGCGCTTCCGCGGAACCCATGGGCACCTTATCGCACATCATGGAGAGAAGGTGGGCGTAGACGACATCGAGCATCTTCTGCATATTCTGGTTCTCGCCGACGACATCCAGTTGGACGGCGCCCTTCTGGCGCAGCTCCTCGAGGATGGCTCGAACGTCCGCCTCGATCTTCGCCACTTTAATCGTGCCTTCGGCGTGAAACTTGATGTCCTGCTGGGTATAGACCTTGTCCCAGTCGACCTTGAGCTTGGCCTGGAACGCCGGGGTCACGCCCGTAAACTTGAGGTCGAAAAGGACCGACACGTCGGATGTCGGATTCTTGAAGGATTCCCAGAGGAGGGAAGCCCCTGCCTCGGTCAGGGCGATCGACACCGCCGCTTTCTGGCCGGGAAGGATGGGCGCCTTGCCCTCGCCGGCGATCCTCTGGTTGAAAATGCCGCCCTCTCCCGCCGTCGACGACACGACCCGGAACGTTCCCTCTTTGAACGGCACGGGACCGGCGATCTTGCCCTCGGGATCCTTCAGCCGGAGCGAAGACTCGGCCGAGCTCAGCTCGCCGCTGGTGAATCCCCAGGTCACCAGGAAGTGGATGATCCCGCCTTTCGTTGCGCCGTCCGTCTTGGCGTACTTAATGAAGCTGAATTCGGGCGTGCCGTCGCGTTCTGTCGCCAATCGCGGCGCGTCCGGGACATAGTAATACTTGTGCAGGTCGGCGTGGTCGCGGTAGAGCACGAACCGGCCGGCCTGAATGACTTCGTCCAGATTCACGTCCGCGAGGGCGAAGGCCGCCGCCGAGATAAGAAAGGCGATGCCCAGGAATTTTTTTTTCATTCTCATTCCGCCCTCCTCATTGAACCTTTGCCGCCGGTCTTGTCTTTGACGGCGATCTCATAGGTGGAAAGGTCGAGGAACGCATCGCTCCCTGTCTTCCACTCGCTCTTCTCGGACCTCCCGTCCGCGTGGACCTTCGTCACCCGGAACCGGTATGCGCCGCCCTTCGCTTCGGGGATGTTGAATTCGAGGTCGGCCTGGGGGTCGGAGCCGGCGGCAAACGAAACCGTCCTCGAGTCTCTCTGTTTCTTGGCCGTAACGATCTCCACTTCGATTGTGACCTTGACCGCATCGCCGTTCGTGCCGTTGACGAAATCGAAGCACAGGACGCTCATTCGGCGGAAATTGAACGACATCTTGTCGGCCAGGTTGACGACCTTGAAAAGGCCGGCATCGGTCTCCATGGACACGGGCACGGCGAAGGACAGCCGGCCGTCCCGCTGGCCGTCGACGAGCTTGCCCTCGTCGTTGATCTCGTAGCCGTCGAACGAGAATTCGCACTCCACGGAGAGCCCCGTGGCCTTTTTTCCCTCGAAAATTTTCCAAAGGTAGGAAGCCGAGTCGCGGGCTAGCGGCAGAGTGAAGCTCTTGTTCGTCCATAGGATCGTCCTGGCGGCCAGGTCTTCTTTTCTTGCCTTCTGGCTTTCCGCTTCGATCATGGTGTAGCTGAGGATGAAATTTACGGCGGAGAACGGAACCGGACGGTATTCGAACGACGGACCCTTCAAAATCCGAAGAGCCTCGGTTTCGTCCTTGAACCGGACGGTCAGGGCCAGGACGCCGCCGGCGGTCGTTGTCGCGCCTCCGGCCGCGTCCTGTTTGACGTAAACGTACTTGTAGAAGAAGAATTGCGGCCGACCGAAGGACTTGGTTAAGTCCAAGCCCGTGGGAACGTAATAAAAGATATTCCTGTTTTGGTGGTCAGGGAAGATGAGGATCCGGCCGCCGACCGTTTCGGGCCGCGTCAAGAGCTGGGCCGCGGACGGGCCGACGTTCGCCAGGAAGACGGCGAGCCCCAAAAACGCCTTCAGCCGGTCCATAAGTTATTTCTTTTCGTAATAGGCGTATACGAACGGATCGGTCGCCTTCTGCCAGCCGCTGGAGGCTTTGGTGCTGTCCTTGAAAAGCCAGGTGATGTTGTATTCGTAGTCCAGGTTATTGGCCTCGTGGAAGTACACATAGTTGATGTTCAAAGGCTCGCCCTTGCGAAGGACCACCTCCTTCTGCAGCTCCCGGCCGAAGTTCTTGTGCTTGAACTGGACGGCGATGCGGATAATCCCCTTCGCGGCCATGTTCTCCTCTTCGGCCAAAACCTCGATATACCGGTATTTGTGAGGAGGAGTGAGGACGATGACCGGCTGGGATGTCCGGATCCAATCTCCGTTGACCTCGAGTCCGCCGATATAGCTCCAGACGGGCTTGTATTCGTAATCTAGCCACTTCTCGGTGGCGTCGCCCTTCCTCCGATATTTGAGCGACAGCGTATTGCCGTCCTGGCTGAACTTGGCCTTGTTGAAAATGAGGTCCTCCGTGACGGACTTCATGTCGGCGGCCTGGTATTCTTTCTTGAAGGTGATGCCGGCGAAATTGATGAACTGCTGGAAGGTCTCCAGGTCTTCTCCGTCCAGGATAACGTTGACCGTCCGCTCCTCGAAGGCCGGGTCATCCAGGTCGACGACGCTGAAAAGCTGCTGGTTCCCGCCGTACTTCTTATGGAGGTCGCCGATATTCCCCGTCAGCGGGATCTCCCGCTGGTCCCTTTTTCTCCGGGTCAGGTCCACGGTGTACTTTCCGGTCATCTTCACTGTTTTTTGATAATAGCCCGCGTGCGCCTGTCCGAACAGATTCCCGAACCAGTTGCTTCCGGTCGACGCCTGGGGTTTCCCGATGTCCTCGGGCTTGACCGGCTTGGCGTCGAACATCATCTTCGTGATCGTATTGTAGACTGTCTCGAGCAGCTCGTCCATCTTGGTGTCCTCGCCGATGACGTCGAGCTTGATGGCGCCTTGCTCACGGAGCTCGGCGTAGATCTTCTGGATCTGGGCGCTGACGAAGACGTTCCCGGCTTTCATCTTGAATTCCCTATGGTTGTAGACCTTGTCCCAGTCCACGCTCAGGACCGCGCGGTAAGCAGGCGTCAGGCCTTGGTAGGTCATGACGAACTGGACGGAGACGTCCGACGTCGGCTGCTTGAAAGACTGCAAGAGGAGCGTCGAGCCCTCTTCGGTCAGGGCGATGGAAACGGCGGCTTCGGAGCCGGCGAGGAGCGGCGCCTTGCCGGTCCCGCAGATCTTACGGGAGAAGATCCCGCCTTCCCCGGCCGAAGCGGAGATGATATGGAAATCACCCTTGACGAAAACGACAGGACCCAGGATCTTGCCGTTCTTATCGAGACGGGTGAGGTCTCGCTGGGCTCTGTCCAGTTCCTCGCGCGTCAGCCCAAAGGTGCAGAGAAAGTGCAGGATCCCGCCCGTAATCTCCTTGCCTGTCCTAACGTATTGGATGAAGCTGAACTTGGGGATTCCGTCCGGCCAGGTTGAGATCCGCGGGGCGAGAGGCATGTAATGATAGCCGTGCTCGGCGGCGTGGTCCCTGAAGAGCAGGATATTGCCCACTTGCAGGGGCCCGACGTCGAGCAGGACTTCAGCCTGGACGGCTAGAGGCAAGACGGCCGCCGCCAGGGCTAGCGCCGAAATCAAGGCCCGTCTAGAGCGCATGGTTCTCCTCCTCTATTCCTGATGATGCCTTGGTCGAAGATCCGGTTTCCATTGATCAAGCTCCCGCTGCCGGATAATCGGGAAAAGCGCGCTTCAGCCCGCTTTCCGGAATATTTTCTTGATATGAAACGTCCCCAGCGTGAGGTCCAAGGAGTCCGTGACGCTCTCCCATTCGGCCGATTCGGCCGATTCGCCCGTTTTTAAAACGGCTGTGATCTTGTACTC
>Ga0214473_10002418_pt1 | contig 22930 bp, 18 predicted proteins | sample RVTome_7_FD_203509 | JGI IMG/M metagenome (GOLD analysis project Ga0214473, IMG submission 203509) | Soil microbial communities from uranium-contaminated site in the Upper Colorado River Basin, Wyoming, United States - RVT98D197 | ecosystem: Environmental > Terrestrial > Soil > Contaminated >... | reverse complement strand
AAGGGGTGGCCTTTACCAAGGAAGCCCAGCGTTTTTATCCCTATATGGACCTGGCCAGTCATGTCATCGGATTCATCGGAACGGATCCCGATGGTTTGGAAGGATTGGAAAACCAATACAACTCCTATTTGAAGAGTCCCTACCTATATGAACCCAGTGTAAGAGACGCCTTGGGACGGACCTTGTATTTAAAAGATATGGAGTCTATCCAGGAAAACGAAGGATTAAGTCTTATCTTGACCCTGGATAAAAATATTCAATACTTGACCGAAAAGGAATTAAAAAAAGGAGTGATGCAGTCCCAGGCCAGGGGAGGGATGGCTATTGTCCTGGATCCCAAGACCGGTGAGATCCTGGCCCTGGCCAATTACCCTACCTATAACCTGAATACCTTCCAAACGACCCCGGCGGCTTTTAGGAGGAACCAGGCCTTAACCGATACCTTTGAACCGGGATCGACCTTCAAGACTTTTTTACTGGCAGCCGCCCTGGAAGAGAAAAGATTTTCCATCAATGATATGATTTTTTGCGAGAACGGGAACTACCGGGTGGGAAATCATGTGATCCATGACGCTCACCCCCATGGGTGGCTTTCTTTTCAGGATGTGATCAAGGTTTCCAGCAATATCGGAGCCACCAAAATAGGGAAAAAGTTGGGCTCCAAGACGTTTTATACCTATATCAAAAATTTCGGTTTTGGAAAGGAAACAGCCATAGATCTGCCGGGCGAAGTGAGCGGGGTGGTCTGGCCCTATCATCGTTGGGGAGAAATTGAGGCCTCCAATATCTGTTTTGGACAGGGGGTTACGGTGACGGGGATTCAACTGGCCTTTGCCCTGGGGGCCATTGCTAATAACGGCCGGTTGATGAAGCCTTTCCTGGTCCGGCAGATTCTTGATCAGAAAGGGAATCCGGTTAAACAGTTTTCACCTCAACCGGTGCGGCAGGTTATCTCACCGGAAACAGCCCGGCTGATGCGGACCCTCTTGGGCCGGGTAACAGAAACCGGTGGAACCGCAACTCAGGCGGTTATCGAGGGTGTTTCAATCGGTGGAAAGACCGGTACGGCTCAGAAGGTTTCCTCGGGACACTACGAGCCGGGGAAATATATTTCAACGTTTGTGGGCTTCCTTCCGGTCGAGGCCCCTTCTTTGGTTATCATGGTGGTGATCGATGAACCCAAGGGCTCCCATTATGGCGGGGTGGTGGCGGCCCCGGTTTTCAAAGGAATCGCTGAACAATCCCTGTCCATTCTGGGAATAAGAAGGCTTGCCCCGATTATTCCCCGGGATCAGCCTGCTGAGCCTCTCTACAAAAAACCGGACATGGCACCTTTACTGGTGGTTCAAAAGACCGGGGAAGAAGAAAACAACCGCTCAGCGGATGATCAAAACAAGCAGATCATGCCGGATATCCGGGGGATGAGTATGCGCAAGGTGCTTGAAGTTATGAAAGACTATAAAATCCCGGTCATTCTCATGGGGAGTGGAAAGGCCGTTACCCAATCCCCTTTGCCCGGAACGGTCTTAAGCCAGAAAACCCGCTGTCAGGTTCAATTTCAACCGGTTCTTTGAAGGGATCTTTTTGCGTTTAAGTGAGTTGCTAAAAGTATTGCCTTGGGCTGAGATTAAAGGGGATACCACCCTGGAGATAACCAACCTGGCTTATGACTCCAGGAAGGTCAAGGGAAAAGGATTGTTTGCGGCCATAAGGGGCCATAAGGCCGATGGGCACCGGTTTATAGAACAAGCGGTCTCAAACGGGGCCAAGGCCGTTGTTGTGGAAGAGGAGGGGTGGCCTGTCCCCTCTTCGGTGACCTGTATCAGGGTTAAAAACAGCCGGCAGGCCCTGTCGGGATTATCGGCTGGTTTCTTCGGTTACCCGGCTTCCAAACTGCATCTGATCGGGATTACCGGGACCAGCGGGAAAACGACCACTTCGTACCTGGTCGAATCGATTTTAAAATCGGCCGGGGCTCCAGTCGGTGTTTTGGGAACGGTCTCTTACCGCTATGGATCCAAGGTTTGGCCGGCACCGGTCACCACACCGGAATCCCTGGACCTCCAGGAACTTCTGGCTGAAATGGTCGGCGAGGGGATCACCCACGTCGTTATGGAGGTTTCTTCCCACGCCCTGGATCAGGGCAGGGTGGGGAACATTGATTTTGAACAGGCGGTGTTTACCAATTTGTCTCAGGATCACCTGGATTACCACCGGGATATGGAGGTGTATTTTCAGGCCAAGACCGAATTATTTCATCACTATCTTAAAAGAAACGACCAGGGGTTGGCCATTGTTAATCGAGATGACCCTTATGGACAGAGGCTTTGGCAGGAATGGACCGGTCCCAAACAGGATTTTGGGGTCGAGAAAAAAGCGGCTTATTTCCCTTTGGAGGTTAATTCGAACCTCAGCGGAATTGAAGCACGGATTCAGACCCCCAAAGGAGAATATGCTCTGAGGTCATCCTTGATCGGACAATACAATATGTATAATATCCTGGCGGCCTGGGCGGTGGGAGACGGGTTTTGTTTGGAAGGCAGGAGCATCCAAAAAGGGATTGAATCCCTAATTCGGGTCCCCGGTCGGATGGAACCGGTCCCGAATACAAAAGGTCTGACCATCCTGGTTGATTATTCCCATAAACCGGAAGCCTTGCGGTTTGCCTTGTTGTCTTTGAAAGGATACGGCCGTGGAAAAACACTGACCGTATTCGGATGCGGTGGTGAACGGGATCAAAAGAAACGTCCGCTTATGGGCCGGATTGCCGGAGGATTAAGCCACCTGAGTGTGGTCACTTCCGATAATCCAAGATCCGAGGACCCCGATAAGATCATCCATAATATTGAACAAGGACTTAAGGAACAAGGAGTAAGCTTTGTGGACCGGAAGGATTTGAAAGAAACTCCGAAATCTCCCGGATATACCATTGTTCCCGATCGAAGGGAGGCCATTGCCCTGGCTGTCCGTTTGGCCAAACCCGGAGACAAGGTCTTGATTGCCGGAAAGGGACATGAAACCTATCAGTTGCTGGGTTCAAAAACCATTGATTTTGATGATCGGGAAGAGGCCCGGAAGGCCTTAGAGGCCATGGATGTTCAGCACGGATAAATTGGGATGGGATGAATGGATTGCCGGTATTTCAGGCCGCTTGATTCAAGGGGCCGTGTCTCAAGGGATTCAGGGGGTTTCAACCGACACCCGATCCCTGATGCCCGGGAACCTCTTTGTGGCCTTGAAAGGACCCAGGTTTGACGGTCATCAATATGTCTTTCAAGCCTTTGAAAAAGGGGCTGCCGCCGTCCTGGTTTCGGAACCCCTTAGCCCGGGGATGCCCCCGAAGGATAAAGTGGTTATCCAGGTTAAGGATACCCTTTGGGCCTTGGGGGATTTAGCGGCCCTTTGGCGCAGAAAATTTCCGGTAACCCTGGTGGGGATCTCCGGGAGTAACGGTAAGACCACGACCAAGGAAATGCTGGCCGCCATCCTGGAGCTGGAAGGCCCGACCTTAAAAAATCCGGGCAACCTGAACAACTGGATCGGTTTGCCGTTAAGCCTTTTTTCTTTAAATGAAGACCATCGATTTGCCGTTATGGAAATGGGCATGAACCACTCCGGAGAAATCGCCCGCTTGTGCCAGATAGCCCGGCCTTCAGCGGGTCTTTTAACCAATATCGGGCCGGCACATTTGGAGGCCTTTGAAACCCTTTGGGACGTGGCCAAGGCCAAGGGAGAGCTTTTTGAGGCCCTGGATTCGGATCATTGGGCGGTAATCAATTGGGATGATATTAGAATACAAAAGCTGGCTTATCTTTGTCAGGCCCGCAAAATTACCTTTGGCCAGGCCTCTGAGGCGCAAGTCAGGGCGGAGCGAGTGTCCAAAACTTGCCAGGGGCACCGGTTCCGAATCCTTTTCCAAGGAGAAGAGGAAGTGGTCCTGCCTGTCTTGGGGGAACATAATATCAGTAATGCCCTGGGGGCTGCAGCGACCGCCTTGGCCCTAGGCCTTTCCCTGCAAAAGGTCAAAAAAGGTCTGGAGCATTTTCATCTCCCGGAACATCGGCTGCAGATTAAAAAAGGCATACAGGGGGTCCGGTTGATAGACGATTCCTATAATGCCAATCCGGCATCTATGAAAGCCGCCTTAACGGCCTTCGATTCATTAAGGCAAGGGAAAAGGGGAGGATTGGTCCTGGGCGATATGCTGGAACTCGGGGACCAAGCGATGGAAGCCCACAGGGAACTCGGCCGGATGATTGGAGAAATGGGGGTGGATTATCTTTTCACCCTGGGTCCTCTATCGGAAGAAATGCTGATAGAGGCCCAAAGCGGTAATCGACCTCCGCAAAAGACCTTCGGGGTATCGAATCATAAAGAAATATTAGATCGGTTGCCGGAAATAATCCGGGAAGGGGATTGGCTGTTGGTCAAGGGATCTCACGACCTGAACATGGAGGCCATAGTCAAGGCTTTGGAGGAGCAGGGATAACTCATGTTGTACCATCTGTTATATGCCTTACACGGTCAAATCTCTTTTTTTAATGTCTTCCGTTACATTACCCTGCGGACCATCTATTCCACCCTGACGGCCCTGTTGATCACCTTTCTTCTTGGACCTTATGTGGTTCGACTGCTGACCAAGTATCAGATCAGGCAGTATATTCGGGAAGACGGACCCCAGTCCCATTTCAGCAAAAAGGGTACCCCGACCATGGGGGGGGTGTTGATTCTCTTTGCCGTCTCTATTGCCACCATTTTCTGGGCCGATCTGACCAATGTTTATATCTGGCTGGTCCTGTTAGTCACCTTATGTTTTGGAGGGATCGGGTTTTTGGATGATTATTTGATGCTGGTCAAAAAGAGAAATAAAGGTTTGAGTGCCAGATCCAAATGTATACTGCAGATTGTGATTGCCCTGATACCGGCCGTTTTCCTGTATCTGAATTTTAAATATAATACCCGCTTGAACATCCCTTTTTTTAAAACCCTGACCCCGGACCTCTATTGGGGATATATCCTCCTGGCCTTGTTCATCATCGTCGGGACCTCCAATGCCGTCAACCTGACTGACGGACTGGATGGTCTGGCTATCGGCCCGGCCACCATCGCCTTCGGCACCTTTTTACTGCTCAGTTATCTGAGCGGTCATGTCAAGATTGCCAATTATCTCCAGATACCCTTTGTCCCCGGATCCGGGGAATTATCTATTTTTTGCGGGGCCATGGTTGGGGCAGGCATGGGTTTCCTCTGGTTCAACAGCTATCCGGCCCAACTTTTTATGGGGGATGTAGGCTCCCTTTCCCTTGGGGCTGCACTGGGAACCGTAGCGGTGATTACCAAAAATGAATTACTGTTAATTGTTGTCGGCGGGATTTTTTTGATCGAGGCCCTCTCGGTCATCTTCCAGGTGGGCTATTTCAAGATGACCCACGGGAAACGAATCTTTCGAATGGCACCTTTGCACCATCATTTTGAATTGAAAGGGTGGCCGGAACCGAAAATAATTGTCCGATTTTGGATCATCGCCGTGATTTTAAGCTTAATATCCTTGAGCACGTTAAAGCTGCGATGAGGGAAACCAAAAGCAGTTGAGCTGTTTCCGTTGCGGGAAGAATGGAAGTCAGTTCTCAAAAGAGATTGAGATTTAAGTTGAATTTTAAGAATAAAAAAGTCCTGGTGGTCGGGTTGGGAAAGACAGGGATAACCTTGGTGTCCTTTTTATTAGGCCAGGGGGCCGAAGTCATGATCTCCGATTCCCGGGAAATTTCCGAACTGAAAGAAATGGTGTTCCCTTTTAAGGGGGTCGGTTTTCCCCTGATTCTGGAGGGGGGGGGGCATAGTCCGACTTTCTTCTTAAAGGCGGATATGGTGGCCGTCAGTCCCGGTATTCCTCTGGATATCCCGGCCTTGAAGGCGGTTTGGGAAAAAGGGACTTTAATCTTTGGGGAAGTGGAGGTGTTTGCCGACCGTTCAACAACCCCGGTGGTCGCCGTTACCGGAACCAACGGCAAGACCACGACCACGGCTTTATTGAATGAAATGCTGGTCAATTCCGGGAAAAAAACATATCTGGGGGGAAATATCGGAAGGCCCCTGATGGACTATATCCTTAATGGACAAGGCCAAGAGATCGTGGTGGCGGAAATCAGCAGTTTCCAATTGGATACCACAACGCACTTTTCTCCTAAGGTGGGGCTCCTATTGAATATTACAGAGGATCATCTGGACCGTTATCCTGATTTTGAAGCCTATGCGGCCTCCAAAGCCGGTCTGTTTCGAAATCAAAAAGAAAATGAAGCGGCGGTGATCAATTGGGATGACCCGATATGCCGATCCATTGGAGAGGGGCTCTCCGGACCGGTCTATTTTTTCAGCCGGACCAGAAAAGTTTCCCGGGGGGCCTATCTCGAACAAAATCGGGCGATGGTTTTCCTGGGTGACACCCAAGAGTTCTATGACTTAAACGGATTTTCTTTGCCCGGGGTTCATAACCGGGAAAATGCCCTGGCCGCTATCCTGGGGTCCCGCTTGATGGGGGCTGTCCCTTCAGCCGTTCAAAAGACCCTTCTGACTTTTAAGGGATTCGGACATCGATTGGAATACGTAAGGGAAGCCAGAGGGATCCGGTTTTATGATGATTCCAAGGCCACCAATGTCGGGGCCGTTGTCAAGGCCCTCGAGGGTTTTAACCAACCGATCATCCTGATCGCCGGCGGCCGCGATAAAGGGGGGGATTATTATCCTCTGAAGGAATTGATTCAAAGCAAGGTCAAGACGTTGATCTTGATAGGAGAGGCCGGGGGGATCATGATGAAACAACTGGGGCATTTGACCAAAACCCAAATGGCCGACAGCCTCGAGGAGGCGGTCCTTTGGGCCTTTCAGCAAGGCCGATCAGGGGATGTGGTCCTTTTGTCTCCGGCTTGTTCCAGTTTTGATATGTTCCGGGATTATGTCCATCGAGGAAATGTTTTTCAGGAAGCGGTCAGGAAACTGGAAGAGGTTGGGATTTAATGTTTAAGTCCGTTACAGAGAGATCAATGCCGGAATTTCAGGGAAACTTCGGAGATCAAGAGACCGGGATCGACTGGAAATTCGATTATGTCTGGTTAGGGGTAACCATGGCTCTGGTCCTCTTCGGTGTCGTGATGGTTTACAGCGCCAGTTCCCAGTTGGCCGCCAAGCGGTATCATAACAGTTTTTATTTCGCCCAGAAACAACTGGCTTTCGCTTTTTTTGGGTTTTTAGTCATGATCGCTTTTCGATTTATTCCATACCAAAAGTTACAAAAGTGGGTTAAGTGGCTCATGTTGGTCAGTTTTATCAGTTTAATTCTGGTCCTTATTCCCGGAATCGGCTCCCGCATGGGTGGGGCTTCCCGCTGGTTTCGATTAGGCGGGATTTCGGTTCAACCGGCGGAATTTTCCAAATTGGTCCTGGTTGTTTTTTTGGCCTGGTCCATGTCCCGGCTTCGAGGCCAGATGCAGGATTTAAAAAAGGGTTTTCTTTTTCATTGGGGTGTGGTCGGACTATTTATTGTTTTAATCCTGATGGAACCGGATCTGGGGATGGTCATCACCGTGGTCTTGATTACCGGAATCATGCTCTTTGTGGGCGGGGTCCGGATCAAACACCTGATTGTCTCCATCATCCCCATGATCCCTCTGGCCTATTTTCTGATCTGGAGGGTCCCTTACCGCCGGGTGAGGGTCTTATCTTATCTGGACCCTTGGAAGGACCCCTTGGGATCAGGATTTCACCTCAAACACTCTTTTTTGGCTTTTGGCTCGGGAGGTTTTTGGGGACGGGGACTGACCGGGAGTCAACAAAAACTCTTTTATTTACCCGAACCCCATACGGATTTCATTTTTTCCATTATCGGAGAAGAATTCGGATTTGTCGGGGTTTTTATCATTGCGGCTTTGTATCTGATTCTGATTATTAAATGCCTTCAGTTGGCTGTCAGAGTGAAAGATCTTTTTGGAATGTACCTGGTGGTCGGGATCACGGTGGTGATCGGCTTTCAGGCCTTGATCAATATGTTGGTGGTTATGGGACTTCTCCCAACCAAGGGACTGACCCTGCCTTTTCTGAGTTATGGCGGGTCTTCTCTTCTCTTAAACATGATATGCATCGGAATCCTGATGAACCTTACCGCTCAAAATCAAGGGGGAAAGGGGTGCGTATCCTGATTGTCGGGGGGGGGACCGGAGGGCATTTGTTCCCAGCCATTGCCCTGGCTGAGGCCTTTATGAAAAAAGACCTTGAAAACCAGATCCAGTTTGTCGTCACCCGGCGTCCCTTAGACGCCCAGGTATTGGGAGAGAGGGGATATTCTTTCAGGGTACTGAATGTGGAAGGGATCAAAGGCAAGGGAGTAGCCGGAAAGATGCGGTCGATGACCATGCTTCCCAGGTCCTTTAAAGAGTCTTTGAAAATGATTGAAGAGTTCCGGCCGGAAGTGGTCCTGGGAGTCGGCGGATATGTGACCGGTCCCATGGTTTTGGCTGCCCGGTGGAAGGGTATTCCTTGCGCCATTCAAGAACAGAATTCGATCCCCGGGATGACCAACCGAATATTGGGGAAGGTGGCCGATCGGATTTTTTTGGCCTTTGACGATCAGGGCTCTTTTTTTTCGAGAAGAAAAAGCCGCCTGACCGGCAACCCTATTCGAAAGGGACTGATAGAGGCCTCCAGTGCCCGGGTTTCCAATTCAGGCCCCCTGCTGACCATCCTGATCCTGGGGGGAAGCCAGGGGGCCCACCGGATCAACCAGGCGGTGGTGAACGATCTGGATGAACTGGAGTCTTTGAAAAATGCCCTTTATTTTATTCATCAGACCGGGGAAAAAGATGAAAAAGAAATGGCCCTGGCCTATCAGGAAAAGGGGTTCCATCATCAGGTCAGGGTCTTTATTTCCGATATGGCGGGAGCTTACGAACAGGCGGATATAATCATCGGCCGTGCCGGGGCCACGACCTTAAGCGAAATAACGGCCCTGGGCAAACCGAGTTTATTAATCCCATTTCCTTTTGCCGCCAATAATCATCAGGAACACAATGCCCGGGCCCTGGTCAAGGCCGGGGCGGCGGAAATGATCCTGGAGAACGAGTTAAAACCAGGTCTTCTGGCCCGTCATATTCGGACCTGGGTGGCCGACAGGGAGAAGTTGACGGCCATGGGAAAAATGGCCGAATCCCTTGGCCGCCGGCAAGCCGCCGAGGAAATAGTGGAAGAGTGCTATCTGTTGGTTGAAGAAAAGAAAGGATTCAAAAGGTCTTTGAATTGATATTTGGAGAAATAATTTCGGAGTTCGGATTCCGGAAATTTTAATTCGATGTTTTTGCTCTGAAATAAGTTCTTCAAAATCACTTATCGAAAAAAATACTGAATCCGGATTAAAAAGGAACGGATGTACCCTCGTTTTCAACATATTCATTTTATCGGAATCGGCGGAATCGGCATGAGCGGTATCGCCGAAGTTTTGCTGAACCTCGGCTACCAGGTGAGCGGATCGGATCTGAAAGAAACCGAGATCACCCGCCGATTACAATCTTTGGGCGGGGAAATTGCCTATGGGCACAAAAGAGAATACATACAAGGAGCTGAAGTGGTAGTCACCTCTTCGGCGGTGCGGTCTGATAACCCTGAAGTCCTGGCGGCCAGGGAGGCCCTCTTGCCGGTCATCCCCAGAGCTGAGATGCTGGCTGAGTTGATGCGTTTGAAATATGGTGTCGCTGTGGCCGGGTCCCATGGAAAAACCACCACCACCTCCATGGTCGCCAATGTCCTGTCTTACGGCGGATTGGATCCCACGGTGATTATCGGGGGTCGATTGGATAAATGGGGGAGCAATGCCCGGCTGGGTCAGGGGGCCTTTCTGGTGGCGGAGGCCGATGAAAGCGACGGGTCTTTTCTGCACCTGTCCCCAAGTATTGCCGTGGTCACCAATATCGATCTGGAACATATGGATTTCTATAAAAATCTGGAGCATATTCAGGATACCTTTTTGGACTTTTTAAACCGGCTTCCCTTCTATGGCCTGGCGATTCTTTGTTTGGACGATCCCCATTTACCTTCTTTGATCCCGAAACTTAAAAAAAGATACCGAACCTACGGCCTAACAGTCCAGGCCGATATTCAGGGCAGGGATGTCAAACAGGACGGTCTGACCACACGATATCGCCTCTACAACGACGGAAAAGATTGGGGGGAGATCGGATTTAGACTCCCTGGACTCCATAATGTCTATAACTCATTGGGGGCCATCGCTGTTGGCTTCGAATTAGGGGTCCCTTTTGAGCGGATCCAGGAGGCCTTTGACTCTTTAGAGGGGGTCCAGCGGAGGTTTCAAATCAGAGGGGAATACCAGGGGGTAACCGTCTTGGATGATTACGGCCATCACCCGACCGAGGTAAGGGCCACCCTGAATGCCGCTCGCGGCTGCTGGCCGGATCACCGGATTGTGGTTGTTTTTCAACCGCACCGGTTCAGCCGAACCAAGGCCCTTTTTGATGAATTTACCACGGCCTTTTATCAGGCCGACAGTTTGCTGTTGTTGCCCATCTATGCCGCCAGTGAAGATCCGATTGAGGGGATCGATTCCGAACACCTGATGGAAGGGATCAAGGAAAAAGGTCACCGGGAGGTACGATTGCTTTCCGATCGGGCGGAAGTGATTCCATATCTTAAGGAGATATTGAAGACCGGAGATGTGCTGATTACCTTGGGTGCCGGAGACGTTTGGAAAATAGGTCAGGAAATTGTATCGCAACCGGGATCTTAAACAACTTTTGGATGGGATCTGCAAAGGACGGGTAAAAACAAGGGAGCTGTTGGGGCCTTATACCAGCATACGGATCGGAGGAAGGGCGGATTGGTTTATACAACCCCAAAATGTTTCGGAAATGAAGCAGATATTGGAAATATCCAAGGTTAAAAATATCCCCAGGTTTATCCTGGGGCAGGGCAGCAATCTGCTGGTATCCGACCGGGGAGTGCGGGGAATGGTAATCCATTTAACGTCTGCCGGGCCGCCGATGATCTTGAAGCGTTTTAAGAATGCTCAGGTCCTGCTGGAGGTGGAAGCCGGATTTCCCCTTTCCAGGCTGGTGCGTTTCGGGATCAATAACGGGTTAAGAGGCCTTGAATTTTTAGCCGGCATCCCGGGGTCGATCGGAGGGGCCTGGGCCATGAATGCCGGAAGCTATGGAAAAGAAATAAAGGATATAACCGTATACTTGAAAACGGTTTCTTCCGAGGGACGGCTGGTTCGGAAGGGGGAAAAACAGCTTGGCTTCGGCTATCGAACACTCAAATTGGAACCTGGAGAAGTCATCCTTTTAGGAGGTCTCAAGCTGTCCTTAGGGGATGCGGAGATGATTCAAAATGAAACCCGGAGGCTCTGGTCCAGAAGGAGGACCTCCCAACCCCTGAATCGACCAAGCTGCGGTTCGGTATTTAAAAACCCTCCGGGAGACTTCGCCGGACGACTGATTGAAAAAGCCGATTTGAAAGGGGTCCAAAGGGGGGGGGCACAGATTTCCGCGAGGCATGCCAATTTTATTGAGAACCAGGGCGAAGCCCGGGCGAAGGATGTTTTGTATTTGATGAATCTGATACGAACTCGTGTCCGGCAACAATCAGGAATCCTCCTCGAACCCGAGGTGCGATTGTGGGGATGTAGTCTAAAAGAAATGTAGAATGCAGGAGTCAGAATTCAGAATTCAGAATACAGAATATAGCCTTGAAATCTTTTCAGGCCTTTTTTCCTGGATTCCAGTTCCTGGATTCTGGATTCAAATATATTAAATAGTCCTTGTCAGAATTTTGGAGAGGTGGTCATGTACATAGGAAAAACCAGGCTGGGGAATATGGGCCGCAATTATTATCGAGGGTCATTGTCAGACTCGGGACTGTCCTGGACGGAAAAACTGATGCATCATTTCTGGGTTAGTTCATTAATTATGATGATCATTGTGGGGGTAAGTATTGTCTTGTTAATCGGGTATCTGGTCGCCTTGTCCACTCCGATCTTTAACTTGGAGGATGTCGGTTTTAAGGGGATTAAACGGGTATCTCAAGCTGAATTGCTTCAAAAAGGGGGATTGGAGAACGGGGTCAATCTCTTGGCCTTGAATTTAAGTGAGGTTAAAAATAACATGGAATCCACCCCATGGGTTAAAAACGTTTATCTCCGAAGAGAACTTCCCAATAAACTCCAAGTGTTGGTTACCGAATATCAACCGATCTTCCTGGTCCTGGTCCAACAGGATCTTTATTATTTTAATAACGAGGGCTTTCTATTCAAAAAGGTCGAGAAGAACGAGGGAAATTCTCTCCCGCTCTTGACTGGTCTGGAGAAAAAGGACTGGACCCCGGCGGGACAACTTCGAGCTCCTATTCTTCAAGCAGTGATATCCCTTCAAGGGTATTTAAGCCAGGGGGCGGATCCGTTTTATCCCAATAAAATATCGGAAATCCATTATGATCCTGATTGCGGGTTTTCTTTATTTACTATGGAAAAAGGAATCCGGATCACCCTTGGGAAGGAAGAAATCCCAACGCGGGTCAAACGCCTGGAAAGGGTTTGGGCCGAACTGGAAAAACGGCCCAACCTGTTGGCGTTGAAAGGGATCTCCCTCCAATTCGGCCGGCGGATTATCGTTCATGGTTTGAGGTCTAAATCTCAGAGGGGGGTTTAAGATAAAATAGTTGGGGTAACCACGGACATCAAAAAAAACAGGGAAACAGAAAGGGGGTGTGTCCCGATTGGAAGATAACCTGATCATAGGATTGGATATCGGAACCACCAAGATTTGTGCGGTGGTCGGGGAAATCTCTTCCAGCGGTATTGATATCGTGGGTATAGGGACCCACCCTTCCGTGGGTCTGCGCAAAGGGGTGGTGGTCAATATTGAAAGTACGGTTAACTCCATCAAAAAGGCCGTGGAAGAGGCGGAACTGATGGCCGGCTGTGAAATCAGATCGGTGTTTGCCGGTATTGCCGGGGGACATATCAAAGCCTTCAACAGCCATGGGGTCATTGCCGTAAAAACCCGGGAAGTAACCAAGAATGATATCGAAAGGGTTATTGATGCCGCCAAGGCCATCGCTATACCTTTGGATCGGGAAGTGATTCATGTGCTTCCCCAGGAATTTATCGTTGATGATCAAGATGGAATCCAAGATCCCTTGGGCATTTCCGGTGTCCGGCTGGAAGTGAAAGTCCATATTATAACCGGGGCGGTCACCTCGGCCCAAAATATTATACGTTGTGCCAACAAAGCGGGACTTGACGTCTCGGATATTGTATTAGAATCGATTGCTTCAAGTGAAACGGTGCTTTCTCCCGAAGAAAAAGAACTCGGGGTGGCCCTGATCGATTTTGGGGGAGGCACTACCGACTTGGCTATTTTTTCCAATGGATGCATCAAACATACCTCGGTTTTGGCCTTGGGTGGAAACAACTTAACCAATGATATCGCCATCGGACTCAGGACCCCTCATCAGGCGGCGGAACGGATCAAAAAAATTCATGGCTGTTGTTTGACCTCCTTGATCAACAAAGAAGAAAGCATCGAGGTTCCGAGTGTCGGGGGCAGAAAACCCCGTCCGCTCTCCCGGCAAATATTAGGGGAAATCCTGGAACCGAGGGTGGAAGAAATCTTTTCTCTGGTCAATCGGGAAATTCTGAAATCGGGTTTTGGGGACAACATCGCTTCCGGCGTGGTGATCAGCGGGGGGGGGGCCTTATTGGAAGGAATTCCGGAACTGGCGGAACAGATTTTTAACCTGCCGAGTCGGCGCGGCTATCCCCAGGGTTTTGGAGGCATTATGGATGTGGTCAACAGTCCCATGTATGCCACCGCCGTGGGATTGGTTCTTTACGGGGCCCGGACGATGCCTAAGAAAAAATTCCGGATCCGCGATCAACATATTTTTTATCGGGTTATGGAACGAATGAGAAAATGGTTTAGGGACATTAAGATTATTTAGCCATAGATAGACAGATCCTTTAAAAGGGAGGTAAACGATGATGAAAATTGAAATGATCGGAGTGGAAGAAGAAATCCAAAAAGGGGCTAAGATTCGAGTGATTGGGATCGGAGGGGGCGGGAATAACGCCATTAATAATATGATCAGGTCCCAGCTCCTGACGGGTGTGGAATTTATTGCCGTCAATACAGACCTTAAGGCCCTCTCTTCTTCCCTGGCTGAAACCCGCATCCAAGTCGGGACCAGCCTGACTAAGGGGTTAGGGGCCGGAGCCAACCCTGAGATCGGCAGAAACGCCACCTTGGAAGATGCCGAAAAAATCCGTCAGGAATTGGAAGGCAGTGACATGGTTTTTGTCACGGCCGGGATGGGGGGAGGAACCGGAACAGGCGGTGCCCCGATTGTAGCCCAGATCTGTAAGGAGTTGAATATTCTAACCGTAGCCGTAGTTACCAAACCCTTTCATTTCGAAGGACCGGTACGTCAAAAACAAGCGAATGAAGGAATCGTGGAAATGCGGAAGGTCGTGGACAGCCTGATTACCATTCCTAACGATCGTCTTATCTCCCTGGCAACAAAAAAAGCGGGCTTTTTGGAAATGCTTAAAAAAGCTGATGATGTTTTACTCTATGCCGTTAAAGGGATTTCCGACTTAATCGTGGCCCCCGGTTTGATCGTTCTTGATTTCGCCGATGTCAAAACGATTATGGCTGAAATGGGGGTGGCCCTCATGGGTACCGGTACGGCCAGCGGCGAGAATCGTGCCTTGGAGGCGGCTCAACGGGCCATTTCCAGCCCCTTGTTAGAGGACATTTCCATCGAAGGTGCCCGGGCATTATTGTTGAATATTACCGCCAGTTCAAACCTCGGGTTTGAAGAAGTCATCGAGGCTTCAACCTTGATTCAAAAGGAGGTTCATGAAGAGGCCAATATTATCTGGGGGACCGCTATCGATGAAAGCATGGGAGACGAACTCCGGGTTACCGTGGTGGCTACCGGGATCAATGCCAAAGAAGAAAGGGTGGTTATCGATTTGGATAGGATACGGCCCGGTCTGCAGGACTTAAAACCGGAACGGTCGGAAGATCGGGAAACCCCGACCTTTGCCCGCAAGGGGAAAGAGATCGATAAGTACGGGCCCAGAAGACCGGCCAAGGCCCCGGATTATTATTTTGACGAAGAAGAATTGGAAGTTCCGACTTTTATCCGCAAAGGGGCGGATTAAAAAGGGGCTATCGGCTATGTGTCATGGACAGGCAAGTTGCAAGATTTTTACAATCCCTAATTACCTATTGCCTCGTGCCTACGGCCTGGTTTACTTTTGAACTATGGAATCTTCAAGCCCTGTTATCCTATTAACCGATAAACCCAGGATTGGCCAAGAAAGGGGCGTACCCATCCACCTTCAAAATCCAGGGCAGGAGAAAGCAATAGAGAGTTTTAATTTAATCTATGGGAATTTATTCGACCTGGTCCATTTATTGACCCAAGGAGTTCTTGAAAAAGGATTCAACAATACCAAAAGGATCCCCCGTAAAAGACTGATCGACCGTCTCAATTTCCTCAATTTTTCCGAAAGAGAAATGATCCTTGTTTTCCGGCACCCCAAATACAATGAAATCATAACTCGGGTCGTAAAACCCGAGCCCTGCCGAGAAGAAACCGTGTCGGGCCTTTGGATGAGCCCGGAGGATTATAGCGAATCCCTGAAAGATTTCGAAGTGCTTTGTTTCTTGATTGAAAACAGAAGAGAATTCATTTTGGCCCAATCTCAAAGGACCAAAATCAGTGATCAAGGAATTGAATTGAGCTTGCCGGAATTCGGTTTTGAAATCATCCTTCGGAAAGCCGACCGGTACCCTTGCCCTAATATCCAGGTTCAACTGATTCAAAGCGGGATTTTTTTTTCGGGGCGTCTGGACGTCTTCAGTGTTAAATCTTTCCGGGTGGAGATTTTTCCCTCGGAAGGGATTTCCTTAAAATGGATTAATTCCGAATACCCGGTCCAGATCGTTTTTAACAATCAAGGGGAGGTTTTTTATTCCAGGGAGTGTAACATAATTAAACAGAAGGAAAACCCATATTCTAAAACTTTAGTATTACAACCCAGTAATGAACCTATCCATCGTTTTAAACGAAGGGAGTTTCGGGCTCCCAGACAAACTCTGCATCCTTCCCCGGGGATTTATTATGTTCACCCGTTAATTAAAAAATTAATTAAATTAACAATCTGTGATTTATCCACTTCCGGTTTCTCGGTGGAAGAAGAAGAGGAATCCTCCACGCTCCTGCCGGGAATGATTATTCCTGATCTCCAAATAGAGCTGGCTAATACCGCCACTTTGTCCTGCAAGGCCCAGGTTATTTACAAAAACAAGATAGAGGAACCTGTGGTTAAATGCGGCTTTACTATTTTGAACATATCCAATGAGGATTATCTTAAATTAACCAATCTGGTTAATAAATCCATGAATAACTATTTGGACATTTGCGGGTCCATTGAATTGGACTCTTTGTGGGAGTTTTTTTTCAAGGCCGGATTTATCTATCCGCAAAAATATCAACACATCCAACAAAACAAAGAAGGTTTTAAAAACATATATAAGAAGATATACCAGAGTCCAACGGAAATAGAGAGGCATGTTACCTATCAGGAGAGAGGGGCCATTCTTGGGCATATTTCCATGCTGCATGTTTACGAAGCGACCTGGATGCTTCACCACTTTGCGGCCACTCCCAGTTCCAGACATAAAAGAGTGGCCTTGACCTTATTGCAACAAATCGAACGATATATCATTGATTCCCATTACTTTGAATCTTCCCGCATGGACAACATCATCTGTTATTTCCGGCCCGAAAATAAATTCCCGAACCTTGTTTTCGGCGGAGCGGCCAGGTCTTTAAAAGACCCCAAAATATGTTCATTGGATCGTTTTGCTTATATCTCCTATCCCATGGTTTTAGACCGCCGTGAAGGGGAACTTCCGAAACCATGGACTATAACGCCCTGCGATGCGGATGACCTGGCAGAATTGGCCCATTATTATAACCATATTTCCGGAGGGCAGATGATCAAAGCCCTGGACTTGCACCCCGATATATTGAAGGAGGACCGATTAAATCATACCTACAATCGTCTGGGCTTTAAACGGGAACGCCGTCTTTTATCGGTTAAGAAGAAAGAAAAGGTCAAAGCCATTATCAGCCTGATTAAAACCGACAGCGGCTTGAATTTGTCGGAACTGACCAATTGCGTATCGCTGTTTGTTTTGGAAACGGAAGATTTTCCCTTCGAGATATTCTTGAAGACCTTGTCTCAGTTAAGCGTTCATGACCGGCGCCGAACGATTCCTGTTTTAGTCTATCCTGTTCAATATGCCCAACACCATTCCATTGCTTGTGACCGATTCTATGATCTATGGGTTTTTGGTGTGGACAACAGCGATCATTACTTCAATTATATTAATAAAATATTCTCTCGTCTTCTTTCATAAAGGAATGGTATGGATGGTACCGGTGCCTGCGGAATCAATTGTCTGACTTGTAAACTTTTTGTAGAGGGCCAGTGCAGTCCTTGCGGGTCCGGTCAATCGGAACAGGCCTCTCGGAAACTGGCCTCCCAATTGAGGCTTATGGGCGGAGTCTGCCCTATCTTGAATTGCGCCTTGGAGAGAAAGGTGGAATATTGCCTCAGGGACTGCGAAAGTTTCCCCTGTCCCCATTTCAAATTCGGCGCTTACCCGTTCAGCGAAGGCTTTTTACAGATGCAGGTCCGCAGAAGAGGCGGGCCTGCATCAGGAAATCCCCCCAAATCTCAGGTCCATTAAACCGCATAGTTGCAAATTCACCCTTGACGCCCCAAATCTGCAGCATCCTCGGCTTTTGCAACATCAATACAAACACGACCGTTTGGTTTGACCGTCTGTTTTGCTATCTCATGGAATACCCGTGGGCATCCAGACAGGCCCCCATCGCCCGGTAATAGTCTCCATTCTTCTGGAGAATCTGAGATTCCGTCCAACCGGAAGGCGAAGGCTTTGTCGGGTCATAGTCGGTCTGTTTCTCTGCCCAGTTGTGGCACTCGTTACGATCATTCACCAGTTTCTCTTGGCTCTGACCTTGGCGGGGATAAATGTAAATCTGACCTCCAGTTTGAGGTCCCTGACTGACCTCGTCCGATGGCGGATAATAGTATGTTGGGGGCGGATAATAATATGTTGGAGGAGGATAATATACAGGGGGCGGAGGATAATTTCCCGGAGGAGGCGGAAATGGAGTCGGAGGAGGCGGAGGGTGGTAGTAACGTGGAGCCAGACCCCAGCCTAAAGCACCTCCGATAATCAATCCAGGCAGTAACCATCCGTGTCTATGGTCGGCCTCAGCCTGTTTTGGCGGCACTAATAGAGTTAACGTCAATAGGATACCTAATAAACCAATGAGCTTTTTCATGGGTTCCCTGACCTCCTTAGTTTCGAATGACTTTATTTTATAACCGGATATCATTTTAACCTATTTTATATTTTTATGCATTATTCCAACTTAGTTATTAAGGGTCTCATAATAGTCTTAACATGAAACTGAAGGGCTTGTATTTACTAAGATCCTCCCGGTTCATTTTGGTCAATATTATTTTGAGACCCTTAATAATAAGACATTTTAAGAATATTTCCGTCATTGCCCAATTTTTTAGATATGTTTTTTATATATTTAGATGCGGGAGGACGGGGTTGGGTTAAATCCATTACAAATATTTTTCAAACTGCAATGGTTTGAATTTTTTGCTATAATCCTTACGCATGGAAATAAACCTTAAATTGAATATCGCCGGGGCCAGAAGATACGAAAAGGTCAGCTATCCTGTCTGCTACGGCCGGTTGGCTGAAATCAATACCTCCAGGCATTGTTTTCAATTCAATCTTAACGGCGAGATCAAATACCTTAAGGGAACCGGACGGGATTGGCCCCATCCTTCCGAATGGCTGAAGAGGACCGCCGGGAACCATTGGGTTTATTATGACAGCGGGGGTTATAACCGCATTTTTGATTACCTGGGGGAATATTATCTTCCTCATTTTATGTACCGGTCCAACCATCTTTGGGCATCCGCTCCTTTTCGAGAAAGCCCGATCCGGGAGTCCCTGACCGCTTTCCAGGGGCTGCCCCGGGATATAATGAATTCCTTACAAAACAAAAAATGGTCCACGGAAGAAAGGGAGTTCCTGTTAAAAACGATCGCCATGAACAGTCGGGTTTTAGAGGAAAGGGCCAGGGAATTGAAGAGGCTGCTTAAAGGAAAGGTTACGGTGCTTCCCCCCGACACCCGCCATGTCGACTATGATTGCATCCCTCTGATCATTGCCGACGGCTGCCTATACCAGTGCTCCTTTTGCCGGATCAAATCCAACCAGGATTTTCAACAGCGTTCCCGCCAGGATATCCTGAACCAGCTTGATCGGATCAAGGAATTCTATGGTCCGGATCTCCAAAATTACAACAGTCTGTTTTTAGGCCAGCATGATGCCTTGAACTGCAAAGACGACGGGATTGTTTCCACCGCCCTTCAGGCTTATCGCCTATTGGGATTCGACCAATCTTATCTGGAAGGGAGCTTTCTTTTTCTCTTTGGCAGTGTCGATTCTTTTTTAAATTCAAAAGACAGCCTTTTTGATGCATTAAACCGACTGCCTTACCGGACATACTTGAACCTGGGATTAGAGTCGGCCGATCAGGAAAGTCTTGACTTGCTGGGAAAGCCGCTAAGGGCCGAGAAAGTCGAAGAGGCCTTTCATCGCCTTTTGGAAATCAACCGGAGCTATGATCGTCTCGAAGTGACCGCCAATTTTGTGATTGATATGAAATTACCACCCGGCCACTGGGAAGCCTTATCTCGACTGACCCAAGAGTATCTTCCTCAGTGTTTTGACAAAGGAACGATATACCTATCACCCCTGAGCCGTGACGGCCGGAGAGAGCTTTTGCAGAATTTCAAGGAACTTAAAATAAAAAGCCGCCGGCCGCTCTACCTTTATCTCCTCCAGCGGTTATGACCTGCAGATAAAATGGGGGCCTTCCTAAGGCCGAAATTGGCCTCTCGGGACAGTAGCCCTGCAATTTAAGGTAGAAGGATCGTCTCGGAAAGAATTTTTAATTGGGCTACCACACACCCTGTTTTTCTCACTCCCTTTCTCCTTGACCCAATTTTTTCTTTCTTTTATACTTCTTTTTTCTTCTGGTTATGTAGTTATTTTTTTTGAAAATATAAAAGTTTTGAAATCGGATCCAGGTGCCGGAAAACAGGGCATGGGTCAGGCAGGGGGGTTAATCCGTAAAATCCATCCGGCAGCCGGTCTGATCGAGGAAATGATCAGAGATGCCAATGCCGTGTTGCCTCGAATCCGGGAAAACCTTCCGGACTAATAAAGTCAATATTCCCCCAATCTTGGATTTCATCATTTACCTGACTGCTTTTGGGGGAAATGTAAACATGTTGATTTGTGGTCACTTTTATTACCAGTGGTCATTATTTAAGGAAATTTTTTGGGGCCCCCCAAAAAATTCAATAGGAGGATGATCCAATGACTTACGAGACGATGATATTTGAAAAAAAAGAAGATATGGCCATTCTCACCATGAACCGGCCTGACAGCCTGAACAGCATCAATACCCAAATGCAGGCTGAGATGAAAGCCATCTGGGAACAGATAGAGAAGGACCGAAGCATCCGGGTCATCATCTTCACCGGGGGAGAGAAGTGCTTCAGCGCCGGTGCGGATATCAAAGAACAATTCCCTGCCGGCCAATCCCGCCCCAGCTCCCGTGACCAGTTTAAGAAGTTTGAGGATGACGACCGGCCTTTCATAGCCGCCATCAGTGGTTTTTGCCTGGGAGGCGGGCTCGAATTGGCCCTGTGTTGTGATCTGCGTATTGCTTCCCCATCCGCCAAATTCGGGTTGGTGGAATTACGGATCGGTTCTGTCCCCGGTGCCGGGGGCATGCAACGGCTGCCTCGAATCGTGGGCATCACCAAGGCCAAAGAGATGCTCTATACGGCGAGCCGCATCGACGCGGAAGAGGCCTATCGAATCGGTTTGATCAATAAGATCGTTCCGGAAGCATCCTTGATGGATGAGGCCGTGAAATTGGCGAGTACCCTGTTGGAATTCCCCCCTCACGGTCTGAAGATAGCCAAGAGATGCGTCAACGAAGGCATGCAGGTCGATCTTAACACGGCCTTGAAACTTGATCTGGCCGTCAGCGTCCAGGAGATGTCCACCCCGACGGCCATAGAAAACAGGGCCGAGGGGTTAAAGGCATTCCGGGAAAAAAGAAAACCGCAATTTAGGGTGGAGTGATACCATGACATTACCGTTAGCAGGCATCCGAATATTGGACTCCGCCCATCAGTACCCGGGGCCTTATTGTTCCATGCTCCTGGGGGACCTTGGTGCGGAGGTCATCAAAATGGAACAGCCGGGGACCGGTGATCCGGCCCGGGCCAATCCCGGTTTTTTCAAGGGGATCAATCGCAGTAAAAAAAGTATCACGCTGGATTTGAAGAAACCTTCAGCCAGGGAGATCATGAACCGTCTGGTCCGGGAGGCCGATGTCTTTACCGAAGGTTTCCGGCCCGGTGTAGTCAAACGGCTGGGGGTGGATTACGAAACCCTAAGGGAGATCAATCCCCGTCTGATCTATTGTTCCATTTCCGGCTACGGCCAGAACGGACCTTATCGGGACCTGCCGGGTCACGACCTGAATTATATGGCTATGGCCGGGATGCTCAACTCCATCCAAGATAAAGATGGAAACCATCTCTCCCCCGGTATCGCTATCGGGGATCTGTCTTCCGGGATGTTTGCGGTCATCGGCATTATGGCTGCCCTGATGGCCAGGGGGCACACCAGAAGAGGTCAGTATATCGACGTATCCATGTTTGACGGTCTCCTTTCCTGGATGTCCATCCGATTCGGCCTTTTTTTCCAGACCGGTTCGTCCGAACGCCCCTATGATGCCGGATACGGCGTCTTTAAGGCCGGAGACGGAAAGCCTTTCACCCTGGGAATCGCCCATGAAAACTGGTTCTGGGACCGTCTGTGCCGGGCAGCAGGGCTGGAGGATTATGTGGGGATTCCGTCCGTGGAAAGACACCAACGGAAAAAAGAACTGGTTGAGAAACTTGAGTATGTATTTTCCCAAAAAACCAGGGATGAATGGATGAAGATTTTGGTTGCGGCCGATGTGCCGGTGGCCCCGGTCAAGACGCCGGAACAGGTCATCGACGACCCTCAGGTTATATTCAGGGAGATGATCCAGGAAATAGAACTTAGTCCCGGAAAACCCATTCGTCAGGTGGCCTTTCCGGTGAAATTGTCGGACACCCCAGCGGTGATCCAGTTGCCGCCACCCGAGTTGGGTGAACATACGGAAGAGGTTTTGCTGAAGGCCGGGTTTTTAAAAGAAGATATTATAAGATTCAGAGAGGAAGGGGCCATATAGAATTAATAACATCTTATTCTTTTGAAATGCTCTTTCACTTTTCTTTGGCGGTCTCTCCTGCCAAAGAAAAAAATCTCTGTGTCCTCTGTCTGGCAGTTGATAAATTCTGATGATACCTAAGAAGGATTTGAATGAACCCAAGCCATGGTCTGATCAAAACCTTAAGGAACCCTATTGGAAAGGGAAGGAAAGGAAGATCAATTAACAAATAAGGCTGAAGGCTGAAGACGATTAGACTGAAGGGAAGGCAGACCGAAGACTGAAGGCTGTTAGACTGAAGGAAGAGGAGTTTAATAAAGTTTTTTTGTTTTACCTTCGGCCTTTAGCCTAAACCCCAAAAAGGAGATTATCATGAATTTTGATTTTTCTGATGAACAAAAGATGCTGCAGGATACGGTCAGGCGATACATCAATGAAAAGATCATGCCCATCGCCG
>Ga0214473_10002417_pt1 | contig 22936 bp, 23 predicted proteins | sample RVTome_7_FD_203509 | JGI IMG/M metagenome (GOLD analysis project Ga0214473, IMG submission 203509) | Soil microbial communities from uranium-contaminated site in the Upper Colorado River Basin, Wyoming, United States - RVT98D197 | ecosystem: Environmental > Terrestrial > Soil > Contaminated >... | reverse complement strand
TAACAATCTTAGATGGAGTATCTCTCCACATCCTATTTACCATCAACATCTGATTGTAGAGGCACCAAGTTCACCTGAATTAATGAAAATATTGGATGAGATTGGGGTAACTATCGTACCACTACCACCACTACCATATGATTAATACAACCTGATCTAAACAAATGATTTATTTTGGAGTTTTACTAAATAAATATTTATTAGTATCCTAGCTACGATGAATACTCATAGAATATAGAATTACAACATATATAGAACTAAAATTATAGAATATACGAATTATAGAATAGAGTTCAAAAAAAAATGATTTATTTAAAAATTTAACTAGTTAATTGTAATACTATAGATGTCAAACCAAATATTAGATTTAGTGTTACCATTTTTACTACCATGGAATTTGGTAGCATGTATAAGATTAAATAAGCATTATTATAATATAATATCAATAATGCTAAAAAAAGAATTAGAAGATGCTAAAAAATTAATAAAACCTCCATATGAAAAATTTTATCAAATATTCAGTTTATATGAATACGATAAATCAAAAATAAAGAATCAAGATATAATTATTTCAATTATATTTCAATTACATGGTATCAATTCATCCCTTAAATCCAAAATTATAAGCGTTATAAATCAAACATCTCATCTAAGAATTAGATATCCTAATTTTAATGGTCATGCTGAAAGTGGTAATACAGCCAGTAAATTTGTTAGATTTCTGCCATATGCATATAAATATATTCCAATAGAAATTATAGAACATATTGCAATTGCCTATATTGATTTTGGTTCGAAAAATGCGTTGGATCAGTTAGAAAAGTTAAAAGAATGTGGTTTATCATTTCAAAAACCATTACAACTTTATTCAACCAATTATATAACACCGCTAGTGCTAAGTGGTCTTATATATTTATTTTTTAATTCTATTTATATTAAAACATTTTTAATAGGATCTATTTTATTATTGTATTTACCATCAAAAGCAAAAACACTTGAATCATATCAACTATCAGTAGAAAATATACGGAAAAATCCACAGTAAATGGTTTCTTTTAGTAATTTGTTAGATAAATATTAATTATATCTTTCTTTGAACAAAATAATAATGAAATAAATATTTATAAATATTTATTAAATATTTAATAAATATTTATAATTTATTGGAAAGTAAATTTATTTTGGAACATAATTTAATTATCATCAAATATATCTAATATAGTTGTTAGTTAATTATTTATTCATCATCATAACCTGATTCTGTATAATTATCTATATTTGGATCGCTTTCTTCTATATCATCATTTTCTTGATTATTATATTCTTGATTATTATCTTCATTATTATATTCTTGATTATTATCATTTTCTAGATTATTATCATATTCTTGGTTATTATTATATTCTGGATTATTATATTCTTGATTGTTATTATATTCTTGATTGGTATATTGATTATTTTCATTATCTAAATAGGTTTGATTTTCGTTATTATTTAAATATTCTTGGTTATAATTAGTATAATCAGCTTGCTCATCATTTTCAAGTAAACCAGAATGATCTGTATTATCATTTATATAAATTAATTGTTGTGATTGAACATCATCATCTATGTTTTCTTCTATTATAGGCTCATCATAGCTATCTCGTCCATCATTAGATAATCTAGGTTCAGGTTCATCTGATTGAAGTGGAGTATTATTAACATTCATTGTATTATTATCATTATTATTATGATCTAATGATTCGGATTGTTCATAAAAATCTTCGTAATGATTATTATCTATAAATTCATGTTGTTCTTGTGAAAAATTTGGTATTGATTTACCACCTTCTTGTTCAGGAACATTATTTTTAGGTACTTTAGTAAAAAACCTTCCAATTAAAGGTAATTCTGCTAATCCAAATTGCCAAATAAATATTACAATATATCCAACAAGATCAACCAATAGAATAATCCATAAATAATGATACATAAACATTAAAGCATTTGCAATTGGTGGTAATCGTTTAATAATATCATCTGCTAAATAACGTAATGCTAAATATAATCCAGCATAACAGACTATACTATATGATATAGTACGATAAGCTCTTGCTAATGGATCTAGATCCTTATGTAAAGGCATAATATGTATTAAATTTGCAAACATCGTTTTATTTTATTATAATTTATTATATATTGTTTTAGATTCCTTATTATAAGTTGGATAATTCTATATTATTACAAACGCAATTATAAAAATTTGATAATGAAATACTATTAATATTTATTAATAGATTTATTATTGGAATAAGTTGTTAATAATTATGATTATTATTGTATATACAAAGGTTCCTTGTTCATTTTTATATTATTATACGATAATTCCATCATATCAAATTACAGAATGTTCAGTTTATCATATTGATGTAAATTCTATTCCATCATTTAGGGAATATTATACCACTAATATGTTACTAAATGATATATATACCATGTTTATTCAACTTGGGATAGATACCAATACTGATTATAATTTAACATATATAGATTATTATAAGTTTTGTAAGAAAATGATTGATATAGATAGTGAAATAGATTGTGATGATATAGATTGTAATATAAATTGTAATAATTCATGATAAATTTATGATGTATTTATGATAAATTTATGATAAATTTATAATAAGATAAATTTATTATGATAATTTTGGATATATATATATAATGATATAGAGAAATGAAAATAGTATAGATTAGTAAAATAAATTAATATCTTTGCACTCAAATATAGAATAATTAAAATAAATAGGAATATGTTTTTAACACTTAATGATTTTTTAGCAAAGTTTCCTCCAATTAAAATATCAAGAGATGAATTTATTAATAGATTCACTGTGATGTATAAACAACCAGTTACTTTAAAAACTATGTTTACATTAGGTGCTTCATCTAATAATATCAAACCAATTATTAAGGGACCAACAGATAAGAGATATATAAGGAGAGAAGAAATTATAGATTATTTTTATGAAATAGTTATTGTTAATCGTGCCAAATATTTAACATTTTTTTATAATTCTTTTTTTAATTTTCAAGATCCACGGAATATGAAATGGGATGGTATATCAATTATGATGGATCCTCCTGGCACTAATAAAGCTAAATCTATTCATATAAATAATAATCAATTAAGTAATAGTTTAAGTTTACAGAAGAATGATAAATCGCGTATAATGGTTCGTAATTTATTTTATAACGAAATCTTAAATACCACGAGAATTACGAATACTGTTAAAGATAATGTATCTTTTTGGCAAACATTAGATAACCTATATAATAAATTACAATTAGAAGATAGATTTTTTGCACCATCAAGCATTGATTTATTTCTTCGAGATAAAATTGTATGGGGCGTAAAAGATATTAATTATAATAATCTATTTTATCTATTCCAACAATATCAGCCAAAGGCATCAATCCTAAATCCATATGCTATAAATTGGATATTTAAGAATATATTACCTGGTAAAAAGATATTTACACCAGTTTTATCGTGGAGTTCATATCTAATTGCTTTTATGCATTCTCCATATGAACATTACGTTGGTGTAGATGTTATTCCCGATGTATGTACTAAATGTGAATTTTTAGCTGATTATTATAGAGGATTAGGTCCCGAATTTAAAAAGAAAAAAGTAGATATATTGTGTCAGCCATCCGAATCATTATTAAAAAATCATAATTTTATGGCAAATTATCATAATTATTTTGATACTATATTGATTTGTCCACCATATTTTGATATGGAAATATACAAGGAAGGAGAACAATCAACTAAAAATTATCCACAATATCCTGTTTGGTTAGAAAAATATTGGCATAATACAGTTAAGGTATGTTATCATGTTTTAAGAAAAGGAGGTAAATTTGCGGTTATCGCAAATGATTATTATAATCTAAATAAGGAATTTTATAATTTAACACAGGATTTAGATGATATTAGTTCACATTATTTTAAATTAATTAACACATATTATTTATATAATAGAACATCACCCCTAAGAATCAATAATAAAGATCGAACCGAAAGATTATTTATTTATCAAAAAGAATAAATATTTCTTACAAATATAAAAATGGTAAAAAGCATAATTGAAATTTGTTTTTCATCTATACTCATTTATAGATGAAAATATATCATTAGAAGTATATATTTATAAAAAAATAAATGCTTTGTTAAAAATAAAGCGTTTATTTTAATAAATAATCCCAAAATATATAAAATATTATATATTTAATAGATGATAATTGTGGTTAACTATAATGAATAATATTTATATTCTAAAACGATAATTTTAGGGAAAAATAAAAAATTGTTTTAGAATATAAATGTTGGCTAATAAAATGTTATCTAAGTTTGATCTTTCATCAATGGCAAATAATTCGAATATAATAATAATTGGGAAAGATTCAGCTGGTAAATCAACTTTAGTTAAAAACATTTTATATCATCACAAATATAGTACCACTCAATATGCTATTGGATTGGAAGCTAAGTATGAATACACAAATATTCCATCTGAAAACATATTTGATATTTGTGATTATCATGTGGTAGATACCATTAAACAATATGTTTCAAGTGAATCGAAGAATAATGTTAATATTGAATCCAATGATATGATATCTACTCAAAATGTTAATATTGTTATTTATGATGAATGTTCCTATAATAATCAATGGAAAAATAACAATAAGATTATTGGCATGTATAAGAATAATAGTGATTATTCTTTGACTAATATATATACTGTCCAATACCCTTGTCTACCAACATCTCTAAACAATTATGCAAATTATATATTTCTATTTAAGCAACCAAATCCTATAACTCAATCAGTTTTATACCGTAGCTATGCACCAAAATCTATAAGTTTTGATCAATTCAGTCTATCATTAAATGAATATACTGCAAAACCCTATTCTTGTTTAGTTATTGATAAACGTAAACAACAATTATTTTATTATCAAACTGAACTAAATGATATATTACCAAGTCTAAAACAATCAGATTTAATCGAAAATATTCCTATAGAAGATAAATTTTATAATATTATAGAACAAACATTTGCTAATGAAAATCCTGAACCCATAAATATAACAACAAATCCTCCTACACAACCTACATTAACAGAATGGTTGTGGAGCTGGTTCTATTAATGAAAATGAATATTATAAGTTTTGGATAAATTTTGTATAATAATTAAATTGATCTAAAATTTTGATAAATATTTTTAATCTTTTATTTGGTAATAAAAGATTAAAATATGTGTGAACTAATTTTAACTAGTACTGATCACTATGATCAAAAATCTTATATAGAATATTTAGAAAATGAAAATAAGAAACAATATATTTTACTTATGACACAGCAATATCTTCTATGTAAAATAAGATCAAAATTTAAATTAAGGTTATTTCATGATTCGCGAAAAATATCTCATAATCCTAATTATTTTGATTTTTTTAATATAAAAATTATAAAAAATAATGTTACTATTGGAAATTTTTCGAATCAATTATATGAAGAAAAATTAACGTTTATATCATCAATCAGAGAAGCTTATCATAATGAACTATCATTTGGTACGATTGGTAAAAAGATTCCAAATAAAAATAATGGGGAAAAAGAATATTTTTTTCATTTTATTAGAGATTATGATCCTATTTACATTCCAGAAAAATTACCTGGATCATGGGCAAAAATTATTCAATGTATTTTCGAACGGAGTAATACTAATCCTGAAAAATTACTTTTAAGAATATATACTTATACACCTAATCATACTAGGTGCATTATGACGACTTTTACAAAAATTCCTATAGATTGTACTAATAAATTTGAATGTGCTCTATCAAAGTTTTGTATGCGTTATAATATTAGGGCAGATATTGTTTGAAAAATAATAATATTTTATTTATTTTAATCAAATTCACAAAATATCATTTACATGTTTCAATTTAATGTTAATTAGGATCAATATTTGATGGTATTGCTATATAATATCCAACTTTGTCACCTTTATTTATTGTGGAAATTTTTTCATCACTAATAAAAAGATCTATAAACATTAGTTTATCCAAATTTTTAATAGTTCTATAGAGTTTTGCTGCTTCATTTCCAAGTTGCTGATAAATATAATAATTAGTTCCACTAGATGGAAACAGCATTTGTTCTGTATTAATCTTAACCCCATATTTGCTATTAGTATTATAATCTTCCTTAGAATATAGATCATGTTTCATATAGATATTAGGTAGTTTTAGTTCTGTATTAGTTGTCATTTATTTAATTAGATCTTGTGATCGCCCATTAAACGGATAAAAAATTCATCAAATTTTTTGATTAAAATATAAAAAAATTATAAAATTTATTTAATTAATTTTCATATAATCGAACAGCTCCAGTATACCGCGCGCAGAGACTAAAACATAAAATAAATATTAATATTTAGTAAATTAATTATATAATTCATAATATTATAAATCATGATTTATCCTAATTTATAATTGTAGTATGCAGTGCGCAATTCTTATAGATACTTTAAATAAAATAAATATAATAAACTTTAATTATCCCAATAGATGATGTACAATGTCAAAAAATATGCTCAATCCACAGGTGCTATCTACATATCATGGGTAAAAATGGATTTGTTTTAAATGAAATAAAATTATATATTTATATAAAAAGTTTATATAAAAATAAAAAAAAATAAAAAATAAATAAAAAAAAAAATAAAAAAATATAAAAAATAAAAATAAAAATAAAAATATAAAAAATAAAAAAATAATAAATAAATAAAAAATAAAAAAATATAAAAAATAAAAATATAAAAAATAAAAAAATAAAAAATAAATAAAAAATAAATAAAAAATAAAAAAATATAAAAAATAAAAATAAAAATATAAAAAAAAATAAAAAAATAAAAAATAAAAAATAAAAAATAAAAAAATAAAAAATGTATAGTGGATTTATGGTATCCTTATGATATACCAAAATATTCCTTAATTAATTTATATGAATTTCCCATGTTTTCGCCATTACCATCTGAATATAGTCCATTTAATTTACTAGTATCAAGAAATTCAATATTTATAATATCATATATTGTATTACCATATAAACTTTTTGGATAAAAAGTACCTAATACCATATTATCAATGTGTTTACGGTCAAAATATAATCTTAACAAATGATCATCTTCTAATATTGGTTTATTTAATTTTTGCATATGTATAAGTGTTAATTCTTTGATAATAGAAAAAAAATCATCATCGATGAATTTACGTGGATACAATATTCCTTTATAGCCTCCAAGACCATCGACTTTTTGAAATACTCTTTCATTATGATTCATTTGTATTAATTCAGAATGAATAAAATTCCCATTACGACCACCCATAAAACCAAGAATAGCATTTGGATATTTTTGATGACCATCTAAAAGTTCTTCAATAAAATGTTTTTCATAACATATATCATCATCAATACTTATAAGTTTATCATCTGGATCTTGATAATCCAAAAAAGAATAGTATATTTTCGTTATTGGACCTAGATCTTCATCTATTCTTTTAATAAGAAACCATGAAGTATTATTCTGTAAATCATTTAAATAATCTGGAATATTATATAATTCTCCAGTTCTCTTAAAGATATATGGAACATATAATACCACATAATCTGGTTTTACAGTTTGGTTATAATAGATGGATTCGATTACTTTATTTAAATACATAATACGACTAGGTACTGTAGTGAATGTAACAACAGTGAAAGGCATTGATAATAAATGTTTCTATATATTATTATTTATAGTAATTATAATATAAATAAACTAATATTTATAAATCTTATAAAGTTCAAAAAGCTATATTATTTATATATCTATATTGTTGCAGCAGGTAATCCCATTTTACGACCCCATTGTTCATATAATTGCTGGGTTGGTTTATGGCTAAAAATGGGGTTAGTAGATCTCATGGGTTGTTGTTGAGGAATGCCACAAGTTTTAAGTGGGCAGGTAAACGAAGGAACTCTACCACAAGAAGGATAATTAAGTTCATATCCAACATTATTAATACGGGGTTTATACTGAATCATATTGCATTCAGGTAAATCAAATTTAGCTTCTTTCTTGCAGCAAACTGATCCATTTGGTAATCCAACATTAGATTCACATGAAGCACAACCAGGTAAAAATTTCTTTTCAGGGCATAGAGAGTATAGACGAGTCTGGTTTCTTAACTCACTTTCCAGATCAACTAAATTGCTAGCTGTTAAACTAACATCATTACCTGAGACGATGCCAAAGTTAATTCGACATTGGTTGCAGTTATAAAATTTATTTGGATCTAGATTATATGTGAGAACGGATGTACTTTCATCTAAACGTTTATTATATGCACAAGGATCATAGATGGCTCGGTTAAAACTCATTCTTTCTATATTTATACCAAATAAAATTTTTTCAAATGATTTAATTTGCTAAATAAATTAAATCAAATAATCTTTACTTAATAAATATATTTTTAATAATCTGTTTAATATATATCCAAATATAATTATTTTTATCATTGTCTTATTGTTAATCTTATTATCCTATTTATTAATTTATCTTAATTTATCTTAATATATACCATAATATTTTAGTATACATCTATATAAATTTTATTAATCTATATAAATCTATATAAATCTATATTAATCTATTTTATTTAGTTATTCTATAACATTTATTCACCTCACATATATAAATATAAATTGAAATCATATTGCATATATGCTTTATTTTTTAATATTATGAAATATTTAATTGTTTTGTAAATCGTATTATAATTAGTATATAATAAAAATTGATTTGATAAGTGTATATTATATTTATGGATTTATAATAATAAATTATAATATAATTATAAATTATAATAATTAATAATTATAAAATAAATATAAAGATATATATATGTCGACGATTAAGCGTATAATGAAAGAATATACAGAGATAGTTGCTGATCCTCCATGTAATTGTAGTGCAGGTATTTCAGAAAAAGATCCAAATGATGTGTTCGAATGGGATGCAACAATCCTTGGGCCGGAAGGGAGTCCATATCAAGGTGGTCTTTTCAAATTAAAAATTAATTTTCCAGTTAATTATCCGTTTCAACCTCCAAAAGTTCAGTTTACAACTAAGATATATCATCCAAATATTTCACCTAATGGTATTATCTGTCTGGATATTTTAAAAGAAAAATGGAGTCCAGCCTTAACTATAGCAAAGGTATTATTATCTATTAGTTCGCTATTAACAGAACCTAATCCAAATGATCCATTGGTTCCAGCTATTGCTAAAATATATGAAAATAATAAACAAGAATTTGAAGAAATTGCTAGAACATGGACAGCTAATTATGCTGGTTGATATAAGTAAAATAAAGGAAACAAAAATGTTTATTGATAAATGAAAATGATAAATCATAAATGATAAATGATACATTTGATTATGATATATTTATAAAAATTTGATTTGCATGATTATAAAAAACCGTATAATAAAATAAAAGCATTAAAAATAATGAAGGAGTGTTTTAATCATTATTACTGTTTATGTGGGAATGATGATTATAGAGAATGTCATTATTGTAGAAAACAATCATCATTTTATAAACCTCATTATATTTGTTTAGATTGTTGTATTGGTTGGAAATCAAAATATGAATTAGTTTTAGTAAAATCGGTAGATGGATCTCAATTACATGAAATCATACCTGGACCATATGAAAATAATTTTGAAGGATCAAGATGTTCTAAATGTGGTAATTATGGTATAGAAGTGGGTAGAGATTTTAGATTACCAAAACAAAAAGATAAAAAAGCTTGGATGACATTAAAATCTATAAAAAATAAAACTAGTGATGTATCTTCCTTCAGCTATTATATGAAAAAACAATATACATATAATTGTGGAGGTGATAGAAATGATAATAAACCGATATTATATGATACAAGAATAAAAAAACCATCGAAAAAATAATACTAAATATCAAATATTATTTTTAAATTTTATAAATGTTTTACAAATTAAATTTTTTACAAAGCATTTGAACTTAAAATATTTCTGCTTTGTTTTTTATATTCATGTATATATTCATGCATATATTTATGTTTTATACAAATTATTTTATTTTTTTCCAAACCCATAATGGGAAAGCTCTTGTTAATTTTTCATTACTAACTGCAATTACTCCAATATAATAGCCACCTAAAATATTATTAATATATTCAATCATTTGTGTTACATATGTATTATCACCTACATCTGAAATATATAATGCCATATGACCATTAATTGTCAATGCATTCCAAGCTTTATGAATATAAGGATATAAAAATCCATTTAACCATTCATCTACAGTTTTTCTATTAAATATAGATTGATTTGGATCATTTTCATCATATATTTCATAAGAGAAAAAAGGCGGACTAGTTAAAACTGTATCGTATTCATTAATAGGAGGAGTTTCACCAGGACCTTGTCTCCATTTTAAAAAATCAGCAATATGTATATGATATTGATTTGGATCAACGGTTGCTGGATGAGGAGATGATTTAATAAAATTTAAAATATTTGAATAAGCTCTGGCCATTTTATAATTTGGATCGATACCTGTATATTTTTGAACACCACCAGCTACTGCACCTAATATCCTATCACCCCATCCAGCCGATGGATCTAATATTTTTTTTGCCCCAAATTGCTGACAGAATTCTTTAACAACACTAATTTTGAACGTACTACATTCCGAACGATTTGTCTTGGAATATAAGATTTCCCTTAAATAGTAATTATATGGTTTAACCTTACCTAATAATAATGATTGATCGGCATAGACTTTATTAGTTTCTGCTATCAATGCTGAATAATTTTGTTGAAAATAATCATAAGGACTAATTCCTTTTTTCCGTCTAGCATGTACTCTGATTTCTTCCGAAAAATAATCTACCAAAATATTAGCTTCATGATATGCTTTATCACTTGTTACTAAGGTTTTTTTAACTTGTTTACCATCTTCAATATAATAATCATAATTTGGAATAACTGGATAAATATGCCAATTCTTATTATCTATAGTTTTTAATACTGTGTAACGTTTTCTAATCAAATTATTCCAAACTGGTTGAGGATCTATATATGTTTTTTTATAAGGGAAAGGATGTGTTAGATCATTATCATGTTTTTCTTTATGATGTGATTTTCTATTAGAATTTGTATTGTTATATATAAATTCGGATGCATCTATCCTATGATTACATTCTATAGTTGTCATTTGTTCTTTTAATTAAATATTTAATAATTTTAAAATATTATCAATTTTTTGAAAATATCAAATAAACCTGATGATTTATAAATCGATCAGAATTCTCTTATATATATTATTCAGATGATTTTAGATACAATAACAACTTAATATTTATTTATTTAAATATTTAAATAAATAAATCCATTTTATAAATACTATTTATATAATTTATATAATCTATCTATATAATCCATTTATAATAAATATGATTGGCAATTAGAGGTATTATAGAGCATAATAACATTCCCCAAATTATATCTGTTATTGCTAAATTAATATTCCAATTCTTAAATAGACTTAAATTTGTTAAATCATATACACCATACACAACTAATCCAAATATGGCCCCATTAATTAAGCTTTTCTGGATATAATTATTTTTATTAATTTGAGATTCATTTTGGACAAAATATATTAATCCACCAATTAGACATATGTATGATAAAATAGCAAATGTTGTATTTGGTTTAAGGGGAATTCCTTGAATATTTTCAATATTTATATCCCATTTAGTTCTTGTTATTTTCCCAACCCATATTAGATCAACAACGAATACAAATATTATAATCAATAAGATTCGTGTATTTATCATTTTAAGTTTAATTATATAATTTAAATAATATTATATATTTTAATTAATTATATTTATTTTGATTAGAATAAAAAAACTGACTTTGTATCAAAGCCAAAATAAAAAAATAAATAAATAATAAAAATAAAAAAAAAATTAATAAAAATAGAAAAATAAAATATTATTGATTTATGAAAAACTAGTAAAATAATCAGATAATTTACCGTTGAAATTATTTGATTTCCACTTGTTAAAATAATTGATATTTAGGTAATCAATATGACTTGATTCACCAAAAGATGAATTAAAGCCATCATCCTTATCGAATTGCAGTGATGTAGAAGAATTTTCATTTAATCCAACCCAAGAAAGATAATGTGATTTTGGATTAGTTACTATATAGCCATCTTGTGCAGGGATAGCTAAGGTTGCATATTTAGATAATTTTATAGCTATAAATAATTCATCCATATTACTCAGCTTTATATCAGGATACTTAAATTGTATACACATATCACCAATTCTATTCATTTCGCTATTAATATTTTTATCAATGTAATCAGCCCATTGAGCAATTACATTATTGTTATAGCCATCATATGAAGTTATTTTAGGAACATCACCAGCAACAGCCATAACCGTTTGTGGTCCAACTAATCTTGAATGAATTTCAAATGATTGTTCTAACAAGGAATCTACATCATTATGTGATAATAATGCATTAAATGGATTTAATTGCCAATCTATCTTTAATAATAGCGATGTATCTGAATAAACTTTAAGTTCACCCTGAACTGATGCATATAATCGAGATAATAAATTAAGATCGCTCTTGGATTTAATTGAAAACACAGATCTCAACCAATACATAATTTAATAATATTGGTTTATAATAATAATTATATAAGATGATAATATATGATATTTACATTCATTATATAAAAAAATGTTCAATTTTTTATATAAACTATTTCAAAGCAAAAAATAAAAAAATATAACCGTTTGCATCAAAATGTCACATTTTCATTTAAATGCATTATATTAAATTCCTAATTAATATGATTCTGATATATCATATTAATTTCACAAAATATACAATAAATATTCGAAAGAGCTATAAACGAACATTTTGGTGCAAACGGTTATAAAAAATAAAAAATAAAAAATAAAAAATAAAAAATAAAAAATAAAAAATAAAAAATAAAAAATAAAAAATAAAAAATAAAAAATAAAAAATAAAAAATAAAAAATAAAAAATAAAAATAAAAAAATAAAAAAAAAATAAAATAAAATAAAAATAAAATATAAAATAAAAGATAAAAAAAAATAAAAAATTAAAAAATAAAAAATAAAAAATAAAAAATAAAAAATAAAAAATAAAAAATAAAAAATAAAAAATAAAAAATAAAAAATAAAAAATAAAAATAAAAAAAAAATAAAATAAAATAAAAATAAAATATAAAATAAAAGATAAAAAAAAATAAAAAATTAAAAAATAAAAAATAAAAAATAAAAAAATAAAAAAATAAAAAAAATAAAAAAATAAAAAATAAAAAATAAAAAAATAAAAAATAAAAAAATAAAAAATAAAAAATAAAAAAATAAAAAATAAAAAATAAAAAAATAAAAAATAAAAAAATAAAAAATAAAAAAAAAAATAAAAAATAAAAAAATAAAAAAATAAAAATAAAATAAAAAAATTAAAAAAAATGAATAAATTTATGCATTTTGGTATAATTAATTATTAATGGGTAGATTAGGTTCATTGTTCAATAAGATAATTAAGGCAAGGGAGTCAATTGTATTAATATCACATGAGGATGCATCAGCAATTACAGTGTCAATAGATTCACACACACACAATATACCTATTGTTTTTGGTATATTAAACTATTTAGAAAGGGTTCAAAATCTCATAGCGGATCAATATATGTCCAAAAGATTATTGGATGCATTTTTGGTTAATGTTAATTTTGAAGATGTTAGAAATAGGAAAGATTTCAAAAAGTTTGCAAGGAAACTATTATCATCCAGATATAGGGAGATAAATATGAAGTACTTGGTTATAAGAATTTGTTTATATTGCATAATATTACAGGTGATTATAATTATCGTCAGGCTTTTAATGGATAAAAATGATATATTTTAGTGGATGTATTTTTCAATTAGTCCTATAATCTCGATTGGGACAGTGAAGGGACAAAACCCTAAAATTATTGATGGGCAACATAGAAAAACTTGATTATCTTTAAAAATTTGATTTAAAAAATATTAAAAGAAATATATCCAGGACTAGAACACCAATGTCAAGTAGCACTACATTATTAACCTTAAAAGATGGAAGTACTAAATCCATTGGATATAATTTAGATAGTAACGAAAAAACTCTAACTTTTAAGTCTCTAAAAACTGAGGATTCTATCTCAATTGCAGTAGAGTACAAAATTAACACCTGGAATATTGTGAACACAGTATTAGTTTTATTTAACATGGATGATATGTTTGACAGTGATTCCCATCATTATGGAATTACTCTGAGTGGTTTTGAATCTGAAAAAGAATTTTTTGAAACTCTGGAAAATTGTGTATTACAAAAGAAATTTGAGGAAGATCATCTTCATAGCGGATCAGGGGCAACGAATGATTGTAAAACATGTGATAAAATGAATCAGTTGGGGATGAAACATGGAGCCGCTGTAGTGTTGGGTACTCCATCTGCCGCCCAAAAAGATGTACTCAGAATGCTTGGGTTTAAGTAATCAATGCTATATCATTTGCAGAATATACACTATCCTATAAAACCCTTTGTTATTATCAAAGTTATTGCTAGAGATAATGTTTGCCCATGTTTTCAAGCTGGTACAAATTTAGTATGCAGGATTGGGATAGCGTATCAGCGAACTCTAATATAACATAGGATATAATCCAAGTAAATCTAGATAAGCCCATGGGAATGTAGAACATTCCCAACGAAAACTGGTTCATTTATTTTGATGTATACAGATTATTCTTGGGTTGGTGATGTATTAGATCCTAGTGGATAACAAGTCCAGAACAATGGAGGATATGGTTGCAACTACTTCACACAAGAAGAAACTTATCACAATGAAGAAGAAACTGATACAATAAAACTAATTATTAAACCCACAATTTATAAAAAAACTTTGTTTATTTAAAATGGAAGATGATTGCAGTTCCTGTAGCATTTTTGAGTGGTGGATTGGATTCGAGTTCATTATCATCTTCATCATCATCCTCATCTATTCTCATATCTCCGTTTTGAAGGTTATTTCCCAGCTGGTCCCGGTAATGATGAGTGATATTTCGTCCATTGATAAAGATTATCAAGTTCATATAAAAACAATTATACAACAGATATTCAAAATAATCACGCGCATCTTTTGTATCTTCGTAACGATTGACTGTGAAACCTAAGTCGCGATAGAAGATAGAATTTCCGATATCATAAGAACTCGGTATTGTAACGATAATATTGTTGCCCTTTCCTTGATCTTTTATTTTCTTATACTGTTGTTTGTGCAAGAAGTTAAAAAGTGTTCGTTCAGTGCAATTGAATGTATTCATGATTTAATGTGCGGTAGGTATTCTTTTAGGTTTATTTGATTTTCTTACTTGCAGGATTGTTGCAATTAGTACTAAAAAATAAATCAAAATTTTTGATAAGATTTAAACAGTAGGTCATGGGGGTAAAAATGGTTTGTATCAAAGCCAAAATAAAAAATATAAAAAAAAATATAAAAAATAAAAAAATAAAAATGTATAAAATAATATGTATAAAATATTATTGATTTATGAAAAACTAGTAAAATAATCAGATAATTTACCATTGAAATTATTTGATTTCCACTTGTTAAAATAATTGATATTTAGGTAATCAATATGACTTGATTCACCAAAAGATGAATTAAAGCCATCATCCTTATCGAATTGCAGTGATGTAGAAGAATTTTCATTTAATCCAACCCAAGAAAGATAATGTGATTTTGGATTAGTTACTATATAGCCATCTTGTGCAGGGATAGCTAAGGTTGCATATTTAGATAATTTTATAGCTATAAACAATTCATCCATATTACTCAGCTTTATATCAGGATACTTAAATTGTATACACATATCACCAATTCTATTCATTTCGCTATTAATATTTTTATCAATGTAATCAGTCCATTGAGCAATTGCATCATTATTATAGCCATCATATGATGTTATTTTAGGAACATCACCAGCAACAGCCATAACCGTTTGTGGTCCAACTAATCTTGAATGAATTTCAAATGGTTGTTCTAACAAGGAATCTACATCATTATGTGATAATAATGCATTAAATGGATTTAATTGCCAATCTATCTTTAATAATAGCGATGATGTATCCGAATAAACTTTCAGTTCACCCTGAACTGATGCATATAATCGAGATAATAAATTAAGATCGCTCTTGGATTTAATTGAAAACACAGATCTCAACCAATACATAATTTAATAATATTGATTTATAATATAATAATAATTATATAAGATGATAATATATGATATTTGCATTCATTATATAAAAAAATGTTCAATTTTTTATATAAACTATTTCAAAGCAAAAAATAAAAAATAAAAAATAAAAAATAAATAAAAAAATTAAAAAAATAAAAATAGCATTGGAAATAAGTGCTCTACCATTTGGTACATTTTATAATGTCCGTAAATGGTATTGGTTAATGTTTATTGGAATGCATAAAATTATCACCGTAATAAATTTCTTGATTTAACACTTGGAGTTATGATGATTCATGTATTTATGTTTGATCATAGATGGTTAGCAGAATTCCCTTTTAATTTATTCAATTTAAACCGATGGCGAAATAAATAGATTCTAAATCAAAAATAGGGTACATCTTGGTCATTTCGCCAGTGGTGATGCACATGCGCACCTGTATTACAACGAACTTTTGGTGATAATTTATGTTTATCTTATAAATTTGATTATAAATTATAAGTTTTTTATATAGAGATTGCCTGACATGGAGCTAGCAAACCAACTACTACAACTACCTAACTACACTGAGATGACCTTCGTATCTCTGCTCAAACAATATCCCGACCATGAGGATTTGTTGACGAGGCTGATTTCCCTCTCGAAATCCCTACCAAGCATGAAAGACAACGATCATGACTGCCAACTAGGTGAGTTATGGATAATTTCAGTGACTTAAAAACGACTACTAGGGTACATCTTGGTCATTTCGCCCGTGGTGATGCACGTGCGCACCTGTATTACAACGAAGAAGTGGGTAAATTTTGCACACAACTTCATCAAAACTGAAGAAAACAAAAAAAATACTTTGTTATTGCGGCACATGAGGGCGATCAAGGATATTGTTATTGCCCATTTGATTATTTAGCTAACACAGATTTACTAGCATCAGACTAGTGGATAATTCAAAACAATAAGCTAAAAGATCTTTTCAAAAAATTGATAAATTAAATTTGATATATCTTATCAAATAAGACTAATCCACTATGGAATTTAGAGAAGGATCAATAGAAAATTTATATAATAATTCAAAATCTTTTATATGCCCCACAAAAACAGTACAATTGTTGGATCAGGAAATTGCAGAAACCTTATTCACTTATTTATATTGTAATATTCAATGGGAAGAAGGAATAAGATCTAAAAGTGGCTTTACTAGATTGGCAAAAGGATTATCAATTGATGATGAAGTGTTACAACCAGTATTACCGTACATAATTAATGCTATTGATAAACTGAAACCAAAATCCGTTTCAAAGTATGCAATCATAGGAACATATCTCAATTTATATGAAAATGGAGATATGTGGACACCAAATCATAATCATCCTAAACAACATCAAATTGTCATATCACTTGGTGCTGAAAGAATTCTTAAAGTTGGCAAAACAGATTATAAAATGACGACGGGATCTGCTATAATATTCGGTTCTTCTATTCATGGAGTTCCTAAGGATCCCAATTGTCACCAACCCCGAATATCTATTGCTACATTTATGATTCCAATTGAATAGGACCAAAGGAGTATTAAAAATATAAATATCTGTGGTTCTTTATCTTAAAATAAAATGTTCAATTTTTTATATAAATTATTTCTTTAAATGACACTAATTCCAATACCAACTCGCATAATATTCATTACTTGTGAAAATTTGCTAATTAAATTGCCATAATGTTCAACTTTTATAATAGATACGAAATCGTTGATTGAAACACCACGAAATTCTTCTGTATTTAGTGGATTAAATAGAACAGATGTAATTAGCATTGTGTATGCATTTAGATTCTTAACTTTCATTAATTGATCCTTATTTTCACATAGTACCACATTAAATGGATACTTGATTACATTATTAGTATTTTCATCTGCTAATTTTGCAGGAGCTGGATAACTTTTCATAAAACTATCACAATTTGTCCATTTGTTCCAAGTTTTTGCTTGACCGGATACTTCAGGTAATTTTGCAATGCCTTCTCTTTCTAAGTACGAAATAATTGTATCGAAATCCTCTTTCGATGCAATTACCGCAAGTGTATTAACTTCGTATCGATTCATTTGATATATAGATCAAAATAATTTTATTTTAATCAAAATTTATAAGATAATCATAAAAGTATTGACCCCAATAATAAAGTATAAAATATCACAAAGTATATTTAAGTTGATTTTAAATAGCTTTTATGGTACTATTTCTTAATTGAAAACCTTATTTAATAGTTCAGTATCAATCGATGCCCATTCCTCTTCTGTGATATCATCATTATCTAAAAATGGTTCAAGTACATCTTGAACTTTATAAGTTGTTCTGGCAATTATAAAAGAATCAAAAAGATGTTCCCAGATATATTCGGTATATCTATTATGATCTTTTTCTGAAAAAACCTTATTTACAATTTCTGTAACTAGGTTGCGTGTGTGCGGAGATTGCTCATATAATGGACAAATGACAATTGCATCATCATCTTCGGCCTCTGGAAAATTAGCTTCTAGTTCAACATCACTAGCACCACTAAAAACCATCCAATGTGATGAATCCCTAAATTTCTTTGATAATATGTGATATATGAGAGCAGATACCATATTACCTAGCATTTGGGGTGCTTTCCAAACAACTATAGCCTGATTTCTAGTAATAGTACCCTCATGTAATTTGGCGATTTTTTGGTCACATTCTTCTACAATGAGGGCTGAATAATGGCATGCAGAACATTTCCAGTTAGATTCTTTTCTAAATAATTTAACATGAATATCACATTCTTCACATACATGTTGATGGCAGGATGGGCATTTTATTACTAATTTATTATCTGTATTACATTCTATACATCCCCAGTTATTATAACAACCATTACATTTATACACATCAGATGCATCTGATAATTTGAAACAATTTCTACAAGTCTTTTTCAGCCGGGAACCACCGGATCGGCCTCGCTGAGGATCCTTATAACTTGGATCAAAATGATCCAAGGCACTTAATAATCTTTTTTGTATAATATGAGCATTGGCTAATTGTTCTTGTAAAATAGCAATATAGGATGGAGCTAACCTATGTTGTTCATCTTGTGATAGAGACGCAAACCAAGTCTGGGCTGGGCTTACTTGATCGGACATTTAATAGCATTGTTCCAAATGAACTATTAAATTAAATCAATTTTTAAAAGATAAACATTGTTTATCCAATTATAAAATTTTAATGAGTGAATAATAATTATATTAAATTATAATTTAATAATTTAATATTTTTAACTAATCTATATTAGGTTTAAGTCATAATAGCTTAATGGTTTATAATTCACATACCTTATTGCCAACATATGCTTCTTCATCATCATCATCTAAAATACAATCAAGATTTGTACTATTTTTAGGGAATGTTTTGTTAGTTGGTAAACGTTTTTTTTTATTATAATTTGTAAATTTTCTAGGAGAACTATATGGATCAACACCTTGAGGAGGTGAAGTTAATTTAATTTCAACAAATCCATTCATATATGTTTGAGCTCTAAAATGTAAAGTCCAATCATCATTATCTTTATTTGATATTAAATTATTATATTTTTTTTCAGACCATTTAGCAATTTCATAAATTTTATCATCACTTCCTAATATAGCTTTTGGTTTAAGTAATCCAATGGCAAACAAACGATAAAGAATTCTTCTCATATCTTCCACATTAAATGTACTGATTTTTCCAGTTGAAGTATATTTACTTGTGTTAATAATCTGATCTAATAAATCTTCAACTAATATAGCTTTTTTCTGTTGTTGTTTCGTACTAAAATAACCTTTTATTACATCTATAACAGGACTAATATTCTTAAACATCCATTTATTTAATTTAAAAGTACAGCAATTATCACATCCATCTGTGCATCGATATATTTTATGTTCTCCTAAATATTGTGATAATTGTTGTTTCCGACAATCTATATCATTCTGACAAAATGCATACATATCAGCTATTTTTCTTAATTCACTCACCGGTGCATCATTTGAATTCTTATTTACCATAAATTCTAATATATGCTTATCTTTTTGCGAATAATATAAAATACATTTGGAAGGTAAACCATCTCTCCCAGCTCTGCCTGTTTCCTGATAATATCCTTCAAGTGATTTAGGCATAGAAAGATGGATAACAAATCGAACATCTGCTTTATTAATACCTAAAGCAAATGCAATTGTAGCTACAATAACTTGTATTTTTCCATTTACCCAATTATTTTGGACTTCTTCTTTAAGTTTAGGATTAATTTGGGCATGATAAAAATCCGCCTTAATACCTAATTTTTTTAATTCCATACTAGTTTCTTCACAATTTTTTCTTGATAAACAATAAATGATACCACTTTTGCCAGCATATTCACCTTTTAATAAATCAGCCACTTCTTTAATAGATGAATTATTCCGACTTTTTACATTATAACTTAAATTAGGTCTGATAAATGATTGTTTATATGTAGCTGGATTATTTAATTTCAATTGTTTAACAATATCCATTTGTACTTTAGGTATTGCAGTTGCAGTAAATGTAACCATCGGAATATCCGGATATCTATCTCTAAAAAGACCTAAATTTAGATAAGATGGTCTGAATTCGTGACCCCATGTAGAAACACAATGAGCTTCATCTATAATAACTCTCGCTAAATTTCCGTTAGATTTTGCCTTATCTAATAAATTTATTAAGGTTGCATTGCCTGTTATGGATTCAGGAGTTGTATATAATAATTTACAAGTTGGTTTATCTAATGCAAAATCAGTCATAATTTCCCGTTTTTCATTCGCTCCTAACTGACTATTCCAATAAAAACAAGGAATCTTCATATTTTTTAAATGCATAATCTGATCATATATTAATGAGATTAATGGTGAAATAACAATTGATATTCCATCGGAAATTACTGCAGGTAATTGATAACATAAACTTTTGCCTGCACCTGTCGGCATTAAAACTAATAAATCCCGATTCATTAATGTATCCTTAATAATATCTTCTTGTAATGGTCGAAATGCATCATATCCAAAATATTGTTTTAATGCATCATACATTTTTTCAGATGTTATATCAGCATTAGATTTACTTATTGGTTTATTATTTTCTAATAATAGCGGTGATGGATTTGTAGATGGTGCTAAAACAGTATTAGGTTGTTTTATGGATGTTGGTAATTTTTTTTTAGCATTTCTCTTTGGATTTAATACAGCTTTTTTTTTAATAGTCATTTATATGTTAATTTGCTTTAATTATTTTATATAAGATAATTCTTATATAAATAATTTATTATGTTATATATTTATTATATTAATAAATATATAATCATATTTTTATTTAATTAAATAAAAAAAATAAAAAATAAAATAAAAATAAAAATTAAAAAATAAATAATAAATAATAAAAATAAAAAATAAAAAATTAAAAAATAAATAAAAAATAAATATAATCTAGACTTGATTGGATCAATATAATCTAGGCTTGATTGAATATCTTTGCATAAATATAACAAGTGGATAACATCATTTTAGAATAAATTCAAATGGCTTGTGTAGTCATTGTGGGCATGGAATCACAAAAAAGTAATATTTAATTATATTTTTTGTAATAAAAATTGAATACACATCAATAATATTATAATTATAACCACTATAAATATTATGCAAAATTTAGGATTAGTAAACATCGCGCTTAGTATTGTTATGCGCGAAACAATCCCCGAACAATTAAAAGAAAAAAATGCAATCATTGTTAAGAAAAATAATAAAATAAAAAAACTAAAAGAATTGCTCGAGAAAATGAATTATGATCCTAATAATATTTGCGAAACGTGTGAAGAATATTCACCAGAAGGCGAAGATCTTATGCAATGTGTTGATTGTTGGAAAATTAAGCATAAATATTGTGATGAATGGTTTAGGGGCGATTGTAATTATTGTGATTGGGAATGCAAACGTGGTAATTATGAGCACCATATAAGTTATTTATGTAGCGATTGCTGGAATAAAAATAAATCTTCAGATGAATCATCAAATGAAGAAAATTGTGATTAATTTTAATAATTTAAATTATTGCTCCCTGATGATCTCTTTTTTGGCGCTGGCGGCGACTGTGCTTTCACCAGCATCGCTTTTCTCCACCGCCAATAGATTGTCTCAATCACCATAGGCACTTTTGATTTTTTTATTAAAAAATCATGGTGTTAATTTATATAATAATAATATTTATTATATAAATCATATATCCTCTTTATTTTATAAAAATAATTATAATTTTTAAAGACCATAAATGCGGTGTGCGCACTGAAATTGAAGCAGCTTTAGCTGCATTGCTTTGCAACTTAGACTTAATTAAATATTGAATAATATAGTAATGATCATATAACAATCAATAAATAAATTTGAAGGTGCAAAGCGT
>Ga0214473_10002416_pt1 | contig 22938 bp, 19 predicted proteins | sample RVTome_7_FD_203509 | JGI IMG/M metagenome (GOLD analysis project Ga0214473, IMG submission 203509) | Soil microbial communities from uranium-contaminated site in the Upper Colorado River Basin, Wyoming, United States - RVT98D197 | ecosystem: Environmental > Terrestrial > Soil > Contaminated >... | reverse complement strand
CATGTCAGGCTCATTGGCCTCAGGTGGATTAGGCTTCACCTGCCCGATTCACCATGTCCGGTAACCACTTATTAAGATTGACCGTTCTGGTTATTTAGTTACTTGGTAAGATACAAGGTGGACCATCCTGATGACATGCCTGTGCCGCCTCCACGCGACTCCAACCAACTGGACTTTAGAATAAAACTCCCGGAGCATGGAGGCGTCTCACCTTATGCACACTTTATTATAATTTCTCTCCCAACTTTTTTTATCCGACGGAGTCTGTATAATTACCAATCATATGGGAACGGCCGCACTCGATAGAAAAAGTCAGTCGATTTTCGCGCTGCAATTCGACATCGCATGGCGACGCATCTGGTCGGGATGGGGATCCGGTTTTGCATTGACTTTGGAGATCATCCTCTGGTGTCTCGCGGCGGTCGAGCTCGCGTTTTTTCTCTTTCACGATACTAATCCAAAAATCGACAATATTCTCGACATCGCGTCCGGCACGCTGTTCCTCGTTATCACCCCAATTATCGTTGTCGTCGCGGTCTATAAATCTATCGTAAAGACCGGCATGGGCGACGATTCGCTCAGGACCGCGCCGCTCAACGCGTATCAGGTCCTTGTGCCGAGAATTCTCGCAGTGCTGCTGACCTGGTTAAGATTTGTCGCGCCGATACTGATCCTTTTTTACTGCGCGGTCACAATGAGTCTGAGTCAGTACGGTGATTTGGGCATCAAGTACCCTATGCTGGTGCCCGCGCTGCATCTTTTATTCTGGCAATCCCCTCAAGGCGACTATTTAATATTAATAGATGCCATCGACACCGAATGGAAGGCCTTGCTGCTCTATTGCCTTGCGATTCTCCAGACACTCGGATGGGTGATGTTCCCGCTCACATGGGGGACATACTGGGGTCTCGCGATGAAACGTAAGGGCGGCCTGTTTCTTCTGATCTATGTGTCATGGATATTGATCCCCGCGACACAGGCGTTTATGGTGCATAAAGGGATGTTTGTCGCGACTCAAAATCTAGTCTGGAAGGTCGGGTTCTTCTCCGGGATTATAATGCCGGTCTTGGCGTTGATTTTCTGGGTTCTTGCGGTACGCGAATGGGAGAAGAGGACCGGATGAAACGCTGGCGATATTTAATTCCTGCAATTATTTTCATCGTCACAGTGCTCGGACTCTGGCTCGATCCGTATGTGCGCTCGTGGAAGATAGCGCGTCTGATAGATGAGGCTGGAAGGAAAGGCGAACCGGTAATAATCGCACTTGTCGAAAAAAGTGATAAATACCGCTACGTAATTTCAGATATTAAGGGACAATCGGTTCCCCTTATTAGCGGGTATTTCATAGCAGACAGCCACATTTCATATGTTACCAGCGATGGGACAGTTAAGTTCCTTTTCGCAGAATCCAATGAAGAAACGCCTATCAGATATAGCATAAAAATTCCAAGTACAAAGCTTGAAGATGAACAACCCGAAAGATCGGTCGAATTGCCTGAATCGATTGATTGGCATCCGGTATTTTACAGGGATAATCGATATTACCTTTATCCTGTAAATTCCCAAATGCAGATATTGGACCTCGAAACTCTGGAACGCAGGGAGTTTGACATTGCCGAGTAGGGACCCGGGCTCCAGGATTGGGATAGTTTTGCCAGTATAAGCTTCGATGTTTCGCCCGATGGATCAGCTATCTTTCTTAAACTTGGGACCTTGTCACCAGATGAAACAACAGTGTGGCGATTGAATTTTACGGATGGCAGGTGGGACAAGTTATTAACAGAATCCGGTTATCCACGACAGTATTCAATTGGACCTGCCGGTAGGATTATTACGTTGAGTACCCCCATAAATACTCCGCCAGGTTGCCAATTTTACGACGGATATACAGGGGATGCACTAAGTTTTGTGAAAAATATTAGATACGTCAAGGTAGGAGAAAAATGGGCAATTGCAAAAGGGACTTCATATAACAGTGGTCTAAATGCAATCCACCTTGATTCATGGGAAGAAAATATTTTCAACATTCCATGTGAATTTATTAGAAAAATTCTTATCTACGAACCCCCGCCTGGCGGTGTAAGCGAAATGCTCGAGATGAGAAAGTCCGAGGAGTGAAAACATGTGCACGGACACGAATGTCCGTGCGACTCGGTCACGGCTTGGAAAAGCCGTGCTACAGATTTTTTGAACCCGTAAGCCGCATCAATACTCTTAATGCGTGAGGAAAGGCAAATCCGCTAAAAGGCAAAAAGGAAGCTGATGTGAATTGATTTAAATAAAATCGGTATGTCTCCGTTACGTTCCTGTTAAAAGACAGGCCGCAACTCGACACAAGGAGGGATTTGTCATGTTAATCAGGCTCTTAGTAATGGACAACATAACCGTGAATGCGGCGGACGCCGAATCGGTCAAAGCCGGTGTCCAGAAGGCGGCGGGGGATGTCATGTCGACGGTGAACTGGACCGTCGAGCCCCTGACCATCGCGCTCTGGATCATCGCTGTCGCAATGGTCGCCTGGGTCTGGTACGCCATGACCGAGAAACCGTATACACGGTTTCGAATGCGAAGGCCGGTCGGAGTAGGTCCTCTCACACACCTCCGCAACACGGTTATAAACAAGATCAATTCGTTCCTCTTCTAGGACCGTAACGCTCGACAACATCGCCTCCTGTTTTCCTCCGGAAAAGTTTCCAATACAAGCCACAAGAGCGCCCCTGATCCACGGGGCGCTCGACCCGTTCCGATATATCCCCTTGACAAACTCCCAGCCCTGTTTATGCTTGAGTTCTGATGATCCGCTTGAGTAAAGCGGCCTTGTCCTTTTAGAGGAATGTAACACCTCAGCCATGTGGGTGAACTATAGGAATCCGCTCCATAACTGTCGCGGTTCTGTTGTTGGTAACACATTCTCATACAGAACCGCGACAGTTATGGAGCGGATCGACTGTCAACTGGCTTAGGTGTTACAGAGGAATTAAACAGGGGTGATCCCCTGAATCGGAGGAAAAAAATGAAATCCATAAACATCCTTCTTGTGGCGCTGGTCGCGCTGACAATGCTCGCGCTGATGGGATGCCCGCCGAAGGATACACCGAAGCCGGTCGACGAGATCGATTCGGGAACGCAATCAGGACAGGATGATGTACTGCCTGTCGCCGGAGGACCCGACGACACCGCTGTGGCGCAGACGCCGGACGGCCAGACAACCGTCACACCGGAAGGCGTCGTTGTGACCACCGGTGCGAACGCGCTGCCGGCCGGTTGGCCTGCGGACGTTCCGGTCATGGAAGGCTTTACCATCGTCAGCACCGAGGAAAATCCCGCGGAAAAAGTCATGAGCGTCACGTCCGAGGGAACAGTCCCGCTGCCGGATGCCAGGGCGTTTTATCAGGCTCTTCCAGGATGGCAGCAGGACATCAACAAGGACTTCACCCTGACCGGCGACAATGTACAGATCCTTACTTTCGTCAAGGAGGACTTGAAGCTTGCGGTAACGATCGCTAAAGACGAGTCAAAGAATATTACGGTACTGGTTCTCGCGATATCTCAAAAGCCAAAGTAGTTTAAGACCGATAATGCGCGAAAATTATCCCTCCATTTGTCCGGGGGGATTTTTTATGCGCAAAGTTCATTTGTTTCATTTTCAGTCGCTTAATAAGGCGCGCGTTAATTTTGCATCTTTTGGCGGTGACAGGCACCCCGATTTCGCCTGCCGATATATGTAAAAGAGTGAAGATGGTTATCAGGCGAAATCGGTGTGCCAGTCCCCGCCTCATGGTCCCCGCCTCATGGTCCCCGCCTCATGACCGTCATTGTAAAGAATGCACACCTTTTGCGCGGTTTAGTAAAACCATTTACAAAAAAATTATTTTAATCGAAACCCCCCCTGTGTCCGTCTCAAGCAGAGCCTGCGCAGCTACGGTAAGTTCCCGGATTATCCACCTTTCGACATTTTCTCGTCGAGCTCTTTTCTCAATTCCTGCATCGCGACAAGAAGGGCTTCTATTGCCAGGACGACCTCCTCCCGTTTTTCAGACGGGACGTGCTTCATCAGCGCCTCGTAGGAATCGATCGAAAGTTTATCGAGCTCTTTGAATATCTTTTGACCCTTGGAAGTCAGCTTGAGGAATAACCGACGTCGGTCCCTCGAGTCGGTCGATTTTTCTACCGCGTCCATGTCGATAAGAGAGTTGACGATCTTTGTCAGGTGGCTTTTTTCGAGCCTGAGCGTTCGCGCGACGTCCCCCGGGCTTACGCTGCCCGCATCGTGAATCACAGTAAGCACGTATGACTGCTGCGGGGAGAGATAAAATCCCGGGTAGCTTTTGCGCGGGTCGGTGAGCGTGAACCCTCTGAGGAGCCACGCCATTGCGTCGTGAAGCCGGCGGCTCTGCTCGCGAAGGATTTTTGTTTGTTTGGCTTTAGTATTTGCTGTCACGAAGTATAATTCCTCTAACGGAAATCTCCTGAGGCGGTATTATTACACAAAATCGTTGCCAAGCGCCAATTTAATGGTTGACAACGGCAACTAAATTTGGCATAATGCGTTAACTTACCGCGATTCAGGAGGCTTATCGCCATTGGAGAACGGAAAGAGGTGAGCAATGACGAATGAAGTAACGATAATTCCCGATGTCCGCGACAGGATGGCCGAGGCCCTTAACGCCGGCGCCGACGCATCCGAAGTGGAGATCAGGCTCGAGAATATCGAGTCGACAACCATTACGTTTCAGAAAGACTCGCTCGAGAGCCTCGACAAGGGCGTAAGTGTCGGGGGATGCGTTCGCGCGCTGGTCAACGGGTCGTGGGGATTTTCGAGCTTCAACTCGCTCGACAATCTCATGGGAAGGGTACGAGAGGCAGTCGATATCGCCAGGGCACTGGGACCCGGTCAGGCGAAACTTTCCGTACAGGAACCACGCGAAGATATTGTCCCTGTAAGAATCCTGCGCGACCCGCGGTCGGTGCCGGTTTCAGAGACGCTCGAATCTGTGAAAAAATATAACGATATCATGCTTAAAAGCGACGGTGTTGTGTCGACCTATTCCACCTACCGGCATTTTCACTATCGGAGATGGTTCATGAACACGTCCGGGACCTTCACCGATCAGGAGAAGATGAAGGTTACCCTGATTCTCATGGCAATGGTGCTGGACTCCGACGGCATGGTGCAGGAGGGCCGGGATTACCTGAACAGCATGATCGACTATGACGTAGTTGTCGGAGCCGGGGAATCGGCCGAGATCGCGGTAAGGGACGCTCGCGAGATAGCCGGGGCGCCGAAGGTGAAGGGCGGTAAATATCCGGTCATCGTCAATCCGGACCTTGCCGGAACGTTCATCCATGAGGCTTTCGGACACCTGAGCGAGGCCGATTTCGTGCATCAAAATCCCGACTGGCAGAAAATCCTGACTCTTGGAAGAAAAATGGGACGTGATTTTCTCAATGTGACCGACGGCGGGGCGGTTCCTGACGAGGGCGGTACGATGAAGTACGACGACGAGGGCACACTCGCCGGGAAAACATATTTGATAAAGGACGGAGTTCTTTCGGGCAGGCTTCATTCGAGAGAAACCGCGGCAGCGCTCGGTGAAAACCCGACCGGAAACGCGAGGGCGACCAGCTACAGGTTCCCGCCGATCGTCCGTATGACCAACACGGCAATCGAGCCTGGTCCGCACACGCTGGATGAGATGCTTTCCGATATCGAGTACGGCGTCTACGCTGTCAAACCTCATGGCGGACAGACATCGCTCGAACAGTTCACGTTCGGGGCGTACAGGGGCTACGAAATTGTTAACGGAAAGATTGGTGGTCCGCTGAAAAATGTCAGCATCTCCGGCAACCTGTTCAAGACGCTTGAAAATATCGACATGATCGGAAACGACCTGATATTTGACTCGATCGGAGGCTGCGGAAAGGGAGAACAGGCGCCGCTCCCGGTGGGGACGGGCGGTCCGCATATTCGAATCCAGGATTGCGTTATCGGGGGTGAGGCGTGATGAGTATCATCGATAAAGTATTAGAACTTGCCAAATCCAGAACCGATTCTGCCGAGGTTTTTTATTCTGTAAGCGAGAGAACCGGCTGCACCTGGTCGTCCGACAAACTGAAACTGGCCGAAGGAAAAGAGACCAGCGGGATAGCGTTACGGGTAGTTACCGACGGGAAGGTCGGATTTTTCGCGACCAGCCGTCTCGACGATCCCGCGATGGTTGTCGATACCGCGTGCGAACTCGCGAGATTCGGGACCGAATTCGCGGGTGACTTTGTCCGCGAAAGCGTGCCGGCCAAAATTGACAATTACCATGAGGAAACCGCGAACATAAGCGCGGCGACGCTTGTCGCGACCGGCAACAGGATTGTCGGTGTATCGAAGGAACGTAACCCTGAAGCATTCTGGGACGCCAAGCTGGAACGCATCACGGTCGATTCGACCCTTGCGAATTCGAACGGCGCTCGTGTGTCGTTCAAGAAAGCAATTTTCGACGGACACCTGTTCGCGCAGATAACTCGCGAGGGCGATGTAATGATGGTGTATGAATTCGACGAAGGAACCACTCTCACCAACCAGCCGGACACATGGGTCGAGATCCTGGCGAAAAAGCTCAGCGACGCGAAAACCATAGTCAACTTGCCGGGCGGCGAGTATCCATGCATCCTGACTCCCAAGGCGATGAACGTAATCGGCCCGGTTAAGATGGCGATGAACGCGAGAATGGTTACCAAGGACCTGTCGCCGTGGAAGGACAAGGTCGGGGAGCGGGTTTTCGACTCCCGGATCGATCTTTACGATAACGGTCTTGACCCGACACAGGGCGCGACGCAGCCGGTCGATGACGAAGGAGTGACGTCGAGAGTAACTCCGCTGATCGAAGGCGGAATATTGAAGGGGTTTATCCACGACCTCCATACGGCGGCGATAATGGGTGTCGCGCCGACCGGTAACGGCATGCGAATGGGCCTGGGCGGTCCGCCACGCGCCAGTTTCACGACACTCACAATGAAACCGGGGAAGAAGACCCTCGACGAGATGGTCGCTGGAATCGACAGGGGAGTTCTAATCGATCAGGTCATGGGCGCGCACCAGGCGTCCATGTTCTCAGGCGACTTCTCGGTCTCCGTCTCGCTCGGTTTTGTGATCGAGAACGGGAAGATAGTCGGGCGATTCAAGGACGGCATGCTTGCGGGCAATGTTTTTCGGATGTTCAAAGACCAGGTTGTGGAGTTCGGTAGCGAGATGAAGTCGGCTGATATTTACTCGCCGCCGATATTGTTCGACGGGATGACTGTCGCGACCGCCGGCGGTTGAAAAAATTAGTTGAAGATAATAATAGCTGCAGCGGAACCCTGCATCACTTTATATAGGGGCTTCACGATCGACGGACCCTTTTGCCCGAATGGGTCTGTTTATTTTACTCTATTTCCCCGGAGTGATTTTATAGAGCCCCGCGAAAACAGCGATTGCCGCAAGCACTAGCGCGATTCCGTACATCACCAGCACCGTCCCCATGTGACCCAGCCCCTTCTTAGCGAGCTGATGATGTATGTGGTTGTTGTCGGCCTCGGAAATTTTCCGTCCCGCCATGGACCTTCTTAGCATCGCCCATGACGTATCGAAAATCGGGAGCCCGAGAATCATCACCGGGAGCGCGACAGTCAATGCGGTTGCGGTTTTGAACGGCCCGAGTATCGAAATTGTCGCGAGCATGTAGCCCATGATAAGCGCACCCGCATCGCCGAGGAATATTTTCGCCGGATGCCAGTTGAAGGGGATGAAACCGAGCGACGCGCCCAGCAGTGCGGCCGACAATAGTGCCGCTGCGACTTGTCCCTGCGCGATTCCGAGGATCATAAACGCGAGCGCCGCGATCGCGGTGATCCCTGACGCCAACCCGTCGAGGCCGTCGATGAGGTTAATCGCGTTCATTAGTCCGGTCACCCAGATTATTGTGATGAGCACGGCCAGCGAGCGCGAAAGATAGATGTAATCGGTCAGGATTCCGGTGAGAAAAGCGATTTTCACACCGAACAATATTGTTCCCGCCGCGACACAAACCTGGAATGTGAATTTACGTCCCGGCTTGAGCCCGAACAGGTCGTCGAACAGCCCGATTATGAAGCTCAGGCACGCCCCGAGAGAAATTCCCATCACGGCATAGATTTCATCCGGCCTGATTTCCTTCGGGAGAAACGGGAAACAGACAAAAACGGCCGCGATGATGCCGGACACGACCGCTGTACCGCCGAGTTGGGGTATGGGATGCGTGTGGCATTTGCGTTCGTCGGGCTTGTCGACCACGCCGCGTTTGGTCGCGAATCTGATGATGACAGGGGTCATTATCAGGCAAACCACGAGCGAGACAAGTCCGGCGAGGATGATTATGTATGTCGCGTGCAGAGACATCGATGGGATTATAGCAAATCTGCGTTCGCCCTGTGGCACACTCAAACTGAGCGAAAGCGTGTTTGTGTGTGCTGCTGCCAATAATAATCGTTGCACGGACATCCCTCGCAGGCTCGGGCTGTCCGTGCCACAGGGATTAGTCTTAATATATTTGCAGCCCCAATTTTCCCAGTCCTTTTTCAGGGGCGTTAAGCGACATTAAATAGAGAACCGATGAAAATGCGACAAATATTCCCGGGTATTCTTCTATCTGCTGTACTGCTTCTTTTGTGTCAGACCATGTCATTCGCGCAGGACAGCCGCGATTTCCCCATCCCGGACGGGCTGGTGTCGGACTTCAGCGGGGTACTGTCTAGCGACGATAAAAACAGGATCATGGTGGCGCTCGAACAGGCAAAATCGTCCAACGGTATGGACGGGCATGTCGTGATCGTCCTTTCGTCCGATGAATGGTTCACAGAGGAATTTGTCAAGGACTACGCGGACTACCTCCAGGGACGAGGCGCGATCACATCTGCAGGCTGGCTGATGTACGTTTCCACAGCGGACAGGAAATTCTGCATCGGTGTCCAGGACCGGGCTGAAACATCGATAACCACCGCCCGCATAAATGAAATCTACCTGAGAATGGACGCCATATTCGAAACCGGCGACATTGCCGGCGGGATCGCCGAAGGAATCGATTCGATCGCAAGGCTCGATCCGCCGTCCGGAATAAAAGAAAATGGCGGGAACAAGGCTAATATGTTTATCCTGATGGGGATGTTGGTTGTTGTCATAGTCTTGATGGTCAAACTGAGAAAACCAGCGCAGAGGAAGACGTAGTCGACCTGTTTTACAATCACGTAGCATGCGCATGATTTTCCACGCGTCACATTATGAACACTTTTTCTAGATGAGTGATTGTGCATTAGGTGAAACGCCTTCAAGCTCCGGCGCTTGGAGGTGCCACAGAATCAAGTTCCATGTTTTCCATTTGGTGTATGAAGCCACTGATGGCTTCAGGCAGGAAGGCAGGGATGCCTTCCCTCCGGTTGGGGAAAAATATTGTGGATTGACTGCGTGGCAGGCTATACTACGCCTATCTCCAACCGGGAGGGAAACCATGATTACGGGTCGTTACGTAAGCTCGCACAGGCCGCTGGGCAGGATCGACACTAGCATCGGCACTATGCTCTCGAAACGGGCGAAGCGGTGGCCCGATCATGCGGTCATGGCGTACAGGGCGGAGGACGATCAGTACCGCCATGTGACGTGGACCGAATTCCACGAAAACATGGCGTCACTGGTTAAGTTCCTCCACGACCGGGGCATACGCAAAGGCGACCGCCTCGCGATTTTCAGCCGCAACAGTTACCAAATGCTCGCCTGGGAGATGGCGGTTACGTCGATGGGCGCGATCACGGTGCCGATCTTCGCGGGTTACGATGTCGAAAATGTCGACTACATCCTCAGCCATGCCGAACCGAGGGCGATATATGTCGATGATGCGTCCCGGCTTGAAAAATTCCTGAAAACAAGCGCAGCTCCGAAAATCCCGCTAATCGTCACGGGTCACGACTCCGGACATCCGCGAATCGACGAGTGCTTCACGTCCGGCGAAAACGAACTCTTAGAAACATATATCAAAAACGTAAAACCGAACGATGTGTGCTTTATTCAGTACACGTCCGGGACGACCGGCAATCCCAAGGGCGTGATGCTGACGCACCGGAACCTGATGTCGCAGCGTAAGGGGATGTCGCAGGTCTGGAAGATACCGTACAAATCGCGGTTCCTGTCGTATCTGCCGTGGCATCACTCATTCGGAGGCCTGTTCGAGAGGTTCGCGGGGCTGTATCACGGCGCGACAATCTACCTCGAAGACTCCTTCGGGAAGGATTTGAAACGGCTTCTGCACAACTGGGATGAGGTCAGGCCGACTCATTTTTTCAGCGTGCCGAAAATTTACATCATGCTGGTCACCGAAGCGAAGGCGAATAAAGAAATCCACGACACGATTTTTCATAAGGGATTGAAATTTGTCTTTACCGCCGCCGCGCCTCTTCCGAAGGACTGCGCCGAGTATTTCAAGGCTCAGAAAATTCCGGTTGTCGAAGGATGGGGGCTCACGGAGACGTCGCCGCTGATCACTTTCACCACGCTTGGGGAAGAACGCGACGCGGACACGGTCGGGACGCCTATCGCCGGGTGTGAAATTCTCCTGACCGAAGATGATGAGATCCTCACCCGCGGTCCGAACGTTATGAAGGGCTACTTCAAGGACAAAGCGAGAACGGAAAAAATCATCGACCATCTCGGATGGCTCCACACTGGCGATCTGGGCGAGTTGGTCGGCGACGGGCTAAAAATTGTCTGCCGTGTTGATAATCTCTTCAAGCTTTCGAACGGCGAGAAGGTCTCATCGATGCTTGTCGAGAACGCGATGACGATCAAATCGCAGTGGGTGCAGCACGCGCTCGCGGTCGGATCGGGACAGAATTTTGTCGGGGCGCTCGTTTTTCTGAATCACCCGAATATAAAAAGATGGACGCAAAGCACCGGGAAGAATCTCGCGCCGGGATGGGAGATGGCGAAGGACAAGGACCTGCAGGCGCTGGTCGCGGGCGAAATATCGGAGAACATGGTCGACTTCCAGCCGAAATACATGCGCGTGAAATCCTTTGTTATAATCCCGAACGACCTGACACTCGAGGCCGGGGAGCTTACACCGACTCTGAAAGTGATACGTCACAATGTGCTCGCGCGATATCAGGAATGGTGGGAGGCGCTCTACAAACCCGACGAATATCCGGGCAAGGAACCGTACATAGTAAAACTCCAGTAACAGGACGGACAAAGATGGCTGAACAGATTAGAACCGAAGAACAACCGCTCGTCAGGAAACTCGAATCGAGAAAGGCCATGGCGAAGGTCATGGGCGACTATTTCGCCGACCTGTTCGAAGCCGCGAAATCGGGTTCGCCGAAAATCGCTTGGTGCACGAGTGTCGGACCCGCTGAACTGCTGGTCGCGTGCGGATTCAGGACATACTTCCCGGAAAATCACGGCGCGATGCTTGGCGCGTCGAGGATGTCGACCGACCTCATCCCGCTCGCGAACGCAATCGGATATTCGCCGGAAATTTGTTCTTATCTGACGAGCGATGTCGGGTCGTTTCTCAAGGGCGAAACACCGATGGCGAAAATGCCGGGGTACGAATTCCCGAAACCGTCCGTTCTCGTATACAACACGAACCAGTGCCGAGATGTGAAAGACTGGTTGTATTTTTATCATAAGCACTTCGACGTGCCGATGATCGGAATCAACACGCCGCACAACATCGGCGATGTGACCGAAACGCATGTGGACGCTGTCGCGCGGCAGATCGAGGAGATGGTCGAGCCCCTCTGCAAAATCACCGGAGAAAAATTCGATTACGATAAATTCAAGGACGTGGTCAGGTTGTCGAGGGAGCTCAGCGACAACTGGAAATCGGCGCTACAGGCCTCCGCCGCAAAACCGTCGCCGATGAATTTCTTCGACGGCACGATCCATATGGGACCCGCGGTCGTGATGCGCGGCGATGTAAGGGCGAATAAATATTACAAAACCCTTCTCGCGGAATTGAACGATTGCATTGCAAAGGGCATTGGGAGCATTCCGGAGGAAAAATACAGGCTTTACTGGGACGGCATGCCGGTCTGGGGCAAGCTGAGAGGTCATTCGGAGCAGTTTGCGTCATTGAAGGCATGCGTGGTCGCGTCGACGTACTGCAACAGTTGGATTTTCGACGCATTCGATCCTGAGGACCCGTTCAGAAGCATGGCGAGAGCGTACACGGAGCTGTTCATCGTCAGGTCGGACGAAACGAAAGAGGGTTACCTCAAGCGAGAGTTCGACCTGTACGATATCGACGGGATCATCTATCACGACGCGAAAACGTGCCCGAATAATTCCAACAATCGCTACGGAATGCCCGCGCGTCTGCAGGTAAAGACCGGGATACCATACATCATCATCCAGGGCGACCTCTCCGACATGCGCTGCTACTCCGAGGAGCAGACGAAGACGAACATCGAGGCATTCATCGAACAGTTGGGCGAGAGATAGATGGGTAGCTGCTACCGAGTTTGCCAGAGTTTGAATATTGAATTTTATGTCAACGAATAAATTATATTGCGGAGTGGATGTAGGCGCGTCGGCGACGAAAGTTGTCCTGATGGACTCCGAGAAAAATCTCCTCGGCTTCGAGGTCAGACGTACCGGCGCGGAGGCTGCCGATGTCGCGGAAGCCTGCAGGGACACCGTTCTCGAACGTCTCGGATTAAACAGTGACGCAATTACACTCACAGCCTCGACCGGCTACGCGAGGGACGACGTAAAATTCAGCGACCTGACCCGGACTGAAATAACATGTCACAGCAGGGGATGCCTTCTTTATTTCCCCGGACCTATCACGATTGTCGATATCGGCGGTCAGGACAATAAAATTATCAACCTCGATGAAAACGGCAAACGTACCGGGTTCAAATTCAACCGCAAATGCGCTGCGGGTACGGGATCGTTTCTTGAAGAGATCGCGAATCTGCTGAATAAACCGATCGACCAGTTGAACGAGCTCGCGATGCAGTCGGAGAAGCCGGTCAAGCTTGGAAGTTTCTGCACCGTTTTTACAAAGACCGAGATTCTCACAAATTTCCGGCGCGGCGACCGTGTCCCGGACATTGTCGCGGGCGCGTTCGAATCTGTCGTGCGGCGGATAATCGAGATGGACCCGCTGTCGGGGAATATTGTGTTGACCGGCGGAGTTGTGGATCATAATCCGTACATTGTGAAAGCATTTGAGAGAATGCTTAGCATACCTGTGAGGGTCCCTCCTCACGCGCAGTTGACAGGCGCAATCGGCGCTGCGTTATTGGCGATGGAAGAGGACGGGAAGAAAATGGGATGAAAATGGGGACTGGCAACGTCCGGCACGAGTGATAGTCCAGCAATTCAGGATAATTTAGATACGGCCGGACGGTGCCTGTCCCCATTTTCAGGAGGACAGAGAGATGCTCGACGGACTTTTCAAACCAAAATCTATCGCGGTCATCGGTGCGTCAGCCAATCCGCTCAGTATTGGCCATATGGTGATGAAAAACCTGCTCGACTACGGCTTCAAGGGCAGGGTTTACCCCGTAAATCCCAAGGCGGACGAAATTCTCGGATACAAGGCGTACCCGACTGTCGGCGATATCCCCGACCCGGTCGACCTCGTCAATATCTCGATCAAAAATACTTTTGTCCCAATGGCGATCGAGGACTGCGGGAAGAAGGGAGTCAAATTCGCGATCATCCACACCGCCGGGTTCAAGGAGATCGGCGGGGAGGGCGTCGCGCTCGAAAAACAGGTTTTAGAAACCGCGAAAAAATACGGCATGCGCATCTACGGTCCTAACTCGCAGGGAATCGAAAATTCCGACCCCGACATTCGCGCCTACGCCAACTTCACCTTCACCCCTCTATCGCAGGGGGACATCTCGATTGTCGCGCAGAGCGGCGGTGTCGGGGAGGTGCTCCAGCTTCAGCTTTCGAAAAAAGGCGTCGGCTTTCGGATGTACGCGAGTTACGGCAACGAGGCCGATGTCGGGATGAATGAGATTCTCGAATATTACGGCCAGGACGACGGCACAAAGGTCATCATGGTCCATATCGAGACGTTGAGCGACCCGGTCGGATTCATGAAAATCGCGTCCGAAATCACAAAACGAAAACCCGTGCTAGCGCTCAAGTCGGGAAAAACAAAAGAGGGGCTTATTGCAGTGTCGTCGCACACCGGAAAACTCATGGAGAAGGACGTCACGTCCGATGTCATCTTCAAAAAATCCGGGATAATCCGTTTCGACACTCAGGACGAGATGATACAAGCCGCGACAGCGCTATCGACCCAGCCTGCCCCGAAAGGCGACCGTGTCGCGTTGATCACAAACACCGGCGGACCCGGAATTCTTGTTGTCGATGAAATAATCTCCGCCGGACTCAAGCTCGCTCAACTGGATCAGTCGAAACAGGATCGTCTCAGGGAAAAATTATTTCCCGAGGCGACCGTGATCAACCCTGTCGATGTCCTCGCGACCGCGACACCGGAGCATTACGGCATCGCCATCGATGCGCTGATGAACGACCAAAATGTCGACTCGATTCTGATCAGCTTCGTCACGCCGCTGTTTGTCGATGTCCCCGGCGTGATCGAGGTTATGTCCGAAAAAGCCCGTAACGCGAGCAAGCCGATTGTCTGCGTGATAATGACGCTCGACAGGGAAGGTACATACATAAGCAGAATTCAGCAATCCGGCGTGCCTGTGTTTGAGTACGGCGAAGCGGGGGCTCGGGCTTTGATAAACATGACCCGCTACGGGCTTATCCGTCACGCTCCCGAACCGGAATACCCGAAAATCGATATCGATAAATCCTCAGCGGAAACAATTCTTGCGAAATGCGCATCGGGTTACATCTCCCAGGCCGACGCATACTCAGTTCTCAACGCTTACGGCATCCTGACAGCCAAATATGTAAAAGTAAAAAATTCAGACGACCTGAAATCGGTGTCCGGCACGCTCAAATTCCCGGTCGTGATGAAAGTCGACGCGAAAGATATTGTCCATAAATCGGATGAGGGCGGACTTGTTCTGAATATCGCCGATGAACCCGAGCTTTTCGCGGTGCTCAAAAATATGGAATCGAAATTCAAAGCGCATGACCCGTCATTTATCGTGCAGGAGCAGCTTGGCGACGCGGTCGAGACGATAATGGGCGTAAACAACACGGAGGGAATCGGGCCAATAGTAATGTTCGGACTCGGCGGGATTTTTGTCGAGGCGCTTAAGGACGTGCAGTTCCGTCTCGCGCCCCTTTCGAGACAGGATGCGCGCGCGATGATCCATGACATAAAGGGAGTGCCGATTCTCAAAGGCACGCGGGGACGTAAAGGCGCCGATTTAAGCAGCCTTGATGACATCCTCCTGCGAATTTCGAAACTCGCGACCGACTTCCCGCAGATTGCTGAGATGGACCTGAATCCTGTCTTCAGCTTCGGCCCTGACAAAGGCTCGAAAGTGGTCGATGTGAGGATAAAACTGCAGTAGCGGAAGGGTTTAAGAATAGGCATCGGAAATAGGTTTTTTCCACTTTCGGGTCACCAACCTCAGGTCAATTTCACGGCGCGAATTTGCTGAGGAAAACGTCCCATTCGCCGTTGGAAGTATGATTATCGATGCCCGGACCAGAATAGATGCACAGGACCGCAACGTCCCCGTCGGCTGGTTATAAATTCTTCTTCCCCGCCCCCCCCAATTCGTGTTAAAATCTAACTAGCAAAATCCTGTGGAGGTTTCCCGTGCGCAGATACATCGTCTTGACACCTATCGTTTTTCTCATCTCTCTCCTAACGCTCAATCTCTATGCCCAGGATTCACCGTACGACATCGAGCCGAACGATTACCAGGACCAGGCCGTTGTTATCGACGGCTTCGTGATTGAGGGACATGTCGGCGGACAGGACGATCCCGCGGACTGGTATCGCCTCAAAGGACAGCAGGGAGATTTCCCGACCGTGGAGTTGATTTACAATTCGTCCGAGTACGACATCGACATAAGGCTTTACTCCGACGACTCCATGGCAGGCTCGCTCGCGTCCAGAACCAGCCCCGACAAAAATTTCTTCGAAATCCCCGGTACCTGCTACCTCGAGGTCGTCGCGTACGAGGGCGGGGGCGATTACAGGATTGTGATCAATGACGGCGGCGATCCCGAAACGTTGACCGCCGAATTCCAGGCGAATTGCGGCGGTCCGAGTGAGACGGAACCGAACGACACGCGGTACGTGGCGAACGATATCGAGGAACTCACCATTAACGGTTTCATCTGCGATGGCGACACCGACTGGTTCGTGCTTTATGGGCAGGAGGGCAACAGTCCCGACATCACGCTGGAATACAACCAGGCCGTATGCGACATCGACGCGGTCATATATACGGACAGCAGTATCTCTAACGCGCTCGCGTCCGAAAAAAGCCCCGACACAGGCACTTTCGCGGTTCCCGGCAATTGTTACATCCGTGTATTTTCATGGAACGGCATCGGCGAATACACGCTTCTCATCAAGCCCGCCCCGAATTCCTCGAAGCAGGACGGTGCATCGACCTCGTCCGGAGATCCGTGTCAGGGCATGAGCGAATTCGAGCCAAATAATGAAAAGGACCTGGCCGACACAATCTCCGGGTTCGAAATAAACGGCTACGCATGCGAAGGCGACGGGGACTGGTACGTGCTCGACGGTCAGGAGGGCACCGGACCGTGGATCGATTTAACCTACGAGCTGCCGAGCGACATCGACCTTGAAATTTTCGATGATGACGAATGGGTCGGTGATCTGAAAAGCTCGGACACTCCCGACACCGGCCAGTTCGTTATCGACGGGAAGTGCTACATCCATGTCTGGGCGCATTACGGCGAGGGTCCCTACTCAATCCTCATCACACCCGAAAACGCCCCCCCGGACCCATCCCGCACAACAACGTGAACATGTTTACGTGTCACGGCCGCCCCTGGCCGTGGAATTTCAGCGTCATGCCCACCCCTGGGCATGATCATATTGCAGCAAAAAAACACGATTATGTTATAATTATATGCAGAAAATACAATTAAAATATGCAACGTGTGGCGCTCATACGCCAAACCGGGTGGCCGTCACAAGCGGAGCGAGGCGTATTTCAAGATTTCGTATGCTTGGAACCTAATAGGGTAATATACAAGTCTTCAAGCGTGGCTTGTGGCGGTTAGTTTTGAACTTCATCATTCATCCATTTACTCCATGTTAAGCGGAAATGGTCTTATCCACCCCTTATCTGCTACAATCTCACATTGCTGAAATGCCCAGGTCCGCGGAAATAGACATACGAAACCGGTTTTCGCTCGCGTCGCTCGAGTACCAGAGCGTCATCGACAAGCTCGCCCGCCAGACGCAATCGTCGCTCGGTCACGAGGTAGCGGCATCGCTGCTTCCATCGTCCGATCCCGTTGAGGTCGCGAACCGTCTCGACTATACCGACGATGCGAGGCTTTTTTTTGACCGTGAAAGTGTAATTCCGTCATTCCAGGGATTGATCGATGTGCACGACCAGGTCGGCAGGGCGGGCAAAGGCGGGATTTTATCGGCGACAGAGCTTCACCGCGTCAACTCCACGATCAAGTCCATCCGCGCGTCCCGAAAAACAATACGTGAAGCGCAGCTCGAATACCCCCGGATCACACGGGACGCGCAGCGCATCGGACTTTTCCCGGAAATCGAGGAAGCCCTCGACCACGCGGTGCATCCGGACGGCGAAATACTCGACCGCGCGTCGTCGGAGCTGTCGCGAATACGTAAGGAGCTTAACATCGAGCGGGAGCGCGTTGAGAGGACTCTCGCTTCCATGATCGCCAATTATTCGCAGCATGGATATCTTCGCGACGCGAATTACACGATAAAAAACGGACGTTACGTGCTCCCGTTCAGGCAGGACTGCAGAAAAAATGTAAAGGCGATCGTCCAGGCTCGCAGCACGACGGGGTCGACCATCTTTATCGAGCCATATGAGTTAGTTGAGAGAAACAACCGTCTCAGCGAGCTTAAGGGCGATGAAGAGGTCGAGATTCAACGAATTTTGGCGGAATTGAGCGCGCTTGTTGGGTCACGCGCGGACGATGTGCGCGCCTCGCTCAACACAACCGCGTTTCTCGACTTCGTGTTCGCCTGCGGACGTCTTTCGCGCGAATGGAACGGCGTACGGCTCGATTTCACCGAAAAAATCAATGTTAAAAAAGCGCGTCACCCGAAAATTCCCAAAGATGAGGTGGTCCCGGTCGACATCGAGTACCCCGAAAACGCGCGCGCGTTGATAATTTCGGGGCCGAACGCGGGAGGAAAAACCGTCGCCCTGAAAACGGTCGGGCTGTTCGCGCTGATCAATCAGTCGGGACTGCATGTTCCGGTCCGCTACGGGAGCACGCTGCCGATTTTCGGGAGCATCCACGCGGACATCGGCGACCAGCAGTCTATCGAATGGAACCTGTCGAGCTTCTCGGCGCATGTCGAGCTAATCAAACGCATGTTCATAAGTCTTGCCAACAAGGAGCATCGTCCCGGACTCGTTTTGCTCGATGAAATAGGACGGTCCACCGACCCGCAGGAGGGCAGCGCTCTGTCGCTCGCGATTATCGAGAAACTTCTGGAGATCGACACATGGATCGCGGTCACGACACATCTTCCGGCGATAAAAAATCTGGTTCTCGCGAACGATCCCCGTGTCGCGGGAGCGAGTGTCGAATTCGACATTGTAAACGCGAAACCGCTCTACACCATCAAGACCGGGACACTCGGGGCATCGTACGCGATCGCCATAGCAAAGAGGCTCGGACTCCATCAGGCGGTACTCGACCGCGCGAACGAGCTTCTCGTTCAGGACAATGACCTTCTTTCGGTCGACATGCCCGGGCTTGAGCAGCGAATCGACGAGCTGGAGGCCGACCTCGCCCGCACGACCGAGGAGAATGAAAACGCGCGTCGGGAGATGAGGTCGATCATCGCGCTCGAGCGTCTGATAATCATGTCGGCGCTCGAAAAGGCCGGGAAAATAACCGGCGAGGCGGAAAAACGTCTGACGGAGGCGAAAAAAATATCCGACCAGCTTCCGCACAAACTTGAGAAAGAGGAAATTTCCGACTCGCTGAAAAATATTCAGGCATATGGAGATAAAATTCGAAGAGCGGCAGACCTGCTTGCGGCTCCTGTAACAACATCGGGAAGGGTTGCTGTTAAGACGAAGGACGGAGGTGATGAAATCCCGGAAATCGGCAAGCCGGTATGGGTGCTTTCGCTTCGACGGGAGGCAATGCTCGACGATATCAAAGGGAAACGCGCGACAGTCGTGATCGGGAACAAACGTCTCATGGTTCCGCTCGACCAGATTGAACCGCTCAGGGAGGACGAAGCGAAGAAGGCCGGGAAGGTCAGGAGCACTTTGCCGTCACAGAAAACACTGCCGCTCTTTGTCGACCTGCACGGCCTTACGGTAGAGGAGGCGATAGAGAAGCTCGACCCGTACATCGATGAGGCTCACTACCAGGGGCGTGAACGCGCGCACATCATTCACGGCTTCGGCACGGGCAGGCTGAGAAAGGGAATTCATGCCTGGCTTAAGGAGCATCAGCTTGTCGAAAAATACGAGCTGGCATCGATCGAGCAGGGCGGCGGCGGGGTCACGATAGTGCATTTGAAGAAGGGATAGGATTTAAGTCAATCGTCTAATGGAAGCGATTCCTGCTCGCCGGTTTCACGGTTATTCATAACACCCTTTCTAAAAGTTGCATTTACTTCATGTAATGGCGGCATGTCAATTCTCTTTCCTTCAAGAAGGTCATCAATGGAAATAATTTGCATACGCGGGTAATCTTTCCGCCATATGGGAGAATGATAAAACCCAGCTTCGGTCGCCTCGACCCGCATGGGCCGGGTTGGTTGCTGGAAAGTAATCAAAACGCCGATATCAGCTTTTTCTCTGTCTAATACGCCCCTAAGGTCCCTCACGTCTTTAACCGAGATATGACCGGACTTAACTGATAAAATGACCTGCTTTGTTTTATTTACTTCGTCGTGAAAATAAAGACGGCCATCAATACCTTTGTCAGCGCCTTTCTTTGCCTCAACAGGTCTAGCTCCGACGAGTCCAAGCGCCCACCATTGAAACTGATACGGGTCCTGTTTGGCTAGCGCCTCAGCATCAGGAAGAGAAACAGGTTCCCCTATTACCTCATACTTCAGTTTGTTTCCGAAAGCATCATGAAGTCTGCGTTTGATCAAGTTTATGGCAACATGTGTAATGTCGATGCCAATCCACTTTCTTTTTAGGTGTTGTGCGACTGCAACTGCAGTACCGCAACCACAGAAAGGATCTAGAATTACGTCCCCTTTATTGCTGCTCGCATTTATGATCCGCTCTAGCAATAGCTCCGGTTTCTGCGTAGGATAGCCAAGTCTTTCATTAGCATGTGAAGATATGGGAGGGATATCGGTCCAAATATCCTGAATATCCACGCCTGCCAAATCGTCAAGAAACCGTTTGAAATGAGGTTTCCCTCCTTGTTTTTTAGGCCACATAATTCTGCCAATCTCATCCAATTGATCAAGAGCCTCTTGCACTGTTTTAGTCTTGGGATTGGGCAATAATTCTCTTACATAACCTGGAACTGCCCAATGCCGGCCAACCGTTGTCGGATCAATCCCCTTCCAGGGTTTCCCTGATGATCCGTGGCGAGTTCCTGCTCCAGTCAGGTCAGTAAGCCTGTACTTTCTGCCGTCCGCATCTGTAAACCTATAAAACCTTGTAATGTATTGTTCAGAATAGCCTACCTGTTGAACATTCCAGATATATTTCCCACTTTTTCGGTAAAAAAATATTAGATCATGAACTGGCCCGAATCTCTTTGCCCCCCCATGCGAATGAGTGCGCTTCCAGACTATTTCATTCGTGAAGTTACGGGCATCAAACACCGCATCCATTATCAGCTTAATATAATGGCCTGCGGTTGGATCGCAATGAAGGTAAATACTGCCTGTAGGCTTAAGAACGCGCCTTAATTCAACGAGCCGCGGAGCCATCATCGAAAGGTAAGCCATCATATTGCTTGTACCAAGCAATTTCATAAAAGCTTGAAGTGCTTCGGAGACTTTTCCTCCAGCTTCGACTGCGAAATGATATGTCTCCGCTGCTGTCTGGTCCCACACCCAAGTGTCAGCGAAAGCCTTAATCTGCGCGGCAGAACCCGTTCCATTGTGCTCGGCAAATAACACATTATATGTTGCATTACTGTTGAATGGAGGATCGAGATAGATCAAGTCAACCGATTCGTCCTTGATGTATCTCCTGAGAATATCGAGGTTATCGCCGTAATAAAGGAAATTTTCAGACATTTTTACCTAACTGGAGTCTCCCTCTACCTCTCCCGTTTCGTCAGTCGACTCGCCTTCATCGGTATTTTCGACCTCTGCAGTATCTGTTGATTCACCTTCAACTTCAGGTGCAACCGCGTTCGGATTTTCATAAACAAGATCCGACGGCAGGTCCAAAAACGGATTGCGGTGAGTCAGGAGATAGTCGTCGATTTTTACATAGAGGTCCTGTGTCAGGTACTCGCTTTCAAAAACGCCGGGATCAAGCTCGACATTGCTTTCGAGATTTTCGTACTGGGTTACCTCTATTGCATACACCGTATGCAGCCTGGTTCTTTCGAGACGATAATACCCCTGGCTGACCCATATGAGGAGCGAACCGCGCCCGTTCTGACGGTCCAACTCGTTCGGCTGGATTTCGTAAATCAGCAAGCGCCCCCGGCCCCCATCATCGCGGTCGCGTCCAATCCTTGCAGCGCCGCAGATCGCGAGTAACCGCTGCATCGCCTCGCCCTCTAGCACACCCTTGAACCATACGGTTTTGAGAAAAAAATCGATGCCCGGACCCGTCCACTCGTCGGGCAGATAATAACCTTCAGTATAGTACCCTTCCTGCCAGCCTTCCTCGATATGGAACATATAACCGCCGCCGAGGAACCATGTCGACGCGATCCGCGCTCCGGAGCTGTCGTTGATGGTCATGTCGCGGCGCGCAAGGTAACCGGTTGAATCTTCCGTGTACATCCAGCCCTGCACCGCTGTCTGGGGCTCGTTTGTGGGATAAAGCCCGGTTGAAAATGGTATCGGCGGGAACCACGCCGAATCGAGCAGTGTATTGGGACTCCCCGCAAGCGTGGATGGGTCCGGCGGGAATAATACCTGGGCGAAACCGAACCTCGCCCCGACACCGTCAGGCAGCGCAAGATACCGGTCCCAGTCTACCATGCCGGTCTCAGGGTCTATCGGGATGTTCAGAACATTTTCGCTGGTGTTGGGGGCGACCACGGTCCGCCCGGTGTCGGAGCCGATGGAATCCTGCCCAAAGGATGGCAGTGCGGTCAATAAGACTATCAGTAGGATCAGTAGTGAGCGTTTACGCATATAAAAACCACCGAGCGTGATCAGCCCTCGTATGAAAACGAAATGCTACCACACACTGTCAACCCGCGCAACTTGACGAGCATTTATGGTGCGTCCAGCAGTTGAATTAATTGATTTAATAGGTTCTTCCGGGATTAGAGTGGGTAAACTGTAACGCTGACTTTCAGTCGGCTGGACCGGGGACGTCCCGTCCGCGAAAGGGAAATTTATCCAAGTGGCCCTGATATTGCCGACGGGGAAAAAGGGGACAGTGACCTATTTAATTTGATATGTATCAGTAGTGTTTAGATATATATAGAAATAAATAGGTCACTGTCCCCTTTTTCCGAAATAAATAGGTCACTGCCCCGAATGGCGCATTTTTAAGCACTCAACACCTCATTACGAGCGACTTTGCGCGGTGTTGTAAGCAGGGAATATTTGTTCTTCTGTCTCTTTTTTATTTTTCTCGGCTCGACTCGACCCGGTCGATCGG
>Ga0214473_10002415_pt1 | contig 22939 bp, 22 predicted proteins | sample RVTome_7_FD_203509 | JGI IMG/M metagenome (GOLD analysis project Ga0214473, IMG submission 203509) | Soil microbial communities from uranium-contaminated site in the Upper Colorado River Basin, Wyoming, United States - RVT98D197 | ecosystem: Environmental > Terrestrial > Soil > Contaminated >... | reverse complement strand
CAGGACTTCCTCGATGTTGATGACGCTGCCGGGGAAGTCCGTATCGCGCAGGAAGGCGATAGACAGTGGATGGAGGGTTGGGGTTGGGCTGGGGGTGCTGGTTGGTGTATCGGTGGCCGTCGAGGTGGCGGTCGGGGGCGAATGGGTGGCCGGAGGGGAGGGGTCCGATTGTGCCAGCGCGGGGCCTGCGATCTGTGCCAACCCGGAGCATCCGGCCAGCGCAATCCCCAGGGTGATCAGAATCAGCGAGGCGAGGTCCCGAGGCTTCATGCGAGGCTGGTTTAGAGGTAGTCCTTGAGGTTGTGCTCGACCGCGTAGGCGGCGGCCTCGGCGCGATTTCGCACGTTCAGCTTGGAGAGAATGCTGCTGACGTAGTTGCGGACGGTGCCCTCGCCCAGGTACAGCATTTCGGCGATCTGGCGGTTGGTGCGCCCTTCGGAAACCAATTGCAGCACGTGCATTTCCTGCTCGGTGAGGTCGGCGAAGGCCGAGGCCTCCTCTTCACGGGCCGCCTTGCGGACCTCTTGGAAGACCCGTTGGGTGACCGCCGGGTCGAGCAGGGCTTCCCCTCGCCCCACGGCCTCGATCGCCCTCACCAGGTCGTCGCCGCCGATCTGCTTGAGCACATAGCCGGCCGCGCCGGCGCGAATGGCGGCGAAGAGCATCTCATCCTCTGCATAGGAGGTCAGCATGATCACTCGGGTGTCGGGGAACTCCTCTATGATGGCCTGGGTGGCCTCGATGCCGGAGCCGCCCCGCAGGCGGATGTCCATGACGACCACATCCGGTTTGTAGTCGCGGGTCTTCTCCACCGCTTCCTTGCCGGTGCCGGCTTCGGCCACCACTTCGAAGTGGGGGTGTTTGTCCAGCAGGGCCCGCAGCCCTACCCGGACCACCTCATGATCATCGACCAGCAGTATGCGTTGACGAACCATTGGGGGATTGCGATTCCCTCTCGCGGCGGAAGTCCACAAAGCGATAGCCGACTCCCCGTTCGGTCAGGATGTACTGGGGATTGGCGGGGTTCCTCTCCAGTTTCTGGCGCAGGTAATTGATGTAAAGCCTCAAGTAGTGGGTCTCTTCGCGATACTCGTACCCCCAGACCTTGGCCAGCAGCTGGTCGTGGGGTACCACCCAGCCGGCGTTTTGGACCAGATGATAAAGCAGCTTGAATTCGGTCGGGCGCAACTTGACCAGCTCTCCGTCCACCCAGATCTCGCGGCGATCGAAGTCGATGCGCAGCCGATCATCCACCTCGATGAGGTCGTGCACCGGAGCGCTGGGAGCCTCCGTGCGGCGCAGCACCGCCTTGACCCGGCTGACCATCTCGCGCGGGCTGAAAGGTTTGGCGATGTAGTCGTCCGCGCCGAGCTCCAGGCCGCGCACCCGGTCCTCCTCTTCACCCTTGGCGGTGAGCATGATCACCGGCACGCTGGAAATCTCGCGAATGAGCTCCAGTGTCTCGAACCCGTCCAGGTCCGGCATCATCACGTCCAGCAGGACCAGATCGGGCAGGCGATCGCGCAACGCCCCCAGCGCCTGGGTGCCGGAACCGGCCTCGATCACCTCAAAGCCATCGTGCTCGAGGTTGAGACGGATGAAGTGGGTCATGCGCGGCTCGTCGTCCACCACCAGGACTCGCCGCGGGCGTGAAGGGCTGCCCTGCATGTCACTCCCGCACGAAGCCGATGAGCTCTTCTTCCTCGGCGGTGGGCAGGATCTCGACGAAGTTGATGCGATGCATAGGCCACACCACGGTGACCACATTGCCCTCCAGATACGGCAGGTCCTTGCCGTCCCGCCGCCGCGGATTGTTGATGGTGATGGTGGTGTCGGTGGGGGTGGGCAGGTCTTCGACCTCCCCGACCACCGGATCCTCCCCGCTTAGATGGACCACGACTGTGGTAGGCACGGTTCCTATTGACCTCGGTACTTCGAAATCAGCTGCAACCGCAGGCGCCCCAGCTGGATCATGTCCTTGTGGCCCAGCAGCCGCGGGGACTGCGGCTCGAGCCGTTCTCCATTAACCAGGGTTCCGTTGACGCTGTCAAGATCGACGATGTGAACGCCGCTCTCAACGATGCGGATCTCGGCGTGCAGCCGCGAGATCCCCTGATCCTGAGCGCCGTAGTGGTCCAGGTCCACATCGGGGACGATGGCCTGTCCGGATCCACCGCGCCCCAGCGTGTAGTTGTCCCGCCCTACCAGGGAAACCATATCGCCAGTGGCCAGCACGCGCAAGCCCAGCGCCGCTCCGGATTCGAGCTCCAGACCGCGCCCGGTTCCACCTTCCGAGGTGGCCGCATCCAGATCCACCCAGTCCGGATCGGAGCCCATCGCGGGGAACGGGCTCGTGTGGACCAGCCGGGTGCCGCACTCACTGCAGTACAGCGTCCCGACGAACTCCTGATGTTTGCATGATGGACACTCGATCATGGCTCGCCGGTTCGGGCCGGCAGCAGCAGTGCACGGGTGCCGTACTTCAAGATCTTCTCCCCTTCGGTGGACAGCCGGCGGGATTGCGCCAGGCGATCCGCTTCGCTAAGGGCAGCCCTGGCCAGCTCTCGCTCCCCGCCGGCCAGCAGCTGCGTGGCCAGGTTCTCCAGCCGGCGCGCCGCCTGGGCTGACTGCCCCAATTCGGCTTCGTGGCGGGCCTTTTCCTGCAGACGGTAGAGCGAAATCAGGCTGAGCGCCGAGGTGATCTCCTCCGGCGGGGGATCCGGATCGGGCTCGTTGGAAACCGGGATGCGAACGTCCAGGGGGAGCGCCACGCTGTCGGCCTCGCGGCCCAGCACGTCCCCATCAATCGTGAAGTGGGCTAGGGTCAGCTCTCGCATGGGGCCGATGGGGTGGATCACCACTTCCAGCAGCAGGCGGATAATCCCCTCCCGGGGCAGGTGGCCGAGGGCCATCGGCAGGCTGTCGCCCATGGGCATCGGCTCCGGCAGCAGGCGGAATGCCGAGCGCAGGTCGACCTGCTGGGCGATGGAGCCGCCCAACCTGACCCGGCTGGCGACGGTCCTGCCCATCCCGGCGTAGATCCGATCCATGACCTCCATAATCGACTTGGGGGTCTCCAGGAAGGCCACGCTGCCGCCGCTGCGGGTGGCCAGATCGTCCAGCAGGCGGTCGCTCCAATCGGAGCCGATGCCCACCGCGTGGACGATGACTCCTTGCTCGGAAGCGCGGTCGGCCATCGCAATGCACATTTCCTCATCGCCGTAGGTCCGCCCATCGGTCAGCAGGATCAGGTGGTTGACGCCCTCTTTGGAGAAGTTGCGCTGCAGCTCCTCCATTCCCATCTCCAGCCCCTTGCCGATCTCGGTGCCTCCGCCCGCCTGCAGCAGGCTGAGGCGGGCCCGGGCCACCGACATCTCGCGGGACTGGTCCGGCGATACGATCAACTCCGCCCGGTCGCTGAAGGCGATGATGGAGGTGCTGTCGCCCTCACCCATGGCCTGCAGGATCTTGAGCACGGCCGAGCGCAATTGGTCCAGCCGTTGGCCGCGCATGGAAGTCGAACGATCCATCACGATGCTCAGGTTGATGGGGGGCCGGAACTCCGGCAGATCCTGGCTGGGTTCGATATCCAGCAGCAAGTAGTGCACCTGGGGCTCGTCGAGCTGCAGCAGCCGCTTGCGGCTCTGGATCACCCGCGAGCGGAAGCTGGCCTTGGAGGCCAGCTCCATTTCCATCGCCAACAGTTGCTGGTCATAGGCCGAGCGCTGCTCGCTATCGCTCAACAGTTCATAGGCCTTGTTGACCTGCAGGAAGAGCTCAGCCGCCTCCTCACCCGGGTTTTTGTCCGGATGCAGGCGCAGGGCGGCCTCCCGATAGGCGCGGCGAATATCCTCGACGGAGGCGCTGCGGGGAATGCCCAGGATGGCGTAATAGTCCAGATCGGCGGTCAAGAGGGACTGACCTAATCCGCGGGGAAATACACGAGGATGGCGGTGATGTTGTCCGGTCCCCCGGCCGCGTTGGCAGCCCGGACCAACTCGTCGCAGGCGATTTGCGGATGGGGGGAATTCCAGACGATCCGTTCGATGTCTTCCTCGGCCACTACCCCCCAAAGACCGTCGGAACACAGCATCAAGAAGCCGTCCTTGGGAACCGGGTGGGTGAGTACGTCCACCTCCAGGTTGGCGCCCTGACCGATCGCTTTGTAGAGCACGTTGCGCTGCGGATGAACGGCCGCCTCGGCCTCGGTGAGTTGGCCCAGCTCCTCCAGCCGTTTCACCAGCGAGTGATCCCGGGTGAGCACCTCACCGTGGCCGTTGCTGAACAGGTAGGCCCGGCTGTCGCCCACGTGCCCGATGGTCATCAGGCTGCCCAGCAGCAGCACTGCCGTCAGGGTAGTACCGCCGCCCGGCACCCGGCTGACTACCGAGTGATTGGCCTCTTCCAGCGCCTGCCGAACCAGTTCCTGGATCGGCATGTCTTCGGCTACCCCATCCTCTTGCAGCAGGTGGAGCAGAGAGTCCTTGGCCAAGCGATGCGCAACCGAGCGCACCGAGACAGAGCTGGCAACCTCGCCGGAGCGATGGCCGCCCATCCCGTCGGCCACCACGAACAAGCCAAAGTCGGGCACGGATCCCTCGCCCGAGGCGCTTCCGAGCAGGGCGAACAGCGCATCTTCGTTGTGGGCGCGTTCGACGCCGGTGGACTGAGAGGTCCCGACCATGATCCGCCGCATGGCCGGCCCGCGCAGCTCGCCCCCCAGCAGGCCGGGATCCAGCGGAGCGGTCTCGGCCCCATCTGGCTGGGGTTTGGCTGCGGGTCTTCGGAAGAGGCGATCCCAAAACGGCATAGTCGGGAAAGTCCTGCACCCCCCAGATGGATCGTGTACAGTGGTCGAAGCTGTCGGCGACCCTTACGTCAAGAGTGCGTAAACCCGATGATCCAGCGATCCGAAGTACAGGCGGTTCTCACTGACGGCAGCCGCCCCGGTGATGGGACCGCCGGTCTGGAACTGCCAGCGCTTGCGGCCGGAGCGCATGTCCAGGCAATACATCGACCCGTCCACCGATCCGCAGTAGACCGAATCCTCGAATACGATCGGCGAACCGGTGACCTGGTGCTCAGTCTGGAAATGCCAGATCTCCCGCCCGCTGCGAAAATCCACCGCGTACACCCGTCCATCGCCGCCGGCGGTGTAGATGCGTCCTTCAGAATAGGCCGGGGTGGAGATGGTCGCGCCGCCCATGCGGAATTTCCAAACCTGCCACCCGGCCTCGGCTTCCACCGCATAGAGTGACCAATCCTTGGAACCAAAGATGAGCATCCCCTCCACCAGTATGGCGGAGGAGGTGATCGCCCGCTTGGCCTTGGAGAAGCGCCACTTCATCTCACCCTTGAAGTCCAGGCAATAGAAATCGCTGCTCTCGCAGCCGAAGTACACGCGCTCGTCCTGAACCAGCGGCGTGGAGCGAATTGGCCCGGCGGCCTCGGAGGTCCAGCTCTTCTGGCCGTTGTACATGTTGATCACATGCAGCCGGGCGTCGTCGCTGCCCACGAAGATGTGGCCTTCATAGTTGACCGGGTTGGATCGGATCGGCCCGCCGGCGTAGTAGGTCCAGGCCAGCGCCCCGCGTTCGGCGGTCACCGCATACAGCCGGGTGTCCTCGGAACCCACGTAGACCAGCTCGCCGTCGGCGGCCGGCCGGGAGGGGATCCCGCCTTCGGTTGCGAATTTCCAGTTGAACTCGCCGGTCCTGGCGTCCAGGGCATACAGGTTGTTGTCGTAGCAGCCGATGTAGAGCACGTCGTTCACGATGATGGGGGTGCCGCGGATTTCGTCCTCGCACTCGAAGGACCAGACTTCCTGCACCTCGCTGCGCGGCCGGGCCGCCGCCACCGCCTTGGGCGAGACCAGAATGCCGGTGTCCTTGGCCACCGTCATGAGGGCGGTCTTCATGGCATCCGCCGAGGGGAAGCGGTCTTGCGGGTTGTAGGCCAGCGAGGCGTTGATGGTCCCCTCGAGCTCGGCCGAGACCCGGGGGTTGATCTCGCGGATGGGTCGTTCGGAGAAAGAGAAGGGCGGCTCGGCCCGCGGATCGCGACGGGTCAGCAAATGGTGCAGGGTCGCCCCCAGGGCATACAGGTCGCCGGCCGGCGAAGCCTCGCCGCGATACTGCTCCGGCGGGGCATAGCCGTCGGTGCCGATCATGGTGCCCTTCTGGCCGGGCTGGAATACGCGGGCGATGCCGAAGTCAATCAGCCGGATGGTGGCATGGTTGTCCACCATGATGTTGGAGGGCTTGACGTCCCGAAAGATCACCGGCTGCGGCTTGTGCAGGTGCAAGTACTGCAGCACGTCGCACAGTTCCACGGCCCAGTTGACGACTTGGTCCTCGGGCAGGAACTCGTCGGTCTCGCGCAACACGGCTTCCAGGTCCTTGCCTTCGATAAACTCCATCACCAGGTAGGAGTTGTTTTCCTGGGTGAAGTAGTCGTAGATGCGCGGAATGGCCGGATGGGAGAGGGTGGCCAGCAAGTCGGCCTCCCGCTCGAAGTTGCGCACCACCATTTCGTGCATGGTGGGGTCGGTGGCCAGGTTGATCATTTCCTTGACCGCCACCACTTTGGTGACGTTGGGGAAATGCAGGTCGCGGGCCCGGTAAACCGAACTCATCCCGCCGCTGCCATGCAGCGCCAGGACAAGATAGCGGTCCTGCAATGTGACACCCGGTTCCAACTGGCCTAGCTGGGTAGTCTCACCGGGACCGCCGCTCAGGGCCTTTGTCGTTCTTTTCATGCAGGAAATGAATGCAAGTTGGTCCGGATCGGACCAATCAAGGCGAATTATAGCATGCCGTATTACAGGCGCAATCGAGGGCGGGCGCTACCGCGGTCCCGGCGTACGAAAGTACTACCGGACCCGCAGAAGCAGGTCCTGGATCAGCTGCCGCACGAGATGGCCGGCAGGTTCCAGGGGGGAGGCCGAGCTCAGACTGTCTTCGGCCCGGACGGAGTGCTGCTGGGCCGCCTCCCGGGACCGGTCGGCCGCGCCGGCCTCGGCCAACGCCTGCATCATGGACTCCAGCGCAGGCGAATCGGTCCGGCCAGAGGTCCACAGCTCGAGGAATGCCTGCGAATGCTGCAGGCCGATCAGGACCGGGTAGGAGATCTTGTGCGCCAGCAGGTCGTCCCCGGCGGGTTTGCCCGTGACCTGGGGGTCACCCCAGATCCCCAGGACGTCGTCATAGATTTGGAAGGCGATGCCCAGATCGCGGCCGAAGGACCGGTAGGCTTCCACCGAAGCCTCCGGCGCTTCGGCCACCCGGGCCCCGGCAACCGCGCTGGCGGCCAGCAAGGAGGCGGTCTTGGCTTCCACCATCCGCAGGTAGGCCGGCTGCGTGACCGATGACCGGCCCTCGAAGTCCAGATCCAGGTGCTGCCCGATGGTCAACTCCAGGCAGGCGTCGTCGAGTTCGCGCTGCACCTCCAGAACGGTCGACCGATCCAACCCGGCCTCGAGCATCCGGTAGCTTGTCCGGCGGGCCAGGGCGAAGAGGGCGTCCCCGGCATTGATCGCCTGCGGTTCTCCCCACAGAGCCCACAGGGTGGGGCGGTTGCGGCGGGTCTCGCTGCGATCCTGGATATCGTCATGGACCAGCGAGAAGTTGTGGATGAGCTCCAGGCTGGAAGCCGCGGGAAGCGCCGTTCGCCAAACGCCGCCGCAGGCCTGGCAGGCCAGGAGGCACAGCAGCGGGCGGACCCGCTTGCCTCCCCGGTGATCGCCGTCCGAGGCCCAACCGAAATGGTGTGCGAGCATCGCCGGGAGCGGCCCGCCGCCGGCCTCTCCCAAGGACTCGATCGCGCCGTGCAGATCGGCCTCGATCGCTTGCAGCATCTGCTCCACGAGCAAGTCCGGCTCGGCGGAGGACTTCATGGGCTGTGCTGCAGCTTGGCTTTCTTCAGAGCGGCAAGGTCCTGGTTGCCGGTGGCGAACATGCAGATGCGCAGTTCGCGGGCAGTCTGCTGGATTTGAGCCAGCACTGCATCCCCGGATCGGGCGGCCGCCTTGAGGAAGGGACCGGCCATCCCGCCCAGGTCCGCACCCAGGGCGATGCACTTGGCCAGGTCGATTCCGTTGCGCAGGCCGCCGGAGGCGATCAGCGGGAGGTCGGGATAGGATTGGCGCAGCCGGCCGATCGCGGCGGCCGTCGGAATTCCCCAATTCAGGAAGGCGGCAGCCGTCTGCGCCTGGGCCGGGTCTTCCAGGCGATGCATTTCGACCTGAGACCAGGAGGTGCCGCCGGCTCCGGCCACGTCGATGACCCGCACCCCGGCCTCCAGCAGCCGCCCAGCGGCCTCAGCCGAGATCCCCCAGCCGACCTCTTTGGCGATCACCGGCACCGTCAGCTGGGCGCACACCTGCCGGATCTTGGGGAGCAGCCCGCTGAAGTCCACGTCTCCCTCCGGCTGCAGCGCCTCCTGGAGCGAGTTGAAGTGCAGCACCAGCGCGTCGGCCTCCACCATCTCCACCGCCCGGCGGCATTGATCCACCGAGTACCCGTAGTTGAGCTGCACCGCACCCAGGTTGGCGAAGAGCAGGATGTCAGGCGCATAGCGGCGTACTTGATAGGTCTCGGCCAGCGCCTGATCCTCCAGCGCGGCGCGCTGCGAGCCGAGCCCCATGGCGATCCCGGCTGCCTGCGCGGCCGCGGCCAGTGCCTGGTTGATTTCCTGGGCCCGGGGGGTGCCGCCGGTCATGGAGGAGATCAGCAGGGGAACCTGCAGGCGTCGTCCCAGGAACTCCAGCCGGGTGTCGATCTCGGCCAGGTTGAGCTCGGGGACTGCGTTGTGCTCGAAATGCAGCCGTTCCAGGCCGGTGCGCAGGCCCGACTGGACATCCTCCTCGAGATTGACCCGGATGTGGTCGGCCTTTCGCTTGGAGGTCCGCGTAACTTTGCCCATGGAGGGGTGTTGACAAGGGAGAGACGCCATCATACCAGCGCGCCAGAGTCGAGTCAACTTGAGGGGATGGCGTGCGCTGAATTACAATAGGGGGGCCAACTGCGGCGGGGCTTACAGGAGGAAGAAATGTCGGATACGTTCGGCCAGGTGAAGGAAATCATCGTAGAGCTGCTCGGCGTCGAGGAGAGCAAGGTGAAATCGGAGGCCAAGTTCCGCGAGGATCTTGAGGCCGATTCGCTGGATCTGGTGGAGTTGATCATGGCCTTTGAGGAGAAGTTCGGAGGGGAGATCTCCGACGAGGATGCCCAGAAGATCACTACCGTCGGCGAGGCCGTCACCTACCTCGACGCGCACATGACCTAGATTCTGGATCGAGTTCCCAACACGGAAACACGGGCGGGCCGGCGTTTGCCGGCCCGCCTGATTCGGTACGGGTGAGGGTCAGCGACGGCGGGGGGCCCTGGCCTTCCGACGGGGCTTCGGTTTGCGGGCCAGCTCAACCAGCAGCCGCTCCAGTTCCTCTTGCTCGTCCGCCTGACCTACAAAAAAGTCCTTCATGAAACTGGAGCGGCGCAGCCAGACGGCCATGGGAGCCACTGTGCGCACGTCCTGGGGGGCGGCGGAGCTTCGGCCGTCGGCCAGCGCATGGGCCTTGGCGGCCTCAAACAAGGTGATTTCCGCCCGCAGTGAGTCGATTTCCAGCCTCCGGATGAGCTCCAAGCCATACTCCTGGGCGGCTTTGGTCAGTTTGACGTCGTCCAGCGAACGATGGGCGGTTTCCAGCTCGCCCCGAACGTGTTCGGTGCTCTGGGCATACTCCTCCCGGATACGGTGTGGGCTGTTCCGGAAGGCCACTGCCCGGCGATAGGCCTCCAACCGGCTGGTCTTGCCCTCCAGCCCCCGCACCAGCACCCGCAGGCCGAAGCGGTCCAGGATCTGCGGCCGCAGCCGGCCCTCCTCGGGATTCATCGATCCCACCAGCACGAAGCGGGAGCGGTAGGTGGCCGAGACCGGGCCGCGACGGACGCTGAAGGACCCCTGGGCGGCGGCATCCAGGATCGCATCGACGATCTCGTCGCTCAGCAGATTGACCTCATCCACATAGAGCAGATTGCGGTCGGCCCGCGCCAGGATGCCCCGCTGCAGCCGCAGCCGGTTGTGGACGGCGGCTCGCTCATCGATGCCCCCGATGACGTCGTCCAGCCGGGAGTTGAGCGGCAGCTCGATCAGTCGAACCCGGTCGGAATAGGTGAGTGGGCGGCCCTCGGCGTATTTGCGGGCACAATCCGGGCACACCGCATCGATCCCGCTTCGGGTGATCTCCTCCGGCATGCAGCCATAGTTGCACAGGCTGCGCTCCACCTCCGGAAGGAGGTCGGTCAGGCTGCGCACCGCGGTGGTCTTTCCGGTGCCGCGCGGCCCGATCAGCAGCACGCCGCCGACGTTGGGGTTGACCAGAGCCAGCAGCAGGGCGAGCTTCATCTCCGTCTGGCCGACAATGGCCAGGAAGGGGAACGGGATGTCCTCCGCCAGCCCCTGGTCTTCCGGGGGTGGGGCCTCCAGGAAGCGGCGGGCGCTGGCGCGCTCCAGCAGTTGGTTGAGCGACTGGACGACTGCCATCAATCCATGTCTTCTTTAAACTCGCCCTGGTCCAGGGTGTGCATCAGGTCGGGCTCCTCGTCGAAGACGTCCAGTATCTCGTAGGGGAGTTCGGACATCATGGGCGGGAGCGGCACCGTTGCCGGAGGGCGCACCCGGTCTGGCGGGGGAGGCGGCTGCCTGCGATGCAAATCGTCCTCCCGAATTCGGCGGCGCAGGATGCGAGGGTCGTTGGTCATCCAACCGACGTACACCCCCTGGACGTCGAAGACGCTCTTGTCGGGCGTCACCCAGCCGATCCACTCACCGCCCTGGTTGTAGATGTGAGGATATACAAGCAAGGCGCACCAATCCCCGGAGCTGGAGTAGATCGGGATCGGCTTGCGCAAGGAGCGGATGCGAGTGTTCACATGGGGCCTTCTGAGAAAAGGAATTATACAGAGCGGTGGCGGCGGAGGGAAGCACCGCTTTGACTGGGCGGGCCCCTAGGACGCGTCGGAGTAGGTCCAGAGCCGGTTGACCGAGAAGTTCCAGAACAAGACCACCACGACCGCCAGGGCCAGGGCCAGATTGGATCCCAGCAGGCTGGCTGCGGGAAACAGCGGATGGACCGCGGCCGGCAGGCCCTCCCGAGCCGCGGATAGCAGCACGAGCGCGGCCCGCCGCATGCCCGGCTCGACCAGTACAAAGATCGGTGTCCGGACGCCCAGCCCAACCAGGTTGACCAGCACGAACTGCGCGGCCTGACTGCGCAGTGGTTTGCTGCGTGAATCGGGATAGGTCCATCGCCGGTTCCACACGAAATTGCTGGTGACTGCGGCGCCGAAGGAGATGGCCTGCGCGACCGGGCTGACGAGCCGGAGCGCGCCGTGCAGCAAGTTGAAGATTCCGAAGTCCACCACCGCCCCGACGGCTCCCACAACCATGAACTTCCAGAACCGCACCAGCTCGCGGCGGAGGCGGGGTGGGGGACCGCTCACAGGCGCTTGCGGAAGTCGGCCAGGGTATCCTGCAGGCCAGCCTCTAGCGGCGTGGTCGGCTCCCAATCGAGTACTTCCTTGGCGCGCCGAATATCAGGCTTGCGCTGCTGCGGATCGGCAGGCGCCCGGGCATCGGGTATGAGCTGCATCTTGGCCGGGTTGGCCGTCAACCGATTGACCACCTCTCCGAGCTCGGCGATGGTCATCTCGGCCGGGTTCCCCAGGTTCACCGGTTCATGGAAATCGGCCAGCACCAGGCGGTACAGCCCGTCAACCAGATCGGCTACATAGCAAAAGCTGCGGGTCTGGGCCCCGTCGCCGTAGACCGTGAGCGGCTGGCCGGCGATGGCCTGGCACAGGAAATTCGGCACCACCCGTCCGTCGTCCAGGCGCATCCGGGGACCATAGGTGTTGAAGATCCTGGCGATGCGGGTGTCCAGGTCGTGGTAGCGGTGGTAGGCCATGGTGATCGCCTCGGCGAATCGCTTGGCTTCGTCGTACACCGAGCGCGGTCCGATCGGATCGACGTGTCCCCAATAGTCTTCCCGCTGTGGATGCTCTTTCGGATCCCCATAGACCTCGGAGGTGGAGGCCAGCAGGAACCTGGCCTGATTGGCCCTCGCCAGTCCCAGGGCGTTGTGAGTTCCGAGGGCGCCCACTTTGAGGGTTTGTATGGGCAGTTGCGGATAGCCATAGGGTGATGCCGGATTGGGGCTGGCGGGCGAGGCCAAGTGACAGACCACATCGACCTTGCCGGCCACGAAGATGAAGTTGGAGACGTCATGCTTGATGAAGCGGAAATCATCCCTGCCGGCCAGATGGGCGATGCTCTCCACGCTGCCGGTGACGAGATTGTCGACGGCGACCACCTGGTGGCCTTCTTGGAGCAGACGGTCGCAGAGGTGCGAGCCGACGAACCCGGCCCCTCCGGTGACGACGATTCTCAATGGATCCTCCTCATGCCTGGGTCTGGCCCATGGGCCTGCGCGCCACCTACGGCGTCCAATCCACGGCCGCGGCCTGGCCGTCGCCTGTGACCGGCTGGGCGGCCCCATTGCCGGCATTCACGATCCACAGGTCGCCACGATACACAACCGCCAGTTGCTCTCCGGTGGGCGACCAAACCGGGGCCGACAGGTCCTCCTGCGAGAGGCCGGGCTCGCCCGCCGCCGGGAAGAGCTGGCGCAGGTTGCTGCCATCCCGGTCCATCGCCGTCAACCGGTAGCTGCTGGCCTCGCTCTCCAGGGGTGAGATCGCCTGCAGAAAGGCAACCTGGTAGGCCACCTCCCCCGTGGGTAGCACCGTGGCAGGGGATACCGCGGGATAGGCGAACATGCCGGCCCGGGTCACCAGGCTCAGCGGATCGGCTCCCGCGGAGGGCAGGGCGATCAGGTCGAACACGGGAGAGGCCGTGTCGTCCTCCAGCCCGAGCGGCTGGCCATGCTCGACCAGATACAGGGTGCGGCTGTTGTATCCCCAGGCGATTCCCGGCACCCAGGCCCAGTCCGCCCGAGTCTCATAGGGGATTACGGGGTGCGTGTCCTGAAGCTCGGCCTGGCGCAGATCGATCACGCCCACGCTGTCGGCCCGTGCGTAGGCCATGTGAACGCCGTCGGGGGCCCAGGCAAATGAGGTTCCCCACCAGCCGTACTGGCCTCCGGCATTGGCCGCCAACAACTCCCGCCGGTTGACCGCTCGCCCGGATGGATTCAAGTCCACCAGAACCAGGTCGTTGTTGGCCTGCCAACCAGGCGGGGAGGGCCGCGGCTCGACTGTGGAGTAGGCCACCGTAGTGGAGGACGGCTCGGGCGACCACTCCGCGAAGTGGACCACATTGCGGGCCTGCAGGTCCACCGGCTCGGCCCCGGACGTCTCCAGGTCGACCACCCAGAGGCCGTTGAAGTCCTGGTCGCCCTCCTCCATGCTCCGGCTGAACAGCAGCCAGCGACCGTCCGGGGAGAGCTGGAACACCTGCCCGTCCAAATCCCCGCTGACCACCACCGGCCGGCGGTTGGTGCTGTCGCCCTGCAGCAGCCAGGCGTTCCCGGCCGAGAGCAGCGCCAGCCGGCCCTCGATTGCCACCGGGGTGTGAAAAGCCTGTGTGCCCACCATCAGAATCTCGGCCCGTGGTTCCTGCACCACCGTGCGCTTGGCTGGCTGGCGGGAGACCTCGAGGCCCTCCTCCTCCAGCACTCGGTAGGTGATCTCCTCCAGCCCGTTCTCTCCCGGCTGCAGCAGCCTGGTTTCGCCGGCGGGCAGACCTTCATTGCTCACGGTCTGGCGGGAGAAGGGGATGACGATCTGCTCGATCTCGAAGCGCTCTGTGCGGCGGGTCACGATCACCTGCGATCCGCCGGTCAGCACCGTGTACCCGGGAGGCTCAACCAGATCCAGCTGCCCGAGCTCGACCTGCGCCTGCTGCAGCACCTGCTGCACCGTGCTCCCAGCCGGGATGCTGAGCGGCAGGCTCTGGCTGTCGACCAGGATGGAGACGTCCATCGTTCCGGCGGTCGCTTGCGGGGTGACGCAGGCGGCCAGCAGCATAACCAGGCCGGACGCGAGCAGGCTGCGGAGAACCGGGTTCATCGACCTTGCCCGTTGGTATAATGCATCCCGGCTGGCTACCGAAGGCTGGCGACGATGGCGATCTGGCCATCGGCGATGGCAAATGAGCTGATCCGCAGGCCGGTCGCCAGCGGCCCAAGGGTGCCGGTGAAGGCCTCAGTCAGGATAGCCGAGAGGCTTTCACGCAAGGCGCCGGGGGCCGGCAAAGGGCCGAAATCAGCGGACGTGATATCGAAAGCCAGCGCGCCATCCGCACTCAAGCGCGGCGCGACAGCCAGCAGCACCCTCGCCACGAAGGGTCCCTGGTCGGCAATCCCATAAACGTTCAGCTTCCCCTCGCGCAGGTAGACCTGGGGGTCTCGCAGAACCGGATCCTCGTCGGCGGCCAGCCGGGCGGCCAGGAACGAGGTCACTTGCTGTTCAGTGAACAGAAGGGTGATCTCGCCAGCCAGCGCGTCGACCGAGAGCGCCGACTCCCACGCCTCCAGCACTTGCCCCGCTTCGACCGTACTGACGGCAATGGGCGGGCCCGGAGGCTCAGGGCCTCCCAGGCTGACCGTGCAGGCCAGGGAGGCCAGTCCGACCAGTGCGGCCGCAAGCAGTGTCGGACGGGGGGCAGTAGGCTCTGCAGGAAGGGTCAGGGGCATCTATGAACCAAGACGAAAGCGGGCGGGATTATAGCACGCAGGCCCCGCCGGCCGCTGTCGATGGGCGGCTCCTGGCTCGCATCGAGGCGCTGCTGTTTGTGGCGCCCGGGCCGACCAGCGTGGAGCAGCTGGCAGCCGCCCTGGAAGTGCAGCCGGCCGCCATCGAGGGTTCGCTCGAATTCCTGGAAAAAGGCTATGCCTTCCGCGGGCTGCGCTTGCAGCGCCACCGGGGCGCGGTGCAGCTCACCACGGCCCCGGATCTGGCCGGAGATGTAGAGCGCTTTCTGCAGCTGGAGAGCATCAGCCGGCTGAGCCGGGCCGCGCTGGAGGTGTTGGCAATCGTGGGGTATGAGCAACCGATCACCCGCCCCCAGATCGACGCCATTCGCGGGGTCAATTCCGACAGCGTGCTGCGGACCTTGCTGCGGCACGGACTGATCCAGGAAGCGGGCCGTTCCTCGGGGCCAGGCCGGCCGATCCTCTACGAGACCGGGCCGGAGTTCCTGCAGCACTTCGGCCTGGGGTCACTGAAGGATCTGCCGCCGCTCTTTCCCGAGGCGGTGCAGGAACTGGAGGGGCGGCCGCCCGAGCTGGAGGAGGCCGCCGACCCGTCCGATGCCCGCTGAGAAGGTGCAGAAGTTAATGGCGCAGGCCGGATTGGGCTCGCGGCGTGCATGCGAGCAGACGATCCGCCAAGGACGTGTCTCCGTCAACGGCCAGGTCGTCCGCCTGGGCGAGCGGGCCGACCTGCAGACCGACGAGGTCCGGGTGGACGGTGTCCCGCTCCGGTCGAGTGAACCGCTGACCTATATCGCATTGCACAAGCCGCCGGGCGTGCTAAGCTCTTCCCAGTCGCAGGGGGGACATCCGACGGTGCTCGACCTGGTGGGATCAGAGCGGCGACTATATCCGGTTGGCAGGCTAGATCTCGAGAGCGAAGGGTTGATGCTCCTGACCAACGACGGCGAGCTCGCCTATCGCCTCACCCATCCCAGGTTCGAGCACGAGAAGGAATACCGGGTGAGATTGGACCGTCGGCTCACCCCGGACGAGCTGCGCCGTTGGCGGGAGGGCATGGCCCTGGCGGACGGCCAGACGGCCTTGCCCTGCCGCGTCGACCTCGAACCGCCAAGGGGCGAACAGGTCTGGATCCAGGTGATTCTGACCCAGGGCCGCAAGCGGCAGATCCGGGAAACCGCCGAGGCCCTGGGCCTGCGGGTGCAGCGACTCATCCGAACGCGGCTGGCCGGGCTGCCGCTCGGCCAACTGCCGATCGGGCGATGGCGAGAACTGGAGCCCTCCGAGGCCGCTCGCCTGCGGCGAACCGCCGGTCTCGACCGCGGCAATCATCCCCAGGTAACCCGGCCCTCGGCCCACGAAGGAGGTTGAGCGAATGGCGACGGTAGAGGCGGCCGTGCAGAAACCGGAAGGCTGGTTGGAGCGCCTGCTCGGCCAGGGCATCAGTGTTCGGACGGAGACGATCGTCTATGCGGCGCTGCTCCTGGCGGCCGCGGCCACCCGGTTCTACGACCTGGAGACCCGGGCGATGAGCCATGACGAGAGTCTGCATACGTACTACTCCTGGGAACTTTTCAAGGGCCGCGGTTTCCAGCACACGCCTCTGATGCACGGGCCTCTGCAATTCCACCTGGTGGCGCTCTCCTACTTCCTCTTCGGCGACTCGGATGCCAGCGCCCGCGTTCCGGCTGCGCTCTCGGGCGTGCTGGCGGTCGGCATGTTGTTCTTCTACCGCCGCTGGTTGGGGCGCACCGGGGCGCTGGTCGCCGCGGCGCTGCTGCTGATCTCTCCGTACATGCTGTACTACAGCCGCTATGTGCGCAACGAGATGTTCGTGGTGCTGGAGGTGCTGCTCTGCTACTGGGCGACGTTCCGGTACTTTGAAACCCGCCAGCCTCGCTGGCTCGCGCTGATGGCCTTCGCCTGGTCGCTGCATTCCATGAGCAAGGAGACCTACTTCATTTATGCCGCACAAGCCCTGATCTTCTTCGGCGCCTACCTGGCCTGGCAGCTGTTTCGGCGCAAGTGGGCCAACGAGACTCTGCGCATTCTGTTCCTGGTCGGGCTGGTGGTGACGGTATTAGGCTCCGGGTTGGGCATGGTGAGTTACTTCCAGGGTCGGGCCGCGGGCGAGGGCGCCGGGACGGAGGAGTTGGCCCCGCTAGACCCGGAGGCGGCCGTGGCGCCGACCGCGGTCCTCTCTCCGCTCGTGGCGCTGGGAGGGATCCTGGGCCTGGCGGGACTGGCCCTGGTCGGCACCGCGCTGGTCTGGGAGTTCGGCCGCAAGCTGCGCACCGAGTTCCCGGCGCTGGACGTGGTGCTGGTGCTGGGGACGCTGACCCTCCCGCAGTTGGGCGCCATACCGGCGAACCTGTTGGGCTGGGATCCGATGGCGTATCAGGATCCTTCGTCCTTCAATCGAACCATGATCGTGGTGATCGTTTTGGCGGTGATCGCCGCGGGACTCGGTGTAGCCTGGGACTGGCGGCGCTGGCTGCCGGCCGCGCTGGCGTTCTACGTGCCCTACCTGATCTTCTACACCACCATCTTCACCAACGGGCAGGGGATTGCCACCGGACTGGTCGGCTCCCTGGGCTACTGGCTGGTGCAGCACGGCGTAGAGCGCGGCAGCCAGCCGGCCTACTACTACGCCCTGGTCCAGATCCCTGTCTATGAGTACCTGCCGGCACTGGGGGCTCTGCTGGCGCTGGTCTACGGAGTGCTACGACCGGGCCACCCGGTCAAATCAGAGCAGGAGGGGAGCCAACCGCAGGCTTCCGCTTTCCCGGTCATCGGGTTCCTGGGGTACTGGGCGGTGACTGCTTTCCTGGCCTACTCCTTCGCCGGCGAGCGCATGCCCTGGTTGGCGGTCCACATCGCGCTGCCGCTCATTCTGCTGGCGGGCTGGGCGCTGGGCCGGTACCTGACCTCGTTGGATTGGGATCAGATCAAGGAGGGCAGGGGCTGGCTGTCCTTGGTGCTCTCGCTGGTCCTGCTGCTCTCGCTGGCGCGGGCGTTGGGCTCACTGCTGGGGCCCAATCCGCCCTTCCAAGGCAAAGAGCTGGGTGAACTGGATGCAACCGGCATCTTCCTGGCCGCCCTGTTCGTAGCGGCCGGAGCGGGAGCCGGGCTGGCCTGGTTGACCCGCGGTTGGACCTTCAGCGCCGTCGGCCGCCTGGCCGGCTTGGTCGGACTGGGGCTGCTGGTCCTGCTCACGGTCCGGACGGCCTTTCGGGCCTCCTACGTCAACTCTGACCGGGCCACCGAGTTCCTGGTCTACGCTCACTCGGCCACCGGGGTGAAGAACGTCATGGCACAGATCGAAGACCTCTCCATGCGCACCACCGACGGCCTGGCCATCCAGGTGGCCTTCGACGACGACGTCTCCTGGCCGATTCACTGGTACCTGCGCAACTACTCTCAGGCGCTGTTCTACGGAGGCACTCCGAGCCGCGACCTGGTCAACTACCCGGTGGTGATCGCCGGTGACAACAACTACACCAAGGTGGATCCGCTGCTGGCTCCCACCCACCGGAGCTTCGAGTACATCCGCATGTGGTGGCCGATGCAGGAATACTTCGGTTTGACCTGGGAGCGGGTTCTGAATGCCCTCCGCTCGCCCGAATACCGGGGCGCGCTGTGGGACATCTGGCTCAACCGGGATTACACGGCTTATGGCGAACTCACCGCGGCCGACTACTCGCTCGAGCATTGGAATCCCTCCGACCGCATGAAGCTGTATCTGCGGTCCGATATCGCCGCGCTGGTTTGGGACTACGGGATCACCCCGGCTGCGTTGGAGCCGGTGGAGTTCGTGGACCCCTACGCCGATGGGATGATCGACTTGCCGGCGGCGGCCGTGGTGGGAAGCAGCGGCGCCGGCCCGGGGCAGTTCTCTCGACCACGCGGGGTCGCGGCGGCCGCGGACGGCAGTCTGTACGTCGCCGACACGATGAATCACCGCATCCAACATCTTAGCCAGCAGGGCGAGCTGCTGGAGGAGTGGGGAGGGTTCTCTGGCGGGACGGAGGAGGTGGCACCGGCGGCCAATGGAACCTTCAACGAGCCCTGGGGCGTGGCAGTGGCTCCGGACGGAACAGTCTACGTGGCCGACACCTGGAACCATCGGGTGCAGCATTTCACCGCCCAGGGTCAATTCCTGGGCAGCTTTGGCTTCTTCGGACAGGCCGAAAGCGCCGATGCCTTCTGGGGGCCGCGCGCCGTCGCGGTCGATGCCGAGGGCCGGGTCTATGTGGCCGACACTGGGAACAAGCGGGTGGCGGTCTTCGACGAACAAGGTCGCGCTTTGGGCAGCTTTGGTGGCTTCGGGCTGCAGTTGGGCGGCATGGACGAACCGGTGGGCATTGGATTGGGCCAGGACGGGTCGATTTTCGTGGCCGACACCTGGAACCAGCGGGTGCAGGTCTTCGAGGAGATCGGCGAAGGGGAGTACAACCCGGTCGCCGGGTGGGATGTGCAGGGATGGTTCGGGCAATCGCTGGACAACAAGCCCTACCTGGCCGTGGGACCGGAGGGAGAAGTATGCGTCTCCGATCCAGAGGGCTATCGGGTGCTGTGCTTCCAGCCCGATGGTGAGTTCCGCATGGGTTGGGGAGGATTCGGAGCGGAGAACAGTCAGTTCGGGTTGGTGGGCGGCATCGCGTTCGACCCGCAGGGAGGGGTCTGGGTGGTCGATACGGGCAACGATCGGCTGCTTCGCTTCGAGCCGTAGGGACAGGGTAGCCGGATGAAGCTGCACGAGTACCGATCCAAGCAAATCTTCGCCCGCTACGATATCCCCATTCCCAGGGGACGGGTGGCCATGACGGCCGGTGAGGCGCGCGCCATAGCCGAGGAGCTGGGCGGCCGGGCAGTCATCAAGGCCCAGGTGCTGGTGGGCGGGCGGGGGAAGGCCGGCGGAATCCGGCTGGCCCAGTCGCCCGAAGAAGCCGAGGAGTTGGCCACCCAGGTGCTGGGGATGCACATCAAGGGCCTCCCGGTCCGCAAGGTACTGGTGGATCAAGCTGCCGATATCCAGACCGAGATCTACCTGGGTCTCACCAATGATCGTGCCACGGGCAGCCCGGTACTCATCGCCTCCGCCGAGGGCGGGATCGATATCGAAGAGGTGGCCAGGGTTCGGCCGGAGAAGATCGCGCGAGTCTGGGTCGATCCGCTCCTGGGGCTCAGGACCTATCAGGCTCGCAATCTGGCGGCCGGGATGGAGCTTCCCAGGGCCCACTGGGGTCAATTCACCGATATCGCCCGGGCGCTGTACCGGGTCTACAAGCAGACCGACGCGACCCTGGCCGAAATCAATCCACTGGTGATCCTGGGCGGCGGCTCGATGCTGGCGCTGGATGGCAAGATCGTGCTGGACGACAACGCCCTCTTCCGTCACCCGGAACTGGCAGAACTGCGCGATCTGGACGAGGAGGCCGCCTCCGAACGCGAGGCCCGCAAGTACGGCCTGTCGTATGTCAAGCTGGACGGAGACGTAGGCTGCATGGTGAATGGGGCCGGTCTGGCCATGGCCACCATGGACGTCATCCAGCATCTGGGGGGCCGGCCCGCCAACTTCCTGGATGTGGGCGGCGGGGCGCCGGCCGAGAAGGTCGCGGCCGCGCTGGAGATCATCCTGTCGGATCGCAATGTGCGGGTGGTGCTGCTCAACATTTTCGGCGGCATCACGCGCTGCGACGAGGTTGCTCGAGGCATCCTGATGGCGATGGAAGAAGTGAAGCCGCAGGTTCCCATGGTGGCGCGGCTGGTTGGGACCAACGAGGAAGAGGGGCGGCGGCTGCTGGCCGAAGCCAGGATGATCACCGCCACTTCGCTGTTGGAAGGGGCTGAACGGGCCGTGGCGGCTGCCAAGGGAGAGGCCATTGAGCATCCTGGCTGACCGCCGCACCCGGCTGCTGGTCCAAGGGATCACCGGCCGCGAAGGGCTCTTCCACGCCTCCCAGATGCTCGAGTACGGGACTCAGGTGGTGGCGGGAGTTTCGCCCGGCAAGGGCGGCGAGTGGGTGCTGGGGGAGAAGGTGCCGGTATTCGACACGGTGGAGAGCGCCCTGACGGCCACCGGCGCCAACTGCAGTGTGATCTTCGTCCCGGCCCGCGCCGCCGCCGACGCCATGCTGGAGGCGGCGGACGCGGGGGTGCCGCTGCTGGTCTGCATCACCGAGGGCATCCCGGTCCAGGACATGATGGAGGTGCGCGCCTACCTGACCGGGCGCGAAATCCGTCTGGTCGGTCCCAACTGCCCCGGGCTCCTGACCCCCGGCGAGTGCAAGGTAGGGATCATTCCCGGCCACATCGCGATTCCCGGACCGGTAGGGGTGGTCTCCCGTTCGGGCACGCTGACCTACGAAGTCCTCTATGCGCTGAAACAGCGCGGGATCGGGGTCTCCACCTGCGTCGGGATCGGGGGCGATCCGATCCACGGCACCAACTTCATCGATGCACTCGAAATGTTCGAGGCCGATGCTCATACGGAACAGGTGGTCCTGATCGGCGAGATCGGCGGCACAGCGGAGGAGCGGGCGGCGGAATTCATCAGCGACCACCTGACCAAGCCGGCGGTGGCCTTCATCGCCGGACAAACCGCCCCTCCAGGCAAGCGCATGGGCCATGCCGGCGCCATCGTGGAAGGCGGCGAGGGGACCGCCGCCGACAAGATCGAGGCGCTGATCGCGGTGGGCGTGCCCGTGGCAGAGCATCCGGAAGCCATCCCCGATCTGCTCAAGGCCTGAGGTAGGGGCTCGGGCATGAGCCATCTCAGGGTCATCAGCGGCACGGCCAAGGGCAGGAAACTGCGCATGGTGCCGGGCGAAGGCACTCGCCCGGTCACCGATCGGGTCAAGCAGGCATTGTTCAACATCATCGGCCCGGACGTGGAGGGCAGCGCCTTCCTGGATCTCTACGCAGGAACCGGCAGTGTGGGGATCGAGGCGCTGAGCCGGGGGGCCAAGCGGGTGGTATTCGTCGATGGCGGGGCACTGGCCTGCAAGACCATCCGCCAGAACCTGCAGCACACTGGACTGCAGGACGGGGCCAGCGTGCTGCGCCTGGATGTGCTCACCGCGCTGAAGAAGGAGGGGCTGGGGGGCTTCGACTACCTGTACGTGGCTCCGCCTCAGTACCGGGGCCTCTGGGGGCGCACCGTGGAGCAGCTCGACCGCCAGGTCGATTGGCTGAACCCCGATTGCTGGGTGATCGCCCAGATGCATCCCAAGGAATTCACAACCCTGCCGTTGCAGCAATTGGCACTGTTCGACCAGCGCAAGTACGGGCAGACGTTGCTGGCGTTTTACGAACTGCCGGGAGGCTAGGGCGGGGAGGTCAGGCTGCCAGATCGGGCCGATTCCCGGGCAGCCGGCACTTCGGTGGGGAGCGGGCCGAACAGGCGCGATCCCCCCAGCATCTCGCGCAGCAGTTGGTAGGCCGCGAACAATTCGAGTGCAAACGGCGGAAACCCCAGCAATCCCAGCACGGGCATCTGCCCGAAGTGCCAGCCGAACACCCGCAACGCATGAGGCACGGTGTACACCCAGTAGGCGCCGCCGGCCCTGACCGCCTGCTGATTCCAGGTCTCCCACAGGAATCCGCACAACAGACCGCCCAGCAGCAGCGCCAACGCGGCGCGCCGATGCCCGCCTGCCCACTGTACTCGAATGGAGGGCAGCCCGAGCCGCTCATTGAGCGGATCGAGGAGCAGGAAGAAGCCGATCCACACAGCCCCGAACGTGTGGGCCGCCGCGGGATTGGGCAAGGCCAGCGGCAGGCTGACCATGGCGATCCCCGCCAGCCACCAGAGCCAGGCAGGACCTACGGAGCTGGTCCGTGTCGCCGCGCGCCGGCCCGGAATGCGTCGGCCAGGGGCACGCAAACCTGCGGCCCGCTGGAAGAGCGCCTCTACGAAGTCCGCAGTCTCGAACACCCCCGGCATAATGGTGGCAAACGACCAAAAGTAGCCGAAATCGCGCACGAGCGCGCGGGTCGGTAAGCCGCGATAGACCCAGTTCACCAAGTGCAGGTTGTAGCCTTCAAAGACCAGCCAGACCGCCACCGAGAGCAGCACGAGCAGCGGGAACTCCCGCCGCCGGGCGGTGAGCCAGGATTGGCCCCGCAATCCGAAGTTGACCCCATCCAGCGCCAGGATGTAGCCGGACCACATGATGGGGGTCAGCCAGGTGGCAGCCAGTGGGA
>Ga0214473_10002414_pt1 | contig 22951 bp, 21 predicted proteins | sample RVTome_7_FD_203509 | JGI IMG/M metagenome (GOLD analysis project Ga0214473, IMG submission 203509) | Soil microbial communities from uranium-contaminated site in the Upper Colorado River Basin, Wyoming, United States - RVT98D197 | ecosystem: Environmental > Terrestrial > Soil > Contaminated >... | reverse complement strand
GAGGTAATTACGGTCCCTCTTCCTGAAAGCAAATCACACACCTTTGACGTAATGGCCTATGAAAGAATAATCGAGCTGTCCTCTGCTTGCGATGCATTGGTCCTGGGGCCGGGTCTCTCTCAAGACAAAAGCACGGTTGCTTTGGTGCAAAAGCTGGTTCCCGATCTTGCTTGTCCGCTGATTATCGATGCCGATGGGCTGAATGCGTTGGTTGGCCAAGTCAAACTGCTGGAAAAACGTGGATTCCCGACGGTGATAACGCCGCATCCCGGTGAATTGAGCCGCCTTATCAAAGAATCCACGGATGAGATCCAGCAAGACAGATTGGGCTTCGCGAAGCGGGCAGCCAAGTCGTGGGGAGTTGTGATTGTTCTAAAGGGGGCGCATCCCGTGATAAGCTCGCCCGAAAAAACAGTTATTGTCACAACCGGGAATCCGGGGATGGCAAGTGCCGGCACGGGAGATGTTCTTGCGGGTTTGATCGGCGGTTTCTTGGCTCAAGGCCTGATCTCTTTTCAGGCTGCGATTCTAGGAACATATCTCCACGGGCTTTCGGGTGACTTGGCGGCGGATGACTTAACCGAGTGGTGCCTGGTAGCCGGCGATCTGATAGACTATTTACCGAAAGCGATAAAGAAGATAAGAAGTACCGATGAGCGATGAGCGACACGCGACCAGCGATAAGAAAAGTCGAAAACACGACCAGCGATATTCGACGAGCGACTAGTGATAGAAAGGATATCAGGCCTTAATGGTTTTTGATCGCTAATCGAAAGTCGCTAATCGCTAATCGAAATTGGTCGCTGGTCGAAATTAGTCGCCGATCGCAGTCGTACTTAAGCGGTTTACAGGAGGAAACATGGCGGATTTAAAAGCGAAAGACATAATGACCACGGATGTTTTGACCGTCTCTGAAGAGACGCCGGTTAGAGAAATAGCCAAGCTTTTTTCTGATAAGAAACTCGGTGGGGCGCCCGTTGTCGATGACAGCGGAAAAGTAATCGGCATCGTGACTGACGGCGATTTGATTATGCAGGATGTAAAAATCCACTTTCCCACCTATGTTCATCTGCTTGACGGCTTCATAATACTCGGAAGCTATAAAAGATTTGAAGAGCAACTCCGCAAGGCCGTCGGGGCAAAAGTCAAAGATGTCATGACCGGCGATGTGATATCGGTTGAAGAGGATGCGTCGATTGAGGATGTCGCCACCCTCATGGTTGAAAGAAATGTGAGCCGTGTACCTGTCTTAAGAGAAGGCAAACTGGTCGGGTTGATAACCCGCGGTGATGTAGTGAAGGCGATAAGTAAGAGCTAGAAAGTGGAGACTGAAGACTGAAGAATGAAGACTGAAGTAAAACAAGTTCAAAATCGGTTCCGACTTCAGTCTTCAGTCTAACAGCTTCAGTCCAAGTGTTTGCAGGACTACGACTGTCAATAACAGACCAGCGACTCAGAGGTTTCGCAGTGGAATACAAGCGGCCGGTTTGGGCTGAAGTAAATCTTGACTCGATTTGCGCGAATATCAAGACAATCAAGAAACTATTGGGAGACAAGACCATCCTTATGGCGGTCGTCAAGGCGGATGGATACGGCCACGGCGCTGTTGAAGTATCCAGAGAAGCTTTGAGGTGCGGCGCTGGCAGGCTTGGGGTGGCTTTGCCTGAAGAGGGTGTTTCTCTAAGAAAAGCGGGCATCAAGGCACCGATTCAGATTCTTGGTGAAATTCATCCATCAGCTTCGCGGCTTGTCATAGAATATGATCTTATTCCGACCTTGTGCTCGGCGGCTGCGGCTTCTTCGCTCTCGTCTGAAGCAAAACGACGGAATAAGTCAGTCAAATTTCACGCAAAAGTCGATACCGGAATGCATCGTTTGGGTCTGGCGCCGGGCGAAGTCAGCGCTTTTCTAAATTACTTAAAAAACCTGCCGGGGCTGGAGTTGGAGGGGATTTTTACTCACTTTGCCTGCGCCGATCGGCCGGAAAACGGTTACACTGAGAGGCAATTCTCGGAATTTATGGCTCTCATTTCCGGTCTGGAGGAAAATGGTTTCGTTTTTGACTTAAAGCATGCAGCAAATAGCGCGGCGACCGCCTTTTTTCCCAAGACCCGCCTTGATATGGTGAGAATAGGCATTGCGCTTTACGGGTTACATCCCTCAGATGCAACCAAAGGTAAGATTGATCTAAGGCCGGCTCTTCGACTAATTTCATCGGTTTCTTCTCTAAAGCCACTTCCCGCCGGGGAAGGTGTAAGCTATAGTTTGACTTACAGAGCCGCAAAAGACACCCGGGTAGCGCTTCTGACGCTCGGATACGCTGATGGTTATACGAGATTGCTCTCAAACAAGGCTGAGGTCCTGATAAACGGCCGGCGTGCACCGATTATTGGCAACATATGCATGGATCAGTTTATGGTTGACGCCGGAGCTATTGAAAATGTGAAAAGCGGTGACGAAGTTGTTTTGATCGGAAAACAGGATGAAGAAGAAATATCCGCCGATGATTTGGCGAAGATACTCGGGACAATCAACTATGAAATTACGTGCATGATAAGCAAACGAGTCCGCAGAGTGTATGTAAGGGAAAGAGCCTAGGATTCGAGGATTCGAGGGGCCAAGGAGTCAAGCGAAAACCTTTGGGAGTCATAAAACACTTGAATCCTTGCCGGGAAGCTTTAAGGACAAAAACGGATTGGTTATGAGTTGATCAACGAAAAAAATTGGAGCTATTCCTAAAAGGAGTTGGTGTTTATGAGACTTAGATTTGGTCTTTTCATTCTCTGTGTTTTGATGAGCGCATTTGCATTTCTCTCTACCGGCTGTGGTAAGAAGAATAAGTTGGAGAACTACCGGTTCAAGAAGGTTAAAGAAGGTAACTTCGAGCTTTCCATTGGTGTGCCGAAGGGGAAATTTCGTGCAGGAAAAAAAATTCCAATTAAAGTAATCTTAAAAAATGTCGGAAGGGAAATTGAGTTTTTGCGTTATATCACGGAACAGCGATTTGATGCTGAAGTAAAAGATCCAAAAGGTAAGCCGATTTGGAGATTATCGCAAGGTCAATTTTTTGCCATGGTGCTTGCGGAAGAAAAAATTAAACCTGATGAGACACAGAATTATGATGGTACTTGGTCCCAAAAAGACGCGGCGGGAAATCAAGTTGCTCCCGGAAAGTACAAGGTTGAGGGTAAGATCACGGCTGACGAGATGACCAAGACGGTTACCATAGAGATTGAACTTGAAAGATAACTGAGAAAATCAAAGCAGCATAAGAGACATCCATCTTCCGGAAATCAGTCGCGAAAACAGAGATCATGAAACCCGGTTCATAGACTGCTCAAGAGGCTTTGAAGGAGTGAAAGATGAATCTTTGTCCAAAATGTCATGCAGTTTTTGATGGAGAGAAGTGGGGTTACGACTTGGAGGTTTATGATCAATGGAAGAAGAAAGGTGCCAAGCAGTTCCTGTGCCCAGGTTGTGAACGCATTGAAAGAAGACGTGTTGATGGGGTGGTCAGTCTTCAAGGAGATTTTATCAAAGAGCATAAGAACGAGGCTATGAACCTAATCAAAAATGTGGCTGAGAAGAAGAGAAGAAAAAATGTAGCGGCGAGAATATTCAGAATTGAAGAGCAGAAAGACCGGATTCAAGTTGAGACTACGGACCGGTCCCTAGCGGAAAGAATCGGTAAAGAGTTCGAGAAAGCTTTTTCGGGTACCCTGGATATAAGCTGGTTAAAATCCGAAGACTTCGTCCGGGTCAATTGGCAAAGGCGGTAAAAGTCCGAAGTCCAATGTCCAATGTCCAAGGTCGATTTTGTCATCATCCGGCCTGACCGGATGATCCAGAAAAGAGAGAGCAGCTTGTCCTGCTTGTCCTGAGCACCGTCGAAGGGAGCTTTGTCGAAGGGCATTTTGCATTCGAGGTTTTGCTATGGACGTCTACGAGGCTATTTATGGGCGCAAGAGCATTAGGTCGTTTGATGCTGAAAGAAATGTCCCGAAGGAAATTGTAACAAAGTTGCTTCAAGCTGCTTGCCAAGCGCCGTCAGCCGGGAATCTTCAGCCGTGGAGATTCTTGGTGGCGACAGACGTTGAGCTCAAGGAGAAGTTGGCGGAGGCAGCCTTAGGGCAACGCTTCCTTTCTCAAGCCCCGGTGGTCGTCGTTGTCTGCATTGATTTGGAAGTTGCTTCGCGCGGCTACAGGGCGAGGGGGACCGGTCTCTACGGAATCCAAGATACGGCTGCAGCCACTCAGAACTTGCTACTCGCCGCGTATGCCGAGGGCTTGGGCTCCTGCTGGGTTGGAGCTTTTGACGAGCAGAGTGCGGCTGACGTCCTGTCTCTGTCTTCGCACCTAAGGCCGGTTGCGATGGTACCGGTTGGCTATCCCGACCACGAGAGGCAAAAACCGGCAAAGCGCGAAGTTTCGGAAGTCACCGAATTCTTGTAGAAAGATCCGAGATACGAGATTCAAGGAACGAGCCGTGGGCTGCGAGAAGAAATCCACTTAATATCTCGAACGCAGGATCGTGGATCCTGCATCCGGCGTCTTGTATCTGCGGTGATTGTCTATTACCTGCAAAGTTGATAGAATCAATTCGAATACTACAGTGTGAGGTAATTGGAATGCCGATCTTTGAATTTGAATGTCAATCATGCAAAAACAAGTTTGACGCTCTTGTCGGACAAGGACGTAAAATCTGCGACGTAAAGTGTCCCAAATGCGGCGGAAATGAGTTGGCCAAACTTTTTTCTGCTTTTGGTTTTAAGGGCTCGCCTGAAAGCAAAATGGTCTCGTCAACATCTTCCGGCTGCAGTTCCTGTTCTTCTTCCAGCTGCAACAGCTGTAAGGGCTAAAAAGCTTAAATGCAAAATGCAAATTGCAAAATGCAAAATGAAAGTCAAACGACGTAAGTCTCCGGGAAGAAGCTGGCGCACAATGCGGGTTTTGGTTTTTCATTTTGAATTTTTCATTTTGAAAATTTGAAATTATGATCTACAAAGGAGGGGTTTGTGGCTGAAACACTTGATGAACTTTATGAAGAAGTAAAGAAATGCAACAAATGCGAACTCTGTAGCAGCCGGACCAACCTGGTGTTTGGGGTTGGAAGCGAAAATGCGGATTTGATGTTTGTAGGTGAAGCCCCCGGGTATCATGAGGATCAGCAGGGTGAGCCGTTTGTCGGAGCAGCCGGGCAGCTTCTTGACAAACTCTTGTCTTCAATAGGCCTTTCACGCCGTCAAGTCTATATTGCCAATGTTCTAAAATGCCGTCCTCCGGAAAACAGGGATCCCTTGCCGGAAGAGGTTGAAGCTTGCAGGCCGCATCTGGTTGAGCAGATCAGAATCATCAAGCCGTTGGTTATTGCCGCGTTAGGCAGACATGCTTCCCAGCTGCTGTTGGGAAAGAGTGTCTCAATGACAAAAGTTCACGGCCAGTGTTTTGAAGGTAACGGTTATAGCATCTTTCCTATTTATCATCCCGCGGCCGCTCTTTATGCCAGGACTACGCTTACATCCCTGGAAGAGGATTTCCAAAAACTAAGCGATTTTTTAAAAGTCGGCCTAGAGCCCCCCGTTCAACAACCCGAACAGGCTCAGCAAATGGGGTTATTTTGAATCCATGTCCGATGTCCAATGTCCGGGGTCCAACGTCAAGATTGTGACCAATTCTCCTCAGGAAACACAGGCCCTGGCTGCATCTCTTTCCGCGTACCTGGAAGCCGGGGATGTGATCAGTCTTACCGGTGATTTGGGGGCCGGGAAGACATGTTTCACCCAAGGCCTGGCCAAGAGCCTTGGAATTAAAGAAAGAATCACCTCTCCGACATTCAATCTTATCAAAGAGTATAAGAACTCTTTGCCGCTCTATCACTTTGATGTCTACCGTCTTGCATCAGCGGATGACTTGTTCGATCTCGGTTATGAGGAATATTTTTACGGAGACGGAATTACCATCATTGAATGGGGCGACAAAATAGAGAGCCTCCTTCCCGGCGTTTTTCTAAAAATTGAATTCAGGAGGCTATCAAATGAGAATGCTCGCGAACTGGCCATTAGCTACAAGGGAGCGCGCTGGGAAAAAGTCGTAGAGAAGTGGACGGGAAAGCAAAAGTAAGACTGAAGACTGAGGACTGAAGACTGAAGAAGAATCTAAAGACAAAGGTTTACTTCAGTCTTCAGTCTACCAGCTTCAGTCCTGGGTGTGTCAGCCAAGAGGGAAAGAGAGTTGTGGAAAATTCTGCAGCGGAATCAAGGAAGATGAATCCCATAATACTGGCTTTTGATACGGCTACGGATATGTTGACGGTGGCTGTGGGTACTTCTGAAGAGATTCTGTCAGAGATTAATTTGCCGGCTCCGAGAGAGCACATGGAGAGACTTTTGCCCTCCATTGATGCGGTTCTTAAGCAGTCATCGGTTCAGCCTGAAGACATAGATGTTATAGCAGCCGGTTTGGGCCCGGGTTCGTTTACGGGTCTTAGAATCGGCGTGTCAACCGCCAGGGGTCTTGCGCAAGGCTTGGACAAGAGAGCTGTCGGGGTATCTACATCCGATTGTCTTGCTTACGGCGTCGAATGGCAGGGGAGGATTGCCTGTTTGGTGGATGCTAAGCGAGGTGAGGTTTATTCAACGCTTTATCAGAGGTTTGGCGATGAGATTGAGCAACTGACAAACCATGAAATACTCAGTCCTGACGATTTATGTTTCCAAATCGAGGAGCTTGAAGGCGATCAGGTTCTTCTTATCGGGGATGCTCTTGCAGTCTACGGAGATTTGCTCAGGAAGAGGCTGGGTTCGAAAGTCCGGTTTGCCGACAAGCTTTTCTGGTTTCCCAACGCCGGCAATCTAATAAAATTATCCTATCATAGAGCTACTTTGGAGAGAGAAGGCCTGATCAACTTAAAGCCGATCTATGTTCGACTCTCTCAGGCCGAAGAAGTCTGGAGTGAGAGAAAAACAGGAGCTACGAGCATCCTTTTGGATTATATGAAGTTGAGCGACTTGAGAGAAGTGCTTAGGATAGAAAAAAGCCTTTTTCCTTCTCCCTGGAATAGATGGATGTTCAAATCTGAAGTTGAAAATGAGCGTAGCTTCTGTCTTGTTGCGCGGTCTGAAAAGAGAATCATCGGCTATGCAATTATCAACTATTTTGAGCATGAGGGACATCTAATGAACCTGGCGGTCTTGCCGGATTATCAAAACATGGGAGTTGGAAGTGTTTTGATCATTCGGTTAATTGGGTTTGCCCAGGCATCCGGGGTCAGGAGGCTCACATTAGAGGTAAGACGCTCAAATATGGTTGCCCGAAATCTCTATCAGGGATTTGGTTTTCAGGAAATAGGTATACGAAAAAATTATTATGCTGATACCGGTGAAGACGCACTGATCTTGTGGACCGGCGATATCACTTTTCCGAACTATCAAAAAAGACTTGAAAGGATAGCGGAAGAAATGAGCAGAAGGATTCAGGTAATTGACAAGACCAGCAGGCGTCGCGGAGCTGAAAGCAGCTAAAACATGGTTCAAGTGCACTAGGGCGCTCGCAACTCGCTCTTTGGCTTCGTCAAGCCAACAATCACATTTTCAAAAAGGGTTTTGAGAAGTTATGTCGAATACGGAATCATGCTTTTAAAAAGGGCACACAACAGAGAAGAAGCAAGGGGAACTACCGCTTGATATAGTCTATCCCTAACAATAGGAATTTATTACCAGCCCATATTCACAATGGTCTTATCTGGGCTGGTTTTTTGTTTTCGTACAGGTTCTCAATTGGATATGTTCAGATTGTCTGAGGGGAGCTAGGAACCGCAATCTCCATTATGGGCACTTGGATTGCAGGGGAGCTAATAGTGCAACCGACCCGTTCTTTTTGGGCTGGTTTTTTTGACTTTTTACGGGCAAGATCTGGAGGAAGCAAGTGATTTTCCTCAGTTCAGAGACCTGACGTCAGACTTGCTGATATTTTACTGCAAAAGGGGGTGGGGAGCGAGAAGTATTATATTCCGATGTGTTGAAGCTAAACAAGACGGAAGAAGGTGAGAAAAACAATTATTTTGACAAGTTCTTTTAATGTTGATTTATCATGCTTGCCTTTGCACCAAACGGTCCCTATCATAGTCGAGCTACTCTGGACAGTGAAACGACCGAAGGTTCAACGGGTAGAGTTAGCGGGGAGGACGCAAAGACAGTAATGCTAATAGGTGCAAATGGTTTAGCATATAGGGAGGGAAAATGCTTCATAGTGAAAAGAAAGAATATATGAAATTTGAGTTGCTTGTCTCAACTCTAATTGTAACGATGATGACCATATTTTTTATATTTTTGGGTATTCCCTGTTGGGGTGGAGTACGTCCTGCGGCTGCTGATACAAACGTCGGCGGGCCAATCAGTGGGGACACAACTTGGACTCTTGCGGGCAGCCCGTATATTGCGACAGTTGGCGTTCTGGTTAATGAGGGTGTGACGTTAACCATTGAACCTGGTGTGGTAGTGAAGTTCAACAGTGGCACTGCAATGCAGATAAACGGAACACTGATTGCTGACGGAACAGAAGATCAAAACATTACTTTTACTAGAAACACCCCTGATGGCTGGGGGCATATTTTCTTCAGCAACTCAAGCACAGATGCGACTTACGGTGCAAGCTGGAATTACACAGGTGGGTCAATCCTCGACCACTGCGTTGTGGAGTATGCGGGTGTGGGCACTGATGGTGCTGTAAGAATGCTCAGTGCCCATCCATTCGTGAATTCTTGCACGATTAGAAACAACCAAGCGGTTGGAATTAATGCTATGACCATGAATGGAACACTTAGAGTCACTAATAATACTATTGAGAACAATACCGGCGCGGGGATATATGCCAGCGGTGAGACAGTTCACATTTACAACAACAATATAAGCAGCAACGGCGGCGGCGGAATCATCGCTGGAGGCGGCGGGACCATTTCGAAAAATGTTGTGACCCACAATAGTGCTTGGAGCGGTGGCGGTATCAATAGCGGCGGGGGGATGTCTATCACAGACAATATCATAGTCAACAATGTAGCTTCTGCTTATGCAGGAATCTCCGCTTACGGAAGTACTGTTTCGAAGAACATAATTAGCAATAACGGTAGCTCAAGTCAATGGGGAATAATAGTGATCGACTGGTCCGACTTTACTAACAATAGTGTCAGTGGAAATACTACCGAAGGCGGTTTGTCTACTATTGACGTGTATGGTGGGGGGCAATTCGCCTATAACACCTTAACAGGAAACAAGACAACTGGTTCAAGTGCTGCCACAATCGTGTGCTCCAACCCCTACGATTCTAGTCGTATTAACAACAATATCTTCAGCAATGTTACCACCTACGAGCTTAACATGTACGGCAACGCAAGCGATCCTTACAATGTTGAAAACAACTGGTGGGGAACGGCTGTTCCATCGGAGATTGAGGCGAAGATATACGATTGGTATGACGATTTTACAAGGGGGATTGCAGACTATTCTCCTTACGCGACCGCCATTCGCACTGATGCCCCTATTTCACCACCCAAGGGTTTGACCGCAACGCGTGGCGCTGACTCAGTAGCATTAAGCTGGGCTGCCAATCCGGAATCTGACACGGCAGGCTACAGGGTTTATTGGGACACTGACTCTGGCTATCCCTATGCAAATTCTGTCGATGTCGAAAATACGACAACTTACACTCTGCCAGATCCCGGTTCAGACGCTAATTATTTTGCTGTTACGGCGTATGATGGCAGCTATAATCCTTCTAGCGATGATGCAAGCACTATTGTCAACGAAAACCAGACAAACGGTAATGAAAGCTGGCATTCGACTGAGGTAACGACCGGCTCTTCTGCCGATACCGAGCCACCCAGTGCTCCAGGAAACCTTCACGCTACTGCCATATCTTCATCTCGAATCGACCTTTCTTGGGATGCTTCAACGGACAACGTCGGGGTAGCTGGCTACAGAATCTACAATGCAGATACAGATGGTTTGCTGGCCACAACCACGAGCACATCTCACAGTTTCACCACTCTTACTCCAGATACAACCTATAGTTATTACGTCAGAGCTTTTGACGCAGCCGGCAATCCATCCGGCCCAAGCAATACGGACTCTGCTACCACTCTGCCCGATACCAGTGCCTCTTCGGTAACCGTCCGGGGTCAAGTTGCAGGAGGGCCTCAAGAGCTCACCTTCAGTATTCTTCCTGGAATTGCTCCGGATGGTGGAAGTGTGACAAGTTCAGCCATTGATTTTGGCACTCTTGCATCAAACACGCCAAAGACAGGCAGTCAAAGACTTTCTGCGTCAACTAATGCTGCTGGGGGATATGCTGTGACAGCTGAAGAGAATCATCCTCTGCAATCGGGAAGCAATACAATACCCGATGTCATTGGTGATGACGGCACTATCACACAAGTTATTGCTGGTCCCTGGACTTTCGCTACAACTTATGGTTTTGGGTATGGCTTAGCCAACGTTCCTGGCTTTGGAACAGATGCAACCTTTACCTCTGGTTACAAACAATTTGCTGATAAATCAGCAACAGAGTCAGAGCAAGCAGTAATGACCAATACAGGTCCGGTGACAAACAGTCAGGTAGATGTGAAATATAAGCTCAATATAGGTTCCACTCAACCAGCTGGTACTTATCAGAATACGGTTACCTATATTGCTACTGGGAATTTTTAGCGCCGGGACGACAAGCAGAATTTCAATGTAAAGAGGGCTGTATATTGGACGGACGGATTTTCTTAAAAAGCGTGAATATTTCTATAATGGCATTAGTAAACTGATTCAAGGAGGTGAAAAAGATGAGAAAGAAATTAGGTTTGATAATGGCTATTATTCTGCTAATCTCTTTTGCCGGGCTGTCTCAGGTGAGTGCAGCTGAGACCTGGACTGCTCAGACCAGTGGCACGACAGTGAACCTTTACGATGTCGATTTTGTCGATTCAAACATCGGTTGGGTGGTAGGAGGTTCTGGCACCATCCTCAAGACAACCGACGGCGGAGGCATCTGGGCTTTTCAGACCAGTGGCACTACAGCAGCTATCTACGCTATCGACATTGTTGATGCCAATACTGGCTGGGTAGTAGGGGATTCTGGCACCATTCTTAAGACGACCAATGGCGGTACTACCTGGACTGCCCTGACAAGCGGCACGACAGTGAATCTTGACGATGTTGATTTTATCAATTCAAGCACCGGCTGGGCAGTAGGAAATGGCGGTACCATCCTCAAGACAACCGATGGCGGTACTACCTGGACTGCCCTGACAAGCGGCACGACAGTGAACCTTTACGATGTCGATTTTGTCGATTCAAACACCGGCTGGGCAGTAGGAAGTTCCGGCACCATCCTTAAAACAACCAATGGCGGTACTACCTGGACTGCCCAGATTAGCGGCACTGGGGAACATCTTTACGATGTCGATTTTGTCGATTCAAACACCGGCTGGGCAGTAGGGGTTAACAACGCCATCCGTAAGACAACCGATGGCGGTGGTACCTGGGCGCCCGAAAGCAGCGGTATTACCTGGGTAATTCTCGACGCTGTCGATTTTGTCGATTCAAACACCGGCTGGGCAGTAGGTTACGTACCTAGCGCGTTCAGTAGTCCCCCTGGTAGTGGAATTATCCTCAAGATCACCGACGGCGGAAGCACTTGGACTTCTCAGACTAGCTTACTTGGTATAGGTCTCAACGCTGTCGATTTTGTCGATTCAAACACCGGCTGGGCAGTCGGCGACAGTGGCACGATTCTCAAGTATGGTCAAACTGGGGCAGGCAGTGGTGTAACCGTTCGGGGTCAAGTTGCAGGAGCACCTCCTGAGCTTACCTTCAGCATTATTCCTGGGATTGCTCCTGATGGTGGAAGTGTGACTAATTCAGCAATTGATTTTGGCACTCTTGCATCAAATACACCAAAGACAGGTAGTCAAAGGCTTTCAGTATCCACCAATGCTACCGGTGGATACAATGTGACGGCTGATGAAGATCATGCCCTCCAGTCAGGCACAAATACGATATCTGATGTTATTGGCGATGATAGTACCATCACACAAATAGTTGCCGGGCCTTGGGAGTTAGCCACTACTTATGGTTTTGGCTACACCTTGGCCAATTCCTCCGGATCAGATGCTTACTTTACTACCAACTACAAGCAATTTGCTGACAAGTCAGCAACAGAGACTGAGCAAGAGGTAATGGGCAATGCCGGTCCTGTTACCAACAGCCAGGTAAATGTAACGTACAAGTTAAATATAGGTCCGACTCAACCAGCCGGTACTTATCAGAATACAGTCACCTATATTGCAACCGGGAATTTCTAAGGTATAAAATGTTGGGCAGTGCCCTTGAAGCACTGCCCAACAAATACTTTTGGAGGCATCTTGCGCACTCATAATAGAAAGATATGTTCATTGATTTTGATGTTGTTAGCCGTTGGCTTGGCTAGACCTGCTTCTGCTCAACAAGGACTAGTTCTAACCATCTCTCCCTTAAAATTCGAGCTTGAAGCGAAAAAAGGAGAGACGCTCATTAAGGAAGTTACCTTAAGCAATAGCAGTGGAAGCAAAGTCTCAATAAAATCAGCCGCCAAGGATTTTGTAGCAGCGGATGAAAAAGGCAAACCTCGGTTCGTATCAGAGAAGCAATCACCCTGGTCTATGAGTCATTGGATCAAGGTGAAGCCCAGTCGGTTTGAGCTACAGCCGGGGGAGAGGAAAAAAGTCAAAGTCGCCATAAAAGTGCCTAAGGATGCCGAACCGGGTGGTCACTATGCAGCTGCGCTCTTTTCATCTGCTCCGTCTAAAGCCGGCCAGACCGGCATCGTTGCCCAGTTGGGTTCTTTGATTCTGCTAAAGGTTCCCGGAAAAATTATCGAAAAGGGAAGGATCGCCTCCCTTATTGTGCCAAGATTGATTGAGTCCGGACCAATTGATATAAAGCTGCGGTTTAAAAATGAAGGAAATGTTCATATCAGGCCAAAAGGAAAACTAAAGATTTGGCGCCCTCGTGGACAGACATTGACTGAGCTTGTTGTTGGAGGCGAGAACGTTCTTCCCAAGAGCACGCGGCTTTTTGCCGCCAGATGGAAGAAAGTGCCTTCTTGGGGTATCTTCATGGTCCAAGGTGAACTCAAATACGGAGCCAAAGGGAAAGTTGCATTATCGCGTAGGGCTATTATATTTGTGCTACCCTGGAGACTGATCTTGTTTGTGCTGGCGATTTTCTTGCTCGGACTGATATTTGGCCGTGTGATGAGAGGAAGAAAGAAGGCTTTGGGGTGATGAAAGGGCTTGTCCGGCTCCTGCTGAGCATGTCATGTCTTCTTCTGTTTTCCACAGAGATATCGGTAGCCGAAGTCTCTGTTAAGGCAACAGTGCCGGACACAAAACCGCCAGTCACTGCTATTGTGATAGCTCCAGACATTCCCGACGGCACAAATGGCTGGTATGTGACTGCGCCTTCAATTACTCTTTCCAGTAGCGAAGCTGGGGAAACCTACTTTAGGTGGGATTTAACGACAGGGGCTTGGATGGTCTACTCGTCACCTCTTACTTCTCCGGAAGGCCGGCATACTCTCTACTACTACTCAGTGGACACCGCCGGAAATGAGGAGCCGCGAAATGAATGGGTCTCAAAGGTCGATTCAACTCTGCCGAACATCACCAGCACTACTGGTGGTATCGTGGCTGAGATAGGATATCCAGTAGCAATTCGAGCTGAGGCTCTTGACAACATCTCACTTTTTTCAGTAGCTCTTTGCTACCGAAGTATGGGGGACCCACTATTCAGACGCCTTGAAATGACAAATATGACAGGAGCAAGCTACCATGTAAGCATACCGGCAAGCGATATCGATGAAGCCGACATCCAATACTATGTCGAGGCTACTGATAGTGCCGGAAATGCGATAACAGATCCTGTCGGGGCACCTATCTTCGGGACGTATCTTATTATTACTGATGACACTATTGTTCCCTCCACGCCTACTGGTCTGGCCGCAAGCGCTGTGGGCACGACCGAGATAGATCTTTCGTGGAATAGCTCAACAGACAACGGAAAAATTGCCGGATATGAGATAGAAAGGAGTCCTGACGGAAAGACTCGCTGGACTCCGATAGGGAGATCCTCAACAAATGCTTACTCGGACACCGGACTTTCAGCTTCGACTACATACTATTATCGAATCAGGGCTTATGATGCCGCGGGAAACAAAAGCACCTACTCGAGCATTGCTTCTGCAATCACATATCCTATCCATGATGTTGGCATCTCGGGAATGCAAGCGCCTCAAAAAGCCAAAGTGAGTGGTGGAAAGACGGTTGCTCAGAAAGTGGTCATCATCATTGAGAATTACGGTTCAGTGCCGGAGCCGGATGCTACAGTCTTTCTCTATGGAGCGTATCCGGATGGAAGTGATGCAAGCTGGTCGCAGAGTACGGCTCTCGATATTTCCGGTCATGGAAGAAGAGTAGAATTTGAAGTGACTCTTGATACCTCTCACGGTTTGGGGACTATCACCTGGACTTCTCGAGTTGTCATACCAGCTGATAGTGACTTTGGCGGGCCGGTTTACACAGTTATACGATAGATGCTCTTGAGCTGACCCTTGTTGTGGGCGCCACAATTCGCTCTTTGGTGCTCGATTGCGCTTTGCGAGCAGGCACGATGCGAAGACGTTGCGAAGTATCCCTACCGGCGGTTTTTCAACCACATCTGTGCTTCATCTGCTTCGGGGGAATCCGGATAAAGTGAGACAATTAAGTTTTGGGCTTTGGCGATTTGTTCTTCCTGGTCGCCAATGATGGTGTCAATGGTCTGATAAGCTTTGGCGATCTGCTGCAGTGCCTGAGCTCCTTCAGGGGTTTGAGGATGGTCTTGCAGGTACTCTTCTATGAAAATTGCCGGTTTTTCTATTTGCTCTCGCGTTTCTTTGGCATTTTCCGGCGTCTTGTCCGTGATTAGCTTGGCTTCAACCGTTGTTATTCTCCCGGTTTCGTTGCAGTATTTCAGCTCTTCTTCAGTGACTTTCGGTATCCGCCTTGATGCGGCCTTGAATCCATCGATTGCGGCACGTTCCTCAGTCTTGCTCTTTCCAGAGCAGCCTAAGCCGGCGGAGCTTGCTGTGACTATTAAAAGGATTGTAAAAACGGAGGCTTTTGATATATATTTTGGCCCGAGCACCGACACTCTGCTCCTTTTCTAATAGACATTTTTTTGATTTTTCTTGAAGACAGTTCTATCAATAAAATTCTTTGGATGCTAGTCCAAATCCTTCAATTGTTCTCTTATTTTTGTATCTTGTCGCTGGCGGGTGACGGATGTCATATGAGATACTGGGTGCGGGATACGAGATTCGAGATACGAGATTCGAGACGCGAGATGAGCTTGCTTGCTGGAAGGTTGACGAGGAGAGAACCAACAAACATGCAAAAAAAGTCCGAGCTAATACTGGCTATTGAGACGTCTTGTGATGAAACTGCCGCTGCCGTGGTTGCCGATGGGAAAGAGATTGTCTCGAGCATCGTTTCCTCTCAGGTCAACCTACACAGAAAATTTGGCGGAGTTGTTCCGGAGCTTGCGTCCAGAAAACACTTAGAGCTGATAAATCCCTTGATTTCAGAGGTGCTGAATGCGGCCAAAGTGAATCTCGCCGGTTTGAGTGCGATTGCCGTGACTGTTGGACCGGGACTTGTTGGAGCTCTGCTGATCGGTCTGTCCACCGCCAAGGCCCTTGCTTATACAAACCGCCTTCCTCTCATTGGGGTAAACCATCTGGAGGGGCATATTTTCGCGAATTTTCTTGAGCATGGAGATCTCAAGCCGCCCTTCATCTGCTTAATTGTTTCAGGAGGACATACTACCTTGATTTTTGTCAAAGACATCGGAGAGTACGGGATTCTAGGCGAGACCTTGGATGACGCGGCCGGCGAAGCGTTTGATAAGATTGCAGGCTTTCTTGGGTTGGGATATCCGGGAGGTCCGATAATTGATGATTTGGCCAAAGAGGGAAATCCCAAAGCGGTGATTTTTCCCCGGGCAATGCTGCACTCAAAAGACTACGATTTCAGCCTGAGCGGTTTGAAGACAGCTGTTCTAAATTACGTTACCCGAATGAAGAATGAGGGTGAGCCGATTAATGTTTCTGATTTGTGCGCCGGCTTTCAGGCAGCGGTAATTGACGTGCTGGTTCAAAAATCGATCCGTGCGGCGAAAGAAAAAAATGTCGGAAAAATTGTCCTGGCGGGCGGGGTTGCCGCGAATAGCTCCTTGCGCGACGAGTTTAGAGTTGCCACCGAGAAAGAAAATCTGAGGCTCTACCACCCGTCACTCGACCTTTGCACTGATAATGCTGCCATGATCGGTTGTGCCGGTTATTATAGGTTCAAAGCCGGGGAACGGCTCTCATTCGATGCTTATCCCGATCCGAATTTGAGATTAGGTTCAAAGATATTGTCGAAAGTCGAACGACGAATGACGAATGAAAGAAAAATTGACCAACGTCGAACGTCGAACGTCGAATGAAAGAAAAATTGACCAACGTCGAACGTCGAACGTCGAATGACAGGAAGCTCGGCCAATGTCGAACAACAAAGAGAAGCAATGAGAGAATCACAACCAAACCTGCCCGCGAAGCATCTTGCTCTTTCCATTCTCACCGGACTGTTGCTGGTCCTCCTCTTTCCCAACTTCTCTGTTGGTTTTCTGGCTTGGATAGCTCTTGTGCCTCTTTTGCTCGTAATCTATGAAGCGGAACCAAAGCTCTCTTTCTTTTTGGGCTGGCTTTCCGGGATAATTTTTTTCGCCGGTCTTAACTACTGGCTGCTTGTTTTGTATTCTTTGGTCAACATCTTGGCGATTCTTGCCTGGACCGGCTTGGCTGTTTTCGAGGGCTTGTTCATAGGAGTTTTCGCCCTCGGGGCGAGCATCATTCGAAGGAACTATGCCGGCTGGGTGCGGCTTTTTGTAATTCCCGCCGGGTGGGTTGGCCTCGAACTTATAAGGTCGGTAGGTTGGTGGGGATTTCCCTGGGGCCTTTTGGGATATAGTCAGCAACCCTTTTTTGCCCTGACTCAAATTGCGTCGGTAACAGGCGTCTACGGCGTGTCCTTTCTAATCTTCATGCTGAATGTTTCGTTAATCGAGATTCTCACCGCCCCTCTTGAGAAGCGAAGAAATGCTTTGCGTTACTTGTTGGTTGCTCTGATAGTTATGTCAAATGTAGTAATCGCCGGATCTTACATGCTGAAAAGCACTGTAAAAAACAGGACAGCGAAGAAGAGCAAGTCAAATCTCAGGGTAGTTGCCGTGCAAGGAAGCATTTCACAGGAGGACAAGTGGGATCCTTCAAAAGAAGACTATATCAAGAGGACATATTACCGTCTCACAGACAATGCGAAAAAATACCGGCCTTATCTTGTTGTTTGGCCTGAAACCGCCCATCCCTCGTTCTTATTGCATGATCAGTTTTACCTAAACCGGCTTAAACTCTTGGCAAAAAGAAACAACTACTACCTTATAGTGGGAAGTCTTCATCTGGGCGATAAGAGCAGGCAGTATAACTCGGCCATTCAAATTTCTCCACGGGGAAGAGTGTTGAAGAGGTACGAGAAGATTCACCTGGTCCTCTTTGGAGAATACATCCCTTTTGAATTCATTGGCGATATCTTCAGCAGATTTGAAAAGCTGTCCTGGCTCGGGGAAAGCATCATGCCGGGAAACGAGTATACGGTATTTACGACCGAGAGGGGCAAATTCAGCACGGTCATCTGTTTCGAGTCGGCCGATGCCAATTTGTGCCGCCGGATGGTCGGAAAAGGAGCACGGCTTCTAACCGTCATTACCAACGATGCCTGGTTTGGGAAGACGGCTGCCGCCGCCCAGCATCTGCAAATCTCCTCCTTTAGGGCTGTTGAGAATGGCGTCTATCTATTGCAGGTCGCCAATACAGGAATTTCCGGGGTTGTTGATCCAAGAGGCCGAATTCTGACAAGGAGCTCACTCTTTAAGCGCCAGTTGCTTGCCGGAGAAGTTTCTTTCAAAGACTCAAAGACGTTCTACAACAAATGGGGAGACGTGTTCGCCTACCTTTGCTTGCTGCTGTTTCTTGGGTGTCTTATCCGTGTTTTCTTCTGAGCCCATTGAGTCTTGTTAAATGAAAAAGTAAGAAATCAAAAATGAAAATGACAACGCAAAATTAAAAATGGGGCTTGATTTAAGTAAATCTTTATTATAAGATGCTGTTTAGCACTCTCCATGAGAGAGTGCCAGAAAATCTTAGATGGGAGGGTCGATATATGAAACTTAAGCCTTTACGTGATCGTTTGATTGTAAAACCTGACGAGAGTGAGGACAAAACGAAGAGTGGCATTGTGCTTCCTGACAGCGCGAAGGAAGAGCCCCAGGAGGGAAAAGTAGTTGCAGTAGGTTCGGGCGCACTTGACCGGGATGGAAAGAAGATCCCGATGGAAGTAAAGGTTGGTGACAAGGTAATAGTTCCGAAATATGGTGCCAACAAAGTGAAAGTTGAAGGCGACGAGTACTTGATTTTGAGAGAAGAAGACGTGCTGGCAGTCGTTGGCTAGTTTTTTAGATTTAATCCAAAAAAGGAGGGACATGCATGCCAAAAACTATTGAGTTTGACGAGTCAGCTAGAAGAGCGCTTGAATCAGGAGTAAACAAGCTGGCTGATACGGTCAAGGTGACTATGGGACCAAAAGGAAGAAATGTGGTCCTGGACAGAAAGTTCGGAAGTCCGACAATTACTCATGACGGAGTGACTGTTGCTAAAGAGATTGAGCTGGAAGATGTGAATGAGAATGTCGGAGCTCAGTTGGTTAAAGAAGTAGCGACGAAGACTCAGGATGTAGCCGGTGACGGAACTACAACCGCAACTGTCCTTGCTCAGGCTATGGTGAAAGAGGGTTTAAGAAATGTTGCCGCCGGAGCCAATCCAATGCTTCTCAAGAAGGGTATGGATAAAGCCTGTGAGGTGGTTGTCGAGCACGTCAAAAAGACCAGCCATCCGATTAAGACCAGAGATGAGATCGCTTCAGTAGCAGCTATTGCCGCCGCTGATCGGGAAATCGGGAACCTTATTGCCGATGCCATGGAAAAGGTGGGAAAAGACGGCGTTATCACAGTTGAGGAGTCCCAGACCATGGGAACTCAGCTTGAAGTAGTTGAGGGAATGCAGTTTGACAAGGGTTATATCTCAGCCTATATGGTGACCGATGCCGAGCGCATGGAAGCCGTTCTGGATGACCCGTATATCCTCATTGCTAATCAGAAGATCGCCGCTGTCGCCGATCTTCTTCCTCTTTTAGAGAAGATCATGAAGGTCGGCAAGGCACTCATGATCGTTGCGGAAGACGTTGAAGGTGAAGCACTGGCAACATTGGTTGTCAACAAGATTAGAGGAACCTTCCAAAGTGTAGCAGTGAAAGCTCCCGGTTTTGGGGATCGAAGGAAAGCTATGCTTGAGGACATCGCAACCGTTACAGGTGGTCAGGTTGTTACGGAAGAGCTTGGTTTGAAGCTTGAGACTGTTAATATGGACATGCTTGGCCGGGCCCGCCAGGTAAAGGTTACCAAGGAAAACACAACTATTGTTGAGGGCAAAGGCGAAGCTGAGAAGATTGAGGGTCGCATAAATCAGATCAGAGCCGAGATCGATCAGAGCGATTCTGATTTTGACCGCGAAAAGCTTCAGGAGAGACTCGCCAAGCTTGCCGGCGGAGTAGCGGTTGTCAAGGTTGGCGCAGCTACTGAGACTGAGCTTAAAGAAAAGAAGCATCGAATTGAGGATGCTTTGTCCGCTACAAAGGCAGCGGTTGAAGAAGGAATAATTCCGGGTGGCGGAGCAATTCTCGTAAGCGCTATTCCGGAAGTCAAAAAGATGAAATTGGAAGGCGACGAGAAAACCGGTGCATCTATTCTTGAGCGAGCTCTTGAGGAGCCGATTCGTCAGCTCTCCGCAAATGCAGGTTTTGAAGGCTCAGTAGTAGTTGAGCGGGTTAAGACATTACCAAGAGGTCAAGCGCTTAATGTTCTGACCGGAGAATATGTTGACATGACCAAAGCCGGAATTATTGATCCGGTTAAGGTTACAAGGTCAGCTCTTCAGAATGCGACGAGCATTGCCGGAATGATTCTTACGACTGAGGCAATCGTTGCCGACAAGCCGGAAGAAGACAAAGGCATGGGCGGCATGCCGGGCGGAGGAATGCCTCCTGGTATGATGTAGGACGCGAATTAACGAGACGCGAATTTGCGCGGATTGAAAATCGCGAATTGACGCGAATGATAAAAGGGCTTCTGTTGATGAGACGGAAGCCCTTTTTGCACTGTTCCAGAGGCCCTTCCTTAAAGCCATGCTCATATGCCGCTTCTTGCGCGAGTCGCAAGAACGGAATAACCAAACAAGGTCGAAGTTGCCTGGTCTGCTCACCGAGATCGCCAGAGTGTCATGTTAAGCGATAGCGTAACATCTCACGGAGTCTTGTATGCAAAACAATCGGTGCAGGAACTCTGCGCTTATCAGAGAACATAGATTCTAAGGGGGCAGTAATGTTTAAGCCAAATTTTCGCTATACGGACAAGATTGTTCATGACGTAGCACAAATTGCTGCTGCGCGGGAACTTATTCTGCATTCGCCGTTTGTTCCGAAATGGGAGGTTTCACTTCGTCGTGAAGCAATTCTCCGAAGCGCCCATTCCTCAACGGCTATTGAAGGAAACAGGTTGTCTCTTGAGCAGGTAAGCGATCTGGCTCAAGGGCGAGAGATAATGGCGACCCGCAAAGATAAGCAAGAAGTGCTCAATTGCCTTGGTGTTCTTGAAGACCTAAGCAAATTGACCTCCGGCGATAAGATCAGCGAGAAAGATATTTTGAATATCCACAAGCAGGTGACGCAGGACACGTTGGAAGATCCTTCAGATTGTGGCGCCTATCGCACCCGCTACGTCATAGTTGGCAATCGAATAACAGGCGAGATTATTTTCAGGCCGCCCTCAAACGAAGACGTTCCAAGATTGGTGAGAGACTTGGTTAAGTGGCTGAATTCTTCTCAAGCAGAAACACTCGATGCTGTTATCGAAGCCGGATTAGCTCATTACGAATTCGTGAGAATTCACCCTTTTGTGGATGGGAACGGGCGAACGGGTCGAGTGCTGGCCACGCTAATTCTTCACATGCGAGGTTTTGATACCAAGCAGTTCTTTTGCCTCGACGACTATTATGATTCTGATCGACCATCCTATTATCGTGCTCTCCAGAGTGTTGATCAGGAAACACTCGATTTGACCAATTGGCTCGAATATTTCACAGAAGGGGTTATGGCAAGCGCTGCGGCTGTCAAAGAGAGAGTCATAAGGCTCAGCAGCGAAAGACTAAGGAAGACCAAAAAAGGACAAATCGCGCTAACCGAGAGACAGATGAGGATCGTTGAACGGATAATCGAGAGTGGGTCAATTAGCAATCGTGAAGTTAGGGAGATGTTCGGAATCTCAGATCGCGCCGCGCTGAAAGAAATCACGAAGCTTGTTGGCTTGGAAGTAGTCAGAGCAGAAGGCAAAGGAAGAAGCTCAACCTATGTTTTAGGGTAAGAGGTCAGATATGCCGGTTCGGTATTAAGTTCGGTATTAAGTTCGGTATTAATTTTGCGAAATTGTAGGATTCGTTCCAAACGAACCAAAGAATCACGATGATCTTGAGAAGAATTTGTTTGCTTGCGGATCAAAGCCCCGGATAGGCACTCCAAGGCCCCCCTTTGGAAACGCGGATTTACGGCTCATATTAAAAGGGCTTTTGTCGAAAACGCCAAAAGCCCTTTTTTGTATTAGACACCTGACGCCAACTACTCTAGAATGTAAAGCGATATGGACTACAGTCAATCCAAAATCAAGGACATACCTAAGGTTGACAGACCAAGGGAGAAGTTGGCAAAGCTTGGGCCTGATGCTCTTTCCAACACGGAGCTCTTGGCTATTATTTTGGGGTCGGGAACCAAGGAACAGAATGTTCTCAGGGTGTCCGAGCGGATTCTAAAGAAATATGGAGGCAACAATCTTCTAAGTCTGTCGTTTGAGGATCTGAAACAGAACTCGGGAATAGGCCATGCAAAAGCTTGTCAGCTTGTAGCTGCTTTTGAATTGTACAAGCGTCTATCGCCGGACGGGAAAGGCGACGAAGAAACCATCAATTGCCCGCAGGACGTCTACAGCTTCAGCAAAGAAATAAAAAGCCTCAGGAAAGAACACTTCATCGTGATTTACCTTAATGCAAAGAACAAAATCATAAAGAAGGAAACCATCTCAATCGGCACGCTAAACTCGAGCCTTGTTCACCCGCGCGAAGTCTTTCAGCCTGCAGTAGGCGAGTCCGCGGCAAGCGTCATATTGGTTCACAACCATCCTTCCGGTGATCTGGAGCCAAGCCAGGATGACCTGGCCCTAACCAAACGCCTATGCGAAGCCGGCAAGATAATGGGCATCGAAGTTCTTGATCATATCATCATCGGAACCAAAGGTTTCTTGAGCCTGAAAGAAAGAAATCTAATGCTGTAACCGGCAGGGAGAACGGAGAAGAGATGAGAGATGAGTCAAAGAAGCAGTAGAAGTAGCAACAGGTCTTCAGACCTGTTTTATAGGAAGCGGGGACAGGCGTGATTCGAGATACAAGGGTCTCAATTTTGCATTTTGCAATTTGCATTTTGCAATGCCCGAAGGGGACCAAATGACAACTCAAATAACAGTCTTTGACGGAGCACGTTGCATAGGCGGTTCAAAAATTCATCTTTTGGTCGATGACGTTGGTTTTTTCCTCGACTTCGGTATGAATTTTGGGAGCTACGGCAGGTATTTTGAAGAATTTGTCCAACCGCGAACCGCGAGAGGCATCCACGACCTGTGGGTCTTAAATCTCATTCCCC
>Ga0214473_10002413_pt1 | contig 22955 bp, 18 predicted proteins | sample RVTome_7_FD_203509 | JGI IMG/M metagenome (GOLD analysis project Ga0214473, IMG submission 203509) | Soil microbial communities from uranium-contaminated site in the Upper Colorado River Basin, Wyoming, United States - RVT98D197 | ecosystem: Environmental > Terrestrial > Soil > Contaminated >... | reverse complement strand
TAAGGGGCTGCCGCATGTAAAAGGTCACGAATCCGGCGAACACCACCATGGTGATTACCTCCTGGATGACCTTCAGCTGCGGCAGGGTGAAGTGCTGGTAGCCGATCCCGTTATTTTACCACTGTATAATCGAAGAGGGCCGCGTCCTCGCGGACGCGGCCCTCCCGGGCAACCTTCGCCGTATTCAGCCGGAAGCTACACGAGACCGTGGGCGATCATGGCGCGGGCGACCTTGATGAAGCCGGCGACGTTCGCTCCCACGACCATGTTCCCGGGGGAGCCGAACTCCTCGGCGGCCTCGGAGCACAGCGTGAAGACGTTCCTCATGATCTGACGCAGCTTGGCGTCGGTCTCCTCGAATCCCCACGCCTCCCTGCTCGCGTTCTGCTGCATCTCCAGCCCCGATGTGGCCACGCCGCCGGCATTCGCCGCCTTCCCGGGCCCGTAGGCGATCCCCGCCTGGATGAACACATGGACCCCCTCCGGCGTGGTGGGCATGTTCGCCCCCTCGCCCACCGCGATGCAGCCGTTCTTCACGAGCTTCTTTGCGTCCTTCCCGGTGATCTCGTTTTCGGTCGCCGAGGGGAACGCGACGTCGCAGGGGATGTCCCATATGTTGCCGTTCGGGGTGTACCGCGCGCCCTTGTGGTATTCGCAATAGTCCTTGATCCGCCGGCGCTCTATCTCCTTCAGCTGCTTGATAGTTTCGACGTTCATCCCCTTCTCGTCGTAGATCACGCCGTTGGAATCGCTCATCGCGATGACCTTTCCACCGAGCTCCTGCACCTTCTCCAGCGTGTAGATCGCCACGTTCCCGGATCCGGAAACGACGACCTTCTTCCCCTTGAAGCTGTTCCTCCTGGCCTTGAGCATTTCGTCGACGAAGTAGGTGCAGCCATACCCGGTGGCTTCCGTGCGCACCTGGCTGCCGCCGTACACCAGCCCCTTGCCTGTGAGAACGCCGGCCTCGAACTTGTTCGTCAGCCTCTTGTAATGCCCGAAGAGGTAGCCGATCTCACGGCCGCCGACGCCGATGTCGCCAGCGGGGACGTCGGTGTGCTCGCCTATGATCCGCCAGAGCTCGGTCATGAAGCTCTGGCAGAAGCGCATAACCTCTCCGTCCGATTTGCCCTTGGGATCGAAATCGGACCCGCCCTTCGCCCCGCCGATCGGCAGCCCGGTCAGCGAGTTCTTGAATATCTGCTCGAACCCCAGGAACTTGATGATTCCAAGATAGACGGAGGGGTGGAACCGCAGCCCCCCCTTGTAGGGCCCAAGCGCGCTGTTGAACTGGACGCGGAAGCCCCGGTTTATCTGGACCTCGCCCTTGTCGTCCTGCCAGGGCACCCTGAAGATCGTCTGCCGCTCCGGCTCGCAGATCCGCTCGATGACCTTTGCCTCGGCGAACTCCGGATACTTGACGAGGACGGGCCCAAGCGATTCGAGCACCTCCTTGACCGCCTGGTGGAACTCCACCTCCCCCGGATTGCGCTTCATGACCTCCTGGAAAATCGCCTCGAGTCTCTCCGTCAACGCCATGTTCTCTCCTCCCCCTTCTTCCGCTTTTTCCTTTGATCGGCGCCCCCCTTGAGGGGCGCCCGTGAAATCCGAATTTACCCCTTTCGCATCACAGGTCAAGGCAATCCCGATAAATCGGGTATAATCGGGTATTATCTAAGCAGAGGGGGCGATGGACAAAAGGCTCGACAACCGACTGCCGGGGATCTCCCCGCCTGCCTGGCCCGTCATCCTGTCCCGGATTTCGGAGATCGACGAGCTGAAGGGGTGGTGGAAGGGGCGGTTCGAACCGCCGCCCTTCTATCTCGGCAGCCTGCGCAGGAAGACGATCGCCCTTTCCGCGAAAGCCTCCGCCGGGATCGGCTGGATCGGACTGCCGCGAGGAGCGGAGGGACTTGCGCCCTCGCCGGGTCCATCCCGGGCGGAGGAGCTGCGCCGCGCATCGTGGGCGCGTTATGCGCACATCCTGAAGGCGATATTCGACGGGCACGTAAAGATGCACCTGACACGGGAAACGGTCTTGGGCATCCATGACGGGCTTTTCAAGCATTCCTCGGTGGAACAGGCGCAAGGGGGAGCATACCGGTCCCTCCCCGACCGCGCCGCATTCACCCATCGCCGGACCGCCGAATCGATCGCGCTTAGGCCGGCGGCCCCCGAATCGATCGGGGCCATGATGGACGCGCTCATCTCATGGACGAACTCCCGCCTGGACTCGGGCGCATCCCATCCTCTGCTCGTCATCGCCGGCTTTGTTCTTGAATTCCTCGCGATACGCCCTTTCACGGCCGGCAACGGCCGCACCAGCCGCCTGCTCACCGATCTGCTGCTGCTTCGGTGCGGCTACGGCTACCTTCCGTACGCTTCGCTGGAGAAGGTCATATCCGAGCGCAATGCGAGTTACTACCTCGCACTGCGTAAAAGCCAGGCGTCGCTGCACCTGCCGCGGCCCGACATGGGCCCGTGGTTTCTCGCGTTCCTCGACGCGATGCGAGCCCACGCGAGGGAGCTCAAGGGGAATCTCGCGTCGCTGCCGCCGGGAAGAAAGTTATCCGGCAACCAGGAGGGGGTGCTGGCGCTGTTCGAACGCCACCGGGAGGTCACAAACCGGCTGGCGGCGGGAGAGCTGGGCCTGCCCCGGGAAACCGCCAAGCAGGTATTGAACCGCCTCGTCTCCCTCAACCTGATCGAGCGTGTCGGCGCGGGACGCGCCGTCCGGTACAGGAGAGCGGAGCCGGGCGTACCGCTTCAGCTGCGCTCCGCGAAGTAGCAGACGGCGCGCTGCTTCAGCGAATCGGCGTTCAGGAGGAGCCTCCGGCCGCCGGTCCCGGCCGGCACGTCGATTACGCGGACGACACCGGCCAACCCCGCCTCGTCCGGAAGCAGCTCGGCAAGCCGGTTCTTAGACCGCAGGAAGAATCCCTCGTTCAGGCAACTCCCTTTCGCCTTCGGAAACACGGCCAGGTAGAGCATGTTCGTCTCGACCAGGTCGTTGAAGAAGTGAGTGCCCAGGGAAACGTTGGGGATGATGTGCTTGCCCATGGAGACGACCTCGCAGAGCACGGAGACCGTTGCGATCTCCGCGAACGAGACCGGCACGCCCAGCGACGCCATCTTCGTCCCCCACCGCCCGGGCCCCAGGAGCATGACGGACTTGCGCCCGCCCTCCTCCTCGAGGTGGGTGAGCATCCCGATGAGGCGGGCCACGGAGTGGCGGTCCCCGATCGGCATCTCCCCGTAGATGGAAGGGACGACGTAGATCAGCCGGTCGATGGCGGCGTGCGAGCTCTGTCCTATTATCGGCCCGCGCGTTTCGAAGACCAGGTCGTTCCGGGGGATGGACCGCGGAGGGGGCAGGATGATGCCTCCCTCCTTTACCTGCAGGGGGCGGCACTGTACGAGGTTGACCCGGTAGCTGCCGTCTTCGAGGAAGTTGGCGGTGAACTCTATGTCCACCTGGTACTCGTAGGCATCCCGCAGGGCGGCGAGCATATCCCGCATGTCAGGGACGAACGACGTCGCGGAGAGCAGCCGGTCGAAGGTGAGGACGCATCGGGACGGCCCCGCGGCCGCCGGGCTTCCCGCCCTCCCGCGGTCGCCGGGCCGCTCCTTGCGCGCGGCGAACATGTCGATCGGCAGGTCCGGGCTGGCCTGCACGACCTCGTCGACGTTCAGTGAAACGAAGCTGTTCGCCGAAAGGTCCAGCGCGTCCACGCGCCTCTGGGCGAACTCGACGACCTCGCCGAAGTCGGCTTCAGGCCGCCGCGCGGGGGCATTCAGCGCCACGAGGCGGGTATAGTCGTCGTCGGACCGCTCCACCGCCCTCGTCCCGAGCCCGAAGACGATCCGGAGCATGCCGGCCCGGGGCTCGATGTACTCGCTCCAGGCGTACGGGTTGTACGAGAGCCCGACGCCGGCGATCTGGGGGAAGAACAGGTGCCCGTGGATGGCGCCCGACACCCTCTGCACGAGGAGCGCCATCTGCTCATCCCGGTCGAGGAGGCCCCGGTGGGCCCTGTACAGCAAGGCTTCCTCGCTCATCGTGCTGGCGTAGACGCTTTTTACGGCCGACAGGAAAGCCTCGAGCCGATCCTCCGGGGAACCCTGGTTCGGGCAGAATACGCTGTCGTACTTCCCGGTGAACGCATTGCCGAAGCTGTCCTCCAGGAGACTGCTGGACCGCACGATTATGGGCGATTGCCCGAAATATTCCAGCATCGTCAGGAACTGCCCGCGAATGAACGAGGGAAAGGTCCCCGACAGGATCCTCCGGCGCGCCTCCCCCGCTCCGTCGAGGAATGAAGCGGTGTTCCGTTGATCGCGCCTGGCCTGCCACAAGCCGTTCCGGACCAGGTACGTATAGAAAACGTCGGAGCCGATGTAGAAGGAATCGTGGGTTTCCATCCGACCGCGCCAGCGCCCGTTTTCCCTCGCCAGGATGGCGCGGGACAGGAGCATCCCGACCGATTTCCCGCCGATCAGCCCCGTCCCGATCATGCGCTTGCGGATGGCCAGCAGGTCCGAGAGGTCCAGGTAGCGGGAGGCCAGGCGGATGACCCGCTCGTCCCGGGTCACCATCATCCGAAGCAGGCGGGGGAAAATGCCCTCCGCTTCCTCCTTCGGCCGAACGCCGCTTTCCACCCCCTCCAGGACCTCGCGGGCCTCGAGGAACTTCCGGTCCCAGATATCGAGCGTGCGGGAGACGGCGTCCACGCGCTGCTCCGTGATCCGGGCCAGCACCTCGGCGAGCACCGAGCTCTCGGTCAGCGGGCGGAATGACCCCCCGTCGCGCACATGGGGGAGGAACATCGTCGGCGAGTACCGCTGGTGGACCTTCAACGGGTGCACGTACAGGCTCCCCTCGTGGCGGAACACGTCGAGCAGGAGCTGGGTCGTATTGCGGATCGCGGAGACGGCCTCGAACGAGTGGCGATCCCGCAGGAGTGCGAAATATGTGATCGTCTCGAGCTCGTAAAGGTACGGGCAGGTGACCATGAAGAAGTTGCCGAGCATCAGGTCGCTGTACCAGTCGGCGGCGAGGTCGGTCAGGCAGTCGAACAGGTAGAAGGTCCCCTTCCCGGCCCTCTCGATGACCTTGTGGATCTCGGCGGTGAACGTCTCGAACCCCACCTCGGGATTCAGGCGGTGGATCTCCGCGCCGCTTTCCTCCCCCACCAGCTCGGGATGGCGGGCGAACCGGAAGTAGACGAGCTTCTTCCCGCTCCCGAGAGCGTCCTTGCAGTACGGAGCCACAAAGGGGATGTAGTCCTCGACGGAGTCCACCTGCCATACGATATTGTCGCCCGGCAACAGCCCCTGGACCACCCGGTCCAGCCCCGGCAGTCCGGTGCTCAACGGTCTCGAGTCGGCCTTCATCCGCTTCCTCCCCGGCGGGCGGCCCCTCCAGGGCCATCCCGTCCACGCGGGTATTCTACCATCAAGGAAAAAGGAAGCGATGGAGGAGGGCCTGGAGACGGGTATAATGGCGCAATGCGACCGCGGAGACGCGCACCGTGAAGCAGGCAGACCTTATACTTCTCCATCCTCCGAGCGTATACAACTTCCGTGAAATTCCGATCTTTCATGGTCCCATAAGCGACGTAATCCCCTCCTCTTCCATCTTCGAGAATTACCCGATCGGATTCCTGACACTTTCCGAATACCTGAGCAGGCACGGCTTCGCCGTCAGGATCGTCAACCTGGCCATGAAGATGCTCGAGGATTTTTCGTTCGACCCGGAAAGTTTCATCGCAAAACTTCATCCCGCCGCCTTCGGCATCGACCTGCACTGGCTCCCCCACGTGGACGGCGCCTTGAGCCTTGCGGAGGCGGTCAAAAGGCGGCATCCCGACATCCCGGTGATCTTCGGCGGCCTGTCGGCGACCTATTACCGGCAGGAGATAATGCGCGACTACCCGTTCGTGGATTTCATCGTCTGCGGCGATTCGACCGAAGAGCCCCTGCGGCTGCTCATGGAGGCGATCAAGTCCGGTGGAGATTACCGGACCGTGCCGAACCTGGTATGGCGGAACGGGGAGGGGAGCCTCACGGATAACGGCATTTCCTACCGGCCCGACAATCTGGATTACGTGCACTTCGATTATTCCCATCCCGTGAAAATGACGATGAAATACCACGATCCGTGGGGCTACCTGCCGTTCCGGAACTGGCTGTCAAACCCTGTAATGGCGGTTTTTTCCTGTCGAGGGTGTTCCCATGACTGCGTATCGTGCGGGGGATCCGCATCGGCGTTCCGCCGGCTCTGCTCGCGGGAGCAGCCGGCGTTCAGGTCCCCGGAACTGCTGGCGAAGGACGTGAGGAACATAGCGAGGTATACCGGAGCACCCGTGATGGTCATAGGCGATCTCCTGCAGGCCGGAAACGATTACGCTGAAACTTTCCTTACGGCCATGAAGAAGTACAAGATCAGGAACGGGCTGGCGATAGAATTTTTCCGCCCTCCGGCGGCTGACTTCGTGCGGAAGGTGGCCGATTCGCTGCTCAATTTCAACGTGGAGATATCGCCCGAGTCGCATGATCCGCGCGTCCGCAAGGCATTCGGGAAGCTGTACGGCAACGACGAACTGGAAGCGTCGATCGAGGCGTTCGTGCGCAGTTCGTGCCGGCGGCTCGACCTGTTTTTCATGGTGGGGCTTCCCTACCAGGATTACGGGTCGGTCATGGAGACGGTTGAGTATTGCGGGGAGCTCATGCGCAGGCACGGCGGCTCGAAAAAACTTCTCCCCATGATCGCCCCCCTGGCCCCCTTCGTGGACCCCGGCAGCAGGCTCTTCGAAGAGGCCGATCGATTCGGTTACCGGCTCTTTTACAGGACCCTCGCGGAACACCGGCGGGCCATGCTCATGCCGACCTGGAAGCATCGCCTGAATTACGAGACGGAATGGATGACGCGGGACGAGATCGTTCGGGCCACTTACGACGGGGCCCTCAAGCTCACCGAGTTGAAAGCCGCCTACGGAGCCGTGGGAAAGGCGGAAGCCGAGGAGATCAAGCGGCATATATTGATGGCCAAGGAGCTGTTCAAGCGCATGGAGGATGAGCCGGCCATCGACGCATCCCTGGAAAAGGAGATATTCAGGCTGAACCGGCTCGATTTCCTCTGCAACAAGCATGAGCTGGAATGGCCGGTCAAAGGACTGAAATTGCATCTGATAAATTTTTTCCGGTTGTTGTTCAGGTAAGGAGGCTGCCGCGGGCCAAAGAAAAGGAGGGCTTTTCAAGCCCCCCCATCGTCCTTCCGGCCCCCCTGCCGCCGGGTTTTCGGGTTGGGTTGTTTAACTCCCCCCCTTGTCGGCAACCTTGCGGTAATAGTATCCGTCCAACATTGCCTTGGTGAGCCGGATGTCCTCCGTGAGCACAAGGTATACGTGAACGGCGGTAAACGAGAGGAAGACCCACATGATGGTCGTGTGCCATATTCGGACCGCTACCGCCCCGCCGAACATCGCGAGAACCGGAGCGAACGCTTCCGGCCAGTAAAGCGCGAATCCCAGCACCGTCTGCACGAAAGAAACGACGAAAAGCGCGGCGTAGGCGATTTTCTGCAGCACGTTGTACTTGGCGTAGTCGGGCTTGGTCCTGCTCAGGAACAGGTAGTACTTGAGGACCGGCCCGATTTCTCCCAGGTCGCCTGCGCCCGGCATCGCGATCTTGTTCTTGCCCAGCGCGAAGAAGAAGTAGACGTGGAGGACCCCCAGGAAGATGAACAGGTAACCCGAGACGAGGTGGACGAAGCGCGCCGTCTGCATCGTGCCGAACACGGAGAACCCCGGGTAGTGTATCTGGATCCCCGAAAGGACAAGGAGGACCGTGTCAGCCATGTGGGCCCAGTGGGCGAACCGCTCCACGCCGTCGTGCTTGTAGTACCGCTCCTCTGCCATCGGCTCCCCTCCCAGCTTAAGCCTCCCCGGTCAGACGACCCGGAATTCCTTCACCTCGTTCGTGACAGGGTGGATGATGTGCACGGCGCAGGCGATGCACGGATCGAACGAGTGGACGACGCGCAGCACCTCGAGCGGCTTGTCCGGGTTCGAGACGGGCGTACCGACCAGCGCCTCCTCGATGGGGCCCCGGACACCCTTGTCGTCCCGCGGGGAGGCGTTCCATGTCGTGGGAACGACGCACTGGTAGTTCTTGAGCCGATGCCCCTCGATCACGTTCCAGTGAGCGAGCGCGCCGCGGGGGGCCTCCCACAGCCCGACGCCCCGGCCCTTCTCGGGGACCGCGTTCAGCGCGTAGGTCTTGGTGTTCCCCTTCTTCATGTTCCCGATGAGCTCCCCGACCCAGTCGACCATGGCGTCGGCGATCATCTTGGTCTCCAGCGCCCGGGCGGCGATCCGGCCCAGGACCGACAGGAGCACCTCGGGCTTCCCCTGCTGGCCCAAGGCTTTCAGCGCCCCGTCCACCAGCCCCTTCACTGTAGGATTCCCGGACACGTAAGCGACAAGAACTCGGGAAAGGGCGCCGACCTCCATCGGCTTGCCGTCGATCCGCGGGGCTTTCAGCCACGTGTATTTCTTGTCGCCCATCTTGGTGAATTTGGGCTCGGTCTTGCCGTCCATCGGGTTCCGTTTCCCCGAATCGTCCGAGAACCACGAATAATCGACGAACTCGGTGACGTCCTTGGCACCGACGTCCTTGACCTCCAGCTTTCCGCCGAAGATCGCCCCCCGGGGCAGCGCCCGTTTCTTCGGGTCGAACGAAGCGTCCTCGAAGACGCCCCAGGAGAGGTAGTTGCCGACCCCCTTCCCGATGCCTGCGTACTTCAGGTAATAAGGGGCAATCGCCAGCACGTCGGGGATGTAGACGGTGTCGACCCAGTGCTGGATACGCTTCATCCGCCAGAGCACGTTGTCCAGCACCTCGACCGTCGGGATGAAGGTCGTCCCGCCCGGGGGCGTGCTCATGTGCATCGGCATCTTCCCGCCGAGCTGCGCGACTATCGTGGAGGCCTCCTTCTGCATCTCGAGCGCCTCCAGGTAGTGCGCCACAGCGAGGAGATTCAGGTCCGGCGGAAGCTTGTACTCTGGATGGCCCCAGTATCCGTTGGCGAACGGCCCCAGCTGGCCGCTTTCGACGAACTTCCTGATCCGCGCCTGAACTTCCTGGAGGGACTTCTCCTTGGGGCTCGCCTTGAGCGCGGAGACGACGTCGACGTAATCCAGCGCGTTAAGGTGGTAGAACCACAGGATGTGCGAATGGACGAACTGCCCGCCTTCGATCAGGTTCCTCACTATCCGCGCGTTGTCGGGCGGGGTGACCTTGAAGGAATCCTCCAGCCCCAGCGTGCTCGTGTGCCCGTGGGAGACGGGGCAGACACCGCAGATCCTCTGGGTGATGAACCAGGCGTCGCGGGGGTCCCTTCCCTGGAGAATGATCTCGAATCCCCGGAACAGCGTGCCCGAGCTCCAGGCGTCCTTGACCTTCCCGTTCTCGACCTCCACTTCTATCCGCAGATGCCCCTCGATGCGGGGGATGGGATCGATCACGACTCGCTTGGACATAAGATCTCCTTGTACCGTCAGGTGTGTGCCGGGGTTACGGGTTCCCTTCCTTCTTCTGCTGCCCGCGGACCGCCTTGCCCACCGCGTGCCCCGCGATTGCCGCGCCCGTGGCGATCGCGATGCCGACCCCGATCTTGTCGGCGGTCAGATCCCCGTACGGCAGCGCCACGTTGGCCAGCTTCTCGTAGAACGGGGCGAAGTTGTCGGTCCACTTGTTCTCGGCGCAACCCACGCAGGGGGAGCCGATCTCTATGCACCACGACTCCTTCGAGTTCCAGCGCGTTTTCGGGCACTCGGCCCAGGTCTCCGGCCCCTTGCAGCCGACCTTGTACAGGCAGTAGCCCATCGCCTCTTCCTTCGACCCGAACGTTTCCACGAAGTGGCCGGTGTCGAAGTGCGTGCGCCGCGGGCAGTTGTCGTGGATCTTCCGGCCGTAGAACATCTTCGGTCGGCCCTTGTCGTCGAGCTCGGGGACCTTGCCGGTCGTAAGCATATAGACGGCGGTGCCGACCAGCCACTCGGGGTTCACCGGGCAGCACGGCAGATTGATGACCTTCCCCTTCATGTTGAGCGCTTCGTCGACCCCCTTTATCTTGCTCGGGTTGGGCGCTGCCGCCGGGACGCCGCCGTCGACCGCGCAGGACCCGATGGCGATGACCGCCTTGGCGCTGCCGCACACTTCCTTGGCGATATCGAGCATCTCGCGGCCCCCGATCATCCCGTGGCCGGGGACCGTCGGGATCCCTCCCTCGACGATGCATATGTAGTCCTTGCCCGCAACCGCCTTGGCCAGCACCTCGTCGGCCTGTTTGCCCGCCGCGGCCATGATCGACTCGTGGTAGTCGACGCTCAGTATGTCGAGCACGAGGTCGGCCGTGGAAGGATTGTCCGTCTTTATGAACGACTCCGTGCACCCGGTGTCGCTGGCGAAGTGCATCCAGACGACTTTAGGCCTGCCGGCGGCGGCCTTTTCCAGGGCACGGGCCAGCTTCGGCACGAACGCCTGGGACAGGCCGAACATCGCGACCGCGCTCCCCGCGATCTTCATGAAGTCGCGGCGCGTCAGGCCTTCTCCCCTTTTAGTCAGCATATCTTTTGCCTCCTCCGTGCGGGCATTCGGTGAAGCAAGGTTGCGCAAATAGTAAAAAACGATTCTATTATTGTCAAGGGGTAAGAACAAATGGAGGGTCCTGCGCCCTAATTACTTGATGTATATAAATAAATATCGATTTTAAGGAAACGTTTTAAAAATGCAGAGTTTTACCGAGGATAATATGGGCTGACACTGCGGAATCGGGAAATAAAACGGTCGCTTGCCCGGAAAATCCAGCCGGGAAAAAGTATTATGACAATAAATGCATTTTACATCATGAAGGCGTCGGGACTGCTCCCTTCAGTTGCCGGAATTGCCGGCTCCCGCCTTCATGGGCAGTCCCGCATCACAAGACCTTTGCCTTCGATATCACCTTTCCCGATACATCGATTATGTGCACGGCGCACGACAGGCACGGATCGAAGGAGTGGATCGTGCGCAGCGCCTCGAGCGGCCTCTTGATGTCGGCCACTGGGTTCCCGATTAGAGAGGCCTCGTAAGGTCCTCTCTGGCCGGCTGCGTCGCGGGGACTGCTGTTCCACGTCGAGGGAACGACCGCCTGGTAATTGACGATTTTCTGTTTCTTCATGACGATCCAGTGGGACAGCGTCCCTCGGGGCGCCTCGTGGAACCCGAATCCCCGCTGTTCGGCGTCGGAAAACTTCGGCTCCGTGAAGATGGCTGTGTCGCCCTTGGCTATATTTTCCACCAGCAGCTTCCAGTGCTTGAGCGCCATCTCGCCCAGCACGGCGCAGCGGACGGCGCGGGCCAGGTGACGGCCGGGGGTGGAGTGTAGGACGGCGGGGGTGAGCTTCACGCCGGCGAGCTTCGACGCCATGCCCAGCGCCTGGTTCCCCCATCGCTGCGTCGGCTCGTGGCCGGCGGCATACCCCATCAGGACCTGGGCAAGCGGGCCTACCTGCATCGGCTTCCCATCGAACCGGGGCGCCTTCACCCAGGAATATTTCTTCGCCGGGTCGAAGTTTGTAAGCTTCGGCTCGGTCTCCTCCTCCCACGGATGTTTCTGCCAGTCGCCGTCGTAATAGGAATGGGCGATGCTCTCCGAGACATTTTTCCTGAAATAGTCATCGCGGAAGGAGGAGATCGGCCTGTAGGTGTCTATTTTCCCGCCGAGGATCGTGCCGCCGGGCAGCTCGAAACGGGTCCCCGCGCCATCAAGGGGCAGGTCCGGAACGGCAAGATAGTTCGTGACCCCCGAGCCGTACTTGAGCCAGTCGGCGTACATCGCCCCGATGGCGCAGACGTCGGGAACGTAGACCTGCTGGACGAAGGCGGTCACCTCCTCCATCAGGTCCTTGAACATGTAGAGCTTCGACATGTTCAGGGCGGACGCGTCGTCCAGGTTGATGGCGTTGGCGACACCGCCCACGGCCAGGTTCTGGATGTGCGGCGTCTTGCCCCCGAGTATCGCAACCGCCTGGTTCGCCTTGCGCTGGACGTCGAGCGCCTGGAGGTAGTGGGAAACCGCCAGGAGGTTTACTTCCGGCGGGAGCTTCATCGCCGGGTGCCCCCAGTATCCGTTGGCGAAGATCCCCAGCTGCCCCCCCTTCACGAACTCCGCCAGCTTCGCCTTGACGGCCGCCATCTCCTCCTTGCTGTTCCCGGGCCAGGGCGACAGGCTCTGGCCGATGGCCGCCGCCTTCGCCGGGTCGGCGGAAAGCGCCGAGACGACGTCGACCCAGTCAAGGGCGGATAGGTGGTAGAAGTGCACGATGTGGTCGTGCAGGGCGTGGGCGGTTATCAGCATGTTGCGGATGTACTGCGCGTTCAGCGGGATTTCCATCCCGAGGGCGTTTTCCACGGCGCGCACGGAGGCGATCGCGTGGACCGTCGTGCAGACCCCGCAGATCCTCTGGGTGAACACCCAGGCGTCGCGGGGGTCCCGGCCCTTCAGGATGGTCTCGATCCCGCGCCACATCGTCCCGACGGACCAGGCGTCGGTCACGGCCCCGCCGTCGACCTCCACGTCCACCCGCAGGTGTCCCTCGATCCTCGTAACCGGATCTATGGTTATTCGCTTGCTCATCGGTTATCCCCCTGACGCCGGGACGCCCACGCCGCCATGGCCCGTCCTGGGTGCGGCATGCGTGACGCCTCCGAGAATTGGAAAGATTTTCACGATAAAGAGATATGCCATGACTTCAAAGGCAACGAGGCCGAGGGTGACGAACATCTCCGGGATGGAAGGAAAGTAGGCCGCGTTCGGCGCCGGTTTGAACCCGACCAGGAACGCGTCGAACCGGTAGAGAAGCCCCGCGGTCATCATCATCATGGCGCACAAGAACTCCACCCCCGGGTTGTACCGGAAGCGCCGGAATATGAGCAGCACGGCGGGGATTACGAACAGGGCCATCTCCAGGAGGAACATGAAGCTGTAAAAGTCGAACCGGAAGATGAGCCCCAGCCGGCCGCGGAGAGCGAGGTCCCCGACCCGCACGGCGAGGAAGGCGAACAGGACGACCACCATGACGACCGAGAGGGGGGCCAGCAGCTTCGTCTCCCTCGGGAGCTTGAACACCTTGTCGGCCAGCGCCGTCTCGAAGACGACCGCCGCGTATCCCATCACGATGCAGGAGAGCAGGAACAGCAGGGGAAGCATCGGGGTGTGCCAGAGCTTGTGGAGCTTGTGCACCGCGATCAGCATCATCGAGCCGAGCGAGGACTGGTGCATGGTGGGAAGCAGGATGCCGAGCGCAAGGAGCGGGATCAGGATCCGGTTCAGCCACGGGTGGATCTTCAGCGACAGATTCCGAAGCCACTGCCACGGCGCGTCCTCTTCCCACTTCTCCAGGAACGCGGGGGCGAGCTCGATCCACAGCACGACCACGTAGGTCATGATGCAGATGGCCACTTCGAGCAGTATGGAGTTCCGGTTCCAGTTCCACAGGAGCGGCACTTTCCACACGTTCCAGTAGCGCCCCAGGTCGATGATGACGGAAACGCCGGCGAGGGAATATCCCAGAGCGCTGGTCAGGATGGCCGGGCGAATGAGGTGATGGTACTTCCCCTTGTTCAGGACGTAGCAGAGCAGCGCCACGGCGTACCCGCCGCAGGCCAGGGCCGTCCCGACCACGACGTCGTAGGTGATCCAGATCCCCCAGGGATACAGGTCGTTCATCGCCGTAGTGGGCCCGAGCCCTACGATAAATCGCCAGATGAGGATCGCCACGCTGACGATGAAGATCGCGGCCGAGACGAGAAAGGTTCCGGTCAGGATGGGGCCCCCGACGGGGCGGAAGTGGGAGTTCATTTATCCCCCTCCTCTTCGCTTGACTGCCGCTTGCGGTTGCGGTAGATCACCAGTCCCAGGGCGCCGTAGAGAACGATAGGGGCGACGAACCCCTGGTAGACGGCGTGCTGAAGGGTCTCGGACAGCTCAGGCAACGGCTGGTCTCCGATGTCGGGCAATCCGAGCTTTTCGAACGGGATCCCCGCCGCGGAGAGGTAGAGCACCTGGGTCCCTCCTCCGTCCGTTTCCCCGTAGACCTTGGGGAAATAGCGGCCGGGCTCGGCGGCCAGTCGGTTCCTGGCGTCGGCCTTCAAATCCTCGAGCTTCCCGAAGATCACGGCCTCGCGGGGGCAGGCCTCGACGCATGCGGGGAGCTTTCCTTCCGCGAGGAGGTGACGGCACATCTCGCACTTGACGATTTTCGGGAAAGCGACGTCCCACTGGTACTTCGGTACGTTGAACGGGCACGCCATCATGCAATAGCGGCACCCGACGCACATGCCGGGGTCGTAGGTCACAACCCCTTGCTTGTCCTTCCGGAAGGCGCCGATCATGCATACGGAGACGCAGGCCGGGTCCACGCAGTGCATGCACTGCGCTTTCATGTAGGAGATCCTGTCGCCCTCCCGGTACAGCTTGATCACGTTCTTCGTGTATCCGGTGAGATCGTCCGGGGCGTCGTATATCGCCCCCATCTTCCCGCCCGGATCCGGCGGCAGCTGGTTCGCTTCCTTGCACTTCACCATGCAGGCCTTGCAGCCGATGCACCGGGTGGCGTCGTACAGCATGCCGACGGCGCCCGCCGGAGGCTTTTTCCGTTCCCGGGCGAGCGCCTTCGGAACCCCCGTCACGCTCGTCGCTGCCGCGGCCGCCATTCCCTTGAGCACGGTTCGCCGAGTGACGGACATGTCACTTTCCCTCCTCTTTCTCCTCCCCTTCCTTTGCCGCGGCGTCTTTCCCCAGCTTCCTGGCCGCAACCAGTCCGGCCCCGGCCAGGGCGCCGGCCACCAGGCCGGCGACTCCCGCCGCCGCGGGGCTCACCGCGCCGCGCTCCGCGTGGATCGGGGCGAACGTGTCGGGCGGCGTGGGACGGTCGATCTCGACCGTCGCGTGCAGGGGGATGCGGAATGCCACCGACTGCTCCGTGCAGCCGATGCATGGGTGGCCTATCCCGACGGGCCAGGCGCCGACGACTTCGGCGAAGTGCTGCTGGGAGCAGCTGGCGAGGGTCTTGGGGCCCTTGCATCCGGTTTTATATAGGCAATATCCCACGCGATGGTTCGGGTCGCCGAACTTCTCGACGAATCGCCCCGCGTCGAAGTGCGGGCGGCGGGGGCAGTCCTCGTGTATCGTGCGGGCATAGGCGAACATGGGCCTTCCGAGGGCGTCGAGCGCGGGCAGCGTCCCGAGAGTCGCGTACTGGAGGACCGTTCCCAGGAGGTTGTACGGATTGGGGGGGCAGCCGGGAAGGCTGACTATCGGCTTCCCTTTAAGGATAGGGGCGTAGTCCGCGGTCCTTAACAGCTGGGGAAGCCCGGTTGCGCCGGTCGGATTCGGATCGGCCGAAGCGACCCCGCCCCAGGAGGCGCATGACCCGATTGCGATTATCGCGCCGGCCTCCGGGGCCACCTCCCTGACGATTTCCATGGCGGTCTTCCCGCCGACCTTGCAGAAAGCCCCGTTGTCCTTCGTGGGGATGGATCCCTCGACGACCAGGACGTATTTTCCCGAGTTCTTCCGCATGGCCTCCCGGAGCGCGTCTTCGGCATTTGCGCCCGCGGCGGCGAAAAGGGTCTCGTGGTAATCCAGCGAAATCAGGTTCAGGAGTAGCTCGGAAAGGGCGGGATGGGAAGTGCGAAGCAGGGTCTCCGTGCACCCGGTGCACTCCTGGAAATGGAGCCAGATCACCGAGGGACGGGATTTAAGCGTTGCGGCCTCGGCCATTTTCGCGACGGTCCAGGGCGGAAGCCCGACGGCTGCCGCGGCGATCGAGCACACCCGCAGGAAATCCCGGCGGGTGACTCCCCGGCTCTCGAGCCGGCTCAGCAACGTGTCTCTTTCCTCCTCCTTTTCCATCGCTCCGCACCTCCTCGTGTTCTCCGCATCACTGCGCCCTGGAGATATTCGCCTGCGGTCATGCCGCCTCGATTTTCGACTCCCCCTTGCGTATCTGCCTGAAACCCTTATCCGGTTTTACGAGGACGACCGGGCGCTTCGTGGTCAACGCCACCTTTTCCGCCACGCTGCCCCAGAACATCCTGGAGAGCCCGGAGCGCCCGTGCGTCCCCATCACGATGACGTCGACGTTCTCCCGGTGCGCGTAGCAAAGGATCGTCGCGGCCGGATCTCCTTCAAGTACTTTCGTGCGGATCTTGATTCCCTCCCCGCCCAGGCGGGCGGTTAGACCCTGCAGATACCTGTAGGCGCTGATGGCCCTCTTGTATATGGCCCTGGGCTTCGCGCCCACGGCGGCCTCCGGGACGGCCGCCAGCGGGTCCTGGACAACCCTGAGGAGCAGGAGCTCGGCCCCGGTCGAGCGTGCTATCTCCACGGCGTGGCTTAAGGCGCTTTCCGAAAAGGACGATCCGTCCAGGGGGGTGAGGATCTTTCCGTACATGGCCCGCCTCCTTTTTCCCAACCCTTAAGGAAGGCACGACGGCTGCCGGAACAACTTCCATGCACACTGTATACAGTATACAATTGGATCAGGGGAGTCAACCGGTTCCTTGCGCGCGGGCCCCGGGCGGTGGAGAATGGAGCCCGCGGAAGACCGCGAGCCGACCGAACCGCTGGCATAAATCCGCCTCCCGTGAAAGGGGGATGCGATGGAGCCGCAGCCCGACGTTCTCACCCTTAAGAGGATCTACGAGGCCGAACGGCAGGCCGACCGGATCGTCCGCGAAGCGGAGGGAGAAGCCGCGGCCATTCTCCGGAATGCCGATGAGCAGGCAGCGGGGCTGCTTGACGAAAGGCGGCGCCGGCTGGCGACGCTGCGCGGGGAGATCCTGGAAGCCGCCGTCTCGGCGATCGACGGAGAAGCCGAAAAGCTCCTGGAGGACGCAAGGTCCCGAACGGAGCTGTGGACGCGGAAGAAGGCCACCGGGATCGACCTGATAGTGGAACGGCTGCTGGAAAAGGTGCTCCCCTCATGATCGTCGAAATGGCCAAGGTCCGCATTCTGGGCCCCAGGTCCCTCCTTCCCGACGTCGTGGACCTTCTCCAGAAATCGGGCGACCTTCACATCGAGTCGAAACCGCGGGACCTGCCCGAGGTCCAGTCGGAGATCCCCGTGATCCGGCGGCATGTACTCAAGGGCGACGCGCAGCGGACGCGCGAGATGCTCGAGTCGTCCCTCGACAAGATCCGAAAGCTCCTCATGGTCCTGCCGGCCGCGCCCGGGTCGGGCGGCCCCGGAGCCGGCATCGGATTCGCGTCGCGGTCGCTCCCCGGGGACGATGCCCCTCTCCGGTCCCTTCTCGCGCAGCTGGATCCGGTCGCGACGCGCGTGGAAACGATCCTGGGCGAGCGAAAGATGCTGGAGGACGAGCTCTCCCTGTTCTCCCGCTACGAAAAAGTCCTCAAGGTCCTCGCTCCCCTGATCGCGGTCGTCCGGGAAAGCAGCGACCTCGCATGCACGGGGCTGCTCCTCCAGGCGCGCGACCGGGGCGCCGCCGATCTGCTGGAACAGGCCCTCTCCCGGCTGACCGACGATCATTACGAGATACTCTTCCGGGAGGTCGACAAGGAGACGCTGGCCGGGCTCCTGGTTTTCCCGGCGGAGAAATCGTCGGAAGCCAAGGCCCTTCTGTGGGAGAAAAACATCGGGGAGCTTCGCCTTCCCTCCTCCGTCGCGGACAAGCCCGTCGGCGAGGCCCTCGAAATCATCCTGCGGAAGCAGGATGAGATACCGCGAAGAATCAAGGAGCTCGATGCCGAACTGGCGGAGATCTCCGCGCGGTGGCGCGGCATGCTGGAGGAATCGCGCCTCTGGCTCGAGAACGGGATCGAGAAGGCCCTCGCGTCCGATTCCTTTTTCGAGACCAGGCTCACGTTCCTGCTGTTCGGCTGGATCCCGCTGGAGAAGCTGAAGAGGCTTGAAAGGTCTCTTGCAGCGGCATACGGCGAAGCGGTCATAATGGAACGGCTCCCGATCGGGAAGTCGGAGGAAGAGCAGGTCCCGGTAGCCATATCAAATTCTCCCCTGATCCGCCCATTCGAGATATTCACCCGCATACTTCCGCTGCCCCGCTACAGGACCATCGACCCGACGCCTTACGTCGCCCTGTTTTTCCCGCTTTTCTACGGGATCATCATAGGCGACGTCGGATACGGCCTGCTCCTTCTCGCGATCGCCTCGCTGGTAAAGCTGCGTTACGGCTCGGACCGGTTCATCGCCGACGTCACCACCGTGTTTTCATGGGCGGCATTGTCGGCGACCCTCTGGGGAATCGCATACGGAGAGCTGTTCGGGGATCTGGGGGGCCGCCTGGGGCTGCGCCCGCTTTTCCTTCACCGTATGGGGGATTTCACCGAAACCATCCTCTTCGCGCTCGGCATCGGAGTCGCTCACATCATCCTCGGGATCGCGCTCGGCATCCGCACGTCCTTGAAGGGCGGAGAACGCGGGGAAGCGGTCGCAAGGGCGGCTGGGCTGGCGATGGTGATAGCATTCCTGGCCGCGATGGCCGGGGCCCTGGGCAAGGCTCCGCCGGCGTTCGCGTACGCCGGGCTGGCGGTGATCGCGGCCAGCCTCCCTGTCATGATCGTTTCGGCGGGCCCGTCCTCCGTGATGAAGTTCCACAACATCGTGAATATTTTTTCCTACCTGCGAATAATGGGCATAGGCGTCGCATCCGTGGCCTTGGCCTACACGGCAAACCGGATCGTCACGCTGGTCCCGTGGACGGCGCTGGGGATCCTCGCGGGTGTAACGCTGCACGCGGTCAATCTCGCCTTCTGCGTCCTGTCGCCCACCATCCAGGCCCTTCGGCTCCACTACGTGGAGTTCTTCGAAAATTTCTTCAGCGGGGGAGGACGCGCATACAAGCCTTTCAAATTCGTGGTTTGAGGCCGGTACGGCCGGAAGAGGAGGACACACCATGACCATCGGATTGATCGCGCTGGGAGCCGGGCTTGCGATAGGGCTCTGCGCCCTTGCCACGGCCTGGGCGCAGGCAAGGATCGGGGCGGCCGCCGTGGGGGCGATCCTCGAGAAACCCGAGTCGCTCGGTACGGTCATCATCCTGCTCGTGATCCCCGAGACGCTCGTCATCTTCGGCTTCACCATCGCCATCCTCATACTGACCACGCTCAAGTGAGGCGGGGATGGGACACGAAGAGCTGTTGCGCCACCTGATCGGAAGCGCAGAACGAAGGAAGGCCGGGATACTGGGCCAGGCGCGCGAAGAGGCCGAGCGCCGTATCGCCGCCGCCCGCGCGCAGGCGGAAGCGATGGAGCGCGAGTCCGCGGGAACGCTCGAGCGGGAAGCGGGCCGGGAGCGGGGCCTGAGGATGAGCCGCGCCAGGTCGGAGGCGAATTCGCTCGAGCTGCGCGCGCGGGCATCGCTAGCGGACGACATACTGGCGCGGCTGCGGGAACGGCTGGCGCTGGTGCCCGCCGGGGCCGAATACCCGAAGACGGCGGAACGGCTCTACCTCGAGATCCTGCCGGAAATCCCAGCGGGAAACATCACCCTGGGCGCGGACGCAAAAGCCATGGATGCCCTCGAACACCTGACGGCCGATCCGCGCATCCGGCGCGTTCCGCTTCCGGAGGAGGAACTGGGGGGCGTCGAGGTGTCGGACGACGCAGGCACGATCCGGATCCGCAACACCTTGAAGGCAAGGCTGGAAAACGCAAGGCCCGTGCTGATGGCTGAAATACACCGATGCCTGGCCTGCGAAAATGAGTGACCTTTACAACCTGAACGCAAGGATAAGGGCGCTGTGGGGACGGCTCCTCACGCGCAGCGACTACGAGAAGCTCCTTGCTTCCCCGGGGCTTCCCGAAATCGCCGCGGCCTTGCGGGAAACCCCCTATGGCTTTTTCATAGAGTCCGTCGGCAGGGGAATCTCCGATGCGGGGAGGATGGAAGAGGCCCTGCGCAGGAATTTCCAGGAGACGCTTTCCTGGCTGCTGTCCGTATCGGGAGGGGATTGCCGTGAGGCGGTTCGACTGTTGCTGGGGAGCTGGGAGGTGCAGGCCGTAAAGACCATCCTGCGAGGCAAGGCCGCCGGCATTCCCCCCGAGGAGATCCTCGCTTCGCTGCTTCCCACCGGCCTTCACGGCGAGGCGGCGCTGCAGGAACTGTGCAGGCAGCCGAACATCCGGGCGGTCGTCGACCTGCTGGCGACATGGCGCGATCCATGGGGAGGTCCGCTTTCAAGGGCCATGAGGGAATACAGGGAACAAAAGGACCTGTTCGTCCTCGAGGCCGCGCTGGACCGCTTCCGGGCGGATCAGGCGGCGTCCCTGCTCCGGGAAATCCGCCGTCCGCACCGCGGGGACGAGCGGGAGGACGCCCTCGCTCTTTTCCTTGCGCTCTCCGTGGACAGGACGAACCTCATGACGGCCTTGAAGGCGGTCGAGGAGAAGATCCCGCTTGCCGACCGCCGCGCTTTTTTCCTCGCCGGAGGGCGGATCTACGCGGCAAGGGACTTCGACAGGATACTGTCGTCGCGATCCGTCGCCGACGCGCTTGTTCTTTCGGCCCGTTCCTTATTCTCCCGGACTCTCGGGACCATGCCCGCATCGTTCGCCGGCATGACGCTCCTCACCGCGGTCGAGCGGCAGCTCGATCGTGTCCTGCTCAAGGTCATGCGGGCGCGGATGCGGTCCGATCCGCTGGGCTGGGGGATGCCGGCGAGCTTCCTCCTCAACAAGACCCGCGAGATACAGAACCTCCGCATGATATTCCGCGGAAGGATGGCGGGGCTCCCGGATCCCGATCTTATGGAGCTCCTGATCCTCGAGTACTAGGCGTGGAAAGGGCGCGCGCATGGGAAACATCGTAGCGCTGGTGGACGAGGAAACGGCCCTGGGATTCAGGCTTGCGGGAGTGGGCGCCCGGCCGACCGATACGCCTGAGGAGCTGCGGCGGTGGGCCGAATCGCTCCTCGTCGACCGGGAAGTCCGGCTGGTCCTCCTGGACGAATCGCTCTTCCGGCAATTGCCGGACAGGCTGCGCAGAAAGCTCGAAGACAGCAGGTCTCCGGTCTTCGTCCCTATCCCGGTATTACGGCTTCCGAAAGGCGCCGTGAAACCGGAGGACTACGTCGCCTGGCTCATGCGGCGGGCGATCGGCTATCACATAAAGATCAGGCGGTAGGTCGCGCATGCCCAGCGAAGGGATCATAGTCCGCGTCTCCGGCCCCACCGTGGCGGCCAGAAACATGGTCGAGGCCCGGATGCACCACCGTGTGCAGGTGGGAGAGGCCGGCCTCCTCGGGGAGGTGATCCGCCTGGAGGCGGATCTCGCCACCATCCAGGTTTACGAGGATACGACCGGGCTTCGCCTGGGCGAGAAGGTGACTGACGTCGGCGAGCCCCTGCTGGTCGAGCTGGGCCCCGGGCTTCTCAAGTCCGTGTTCGACGGCGTGCAGCGGCCCCTGGACGCCATCCGGAAATCCCGCGGCGATTTCATAGTGAGCGGGGTCTCGGTGCCCCCTCTCGACCGCGGGAAGCGCTGGGAATTTCATCCATGCGTGAAGGAGGGGGACCGGGTGGGGCCGGGGGACGTTATAGGCGCGGTCCCCGAGACGGGCCGCATCGAGCACCGCGTGATGGTCCCCCCCGGCGGCGGCGGGCGCATCGCCGAAGTTCTGGGGGGGGCACGAACGATCGACGAACCCGTCGCGGTTCTTTCGGACGGAACCCCGCTCGCCATGGCGCAGCGCTGGCCTGTGCGGACGCCGCGCCCGTTCCTCAAGCGCCTCCCCCCGACTTTGCCCTTCATCACCGGGCAGCGCGTATTCGACGTGCTGTTCCCGCTGGCGACCGGGGCGACCGCCATCGTCCCCGGCGGGTTCGGAACCGGCAAGACCGTGGTCGAACAGACCCTGGCCAAGTACGCCGACTCGGACGTAATCGTCTTCGTGGGATGCGGCGAGCGCGGCAACGAGATGACGGAAGTCCTGTCGGATTTCCCGACGCTGATCGACCCCCGCACCGGCAGCCCCATCCTCGAAAGAACGGTCCTCATCGTGAACACCTCGAACATGCCGGTGGCCGCCCGGGAGGCGTCGGTGTACACGGGGATCACGATCGCGGAATACTACCGGGACATGGGATATCGGGTCGCCCTGATGGCCGACTCCATATCCCGGTGGGCGGAAGCGCTCAGGGAGATCTCCTCGCGCCTCGAGGAGATGCCCGGCGAGGAAGGGTACCCCACGTACCTTGCCACGCGCCTGGCCGGGTTCTACGAGCGGGGCGGGAGGGTGGTCTGCATGGGAGGGAAGGAGCGGGAAGGGACGGTAACCATAGTATCGGCCGTCTCCCCGCCCGGCGGGGACTTCTCGGAGCCCGTCACGCAGAGCTCCCAGAGGATCGCAGGGGTCCTCTGGGCGCTTGACCCCGACCTTGCGCATCGTAGGCACTTCCCCGCCGTCGACTGGAGGAAAAGCTACTCGCTCTACGTCGAGGCCGTCGACGACTGGTTCCGGAACCGCGTGGCCCCGGACTGGCCGGATCTGCGCCGCGAGGTGATGGCGCTCCTCCAGCGCGAAGAGGAGCTCCAGGAAATCGTGCAGCTGGTGGGAATCGAGTCCCTGCAGGACCAGGAGCGGATCGCGCTGACCGTAAGCGGCATGCTTCGCGAGGATTTCCTGCGGCAGAGCGCATTCTCGGAGAACGACGCGACCTGCCCCCCCGAGAAGGCGTATTTCATGCTCAAGGCGATACTTTCGTTCCATACGCTCTGCAAGGACCTGCTGGGCAAGGGGGTCCCCATCGAAAAGGTCATGTCCCTCCCGTTCCGGGAGGAGCTCGGGAGGATGAAGGAGTTTCCCGCCGAAGGATTCCGCGAGGCGGCGAGCGCGCTTGTCGGCAGGATCGAATCTGAAGGGAGGG
>Ga0214473_10002412_pt1 | contig 22964 bp, 14 predicted proteins | sample RVTome_7_FD_203509 | JGI IMG/M metagenome (GOLD analysis project Ga0214473, IMG submission 203509) | Soil microbial communities from uranium-contaminated site in the Upper Colorado River Basin, Wyoming, United States - RVT98D197 | ecosystem: Environmental > Terrestrial > Soil > Contaminated >... | reverse complement strand
CCGGTGGTGGCGTCTACATGATAGATAGCCAGCCGGTAGTGCAGAACAGCACTGTCACAGGCAACATCTCTCCCTGGGATGGCGGTGGCATTTACAATATATATTCCAACTCTACCATCCTTCGCAGCACGGTATCCTACAACCAGGCAAGGTACGGCGGCGGGATATACGTCTGGTATAGTAATCCCTTGATAATGGAGAACCTGATTGCGGATAACTACGCCACTTCAACCGGGGGCGGCGTCTGGTTGGGTGTGTATAGCCTGGGAATGTTCTCACACAACCTGTTTAGCGGTAATTCCGATTCTCTAGATACCTACGATGGGGCAGGTGGAATGCTGGGTGAACGCTGTTCACTGACGTTCGATGGCAATATCTTCAGCCATAACGATACGCCAGCTGGCGGCAGCGGATTATCCTTGATTCGCTGCGATGCCACACTAACGAATAACATCTTTACCGATAACCACATTGAAGAGGTTGGCGGCAGCCTTTACTTGAGAGGGACCACAGCCACTTTGTTACACAATACCTTTGCGGGCACAACCGGCACGACCCCCAGTGGCATCTATCTCGAGTCAGACCCCCAGCCGCTCAACAGCCAAGCGACCCTGGTAGATACGATTATCGTCAGTGAAACGACCGGGATTTATGTTGAAGTCAACAACGCTGCCGACCTTCAGGCCACCTTGTGGGGCGCGGGGGATTGGGCGAATGATTATGATTGGGCTGGACCAGGTGAAATCATAACTGGCACAATCAACCTGTGGGGTGAGCCGGCTTTTGTTGATCCAGGGTCGGGCGATTATCACATCACCTCCAGCAGCCCGGCCGTGGATGCCGGGACCGATGCGGGCGTCACCATGGATATCGACGGCCAACCCAGACCCAATGGAGCCGCCATGGACATGGGCGCCGATGAATATTGGGGTGGTAACCTGATCGTCACCACGCTGGATGACGAGTTGAATGGCGATGGCGACTGCTCCTTGCGCGAAGCCATTGAGGCAGCTAACACCAACGCGCCTATAGATGCCTGTGGTTCGGGGGATGTACTCACCGACACCATCACCTTCAATGTAGCTGGCATTATTACCGTCACCAGCCAACTTTCGGTGACCGCGGGAGGCCCGCTGGTGATCGACGGCGGTGAAGTCATCACCACCAGCGGCGGGGGAACAACCCGTGTATGGTTGGTGGAAAGCAACTCCCATCTAACCATACAAAACCTGAACATAGTACATGGATACATTGTTGGTTATGGCGGTGGTATATCTAATAATGGTGTGCTGACCATAATCAACAGCACCTTCTACGCTAACGATATCGATTTTGGGTGTGGTGAATATGGGTGCTTTGGTGGGGGAGGTGGGATATATAACAATGGAATTATCATGGTAACGAACAGCACTTTCTCAGGCAATAATTGTATATATCCATATACTGTTAATTATGCCAGTACCGAGAACACCACAATACCAATCCACGGAGATATGCCACAACCGCCTGGACCGATGGGAGGTGGTGGTATTTCAACCAGCTATAATAGCACCACAAATATTACCAACAGCACCTTCTACGCCAATGATGCTTATTATGGCGGTGCTATTTTCAACTGGGGATTTAGTACTGTCACCAATAGCACCTTGTCTGGAAATAGCGCGAACGGTGCGGGTGGTGGATTATTCAATCGGAACAGCATCATTACGGTGACCAACACCATTGTCGCCAACAGCTCATCGGGAGGGGATTGTTCTGGTGGAACTATTGACGGCGGTCACAATATCTCCTCCGATGATACCTGTGGCTTCGACCCCGCCAACGGCTCGATGCCCAATACCGACCCACTGCTGGGTCCCTTGCAGGATAACGGCGGACCCACCTGGACCCATGCCCTGCTACCTGGTAGCCCCGCCATCGACGCAGGGGATGACACCCAGTGTCCACCCACTGACCAGCGGGATGTGCCCAGACCCATTGATGGAGATGGGGATGGTGTGGCAATCTGTGATATTGGCTCGTTCGAATTTGAGCAAGGAATTACGCTGCAACCGCTCAACCAATCTGGTTCTGGTGCGCCTGAGGCATCGGTTGAATACACCCTCGAGCTGTACAACTTCACCAGCCTGACCGATACCTACACCCTTTCGTTAAGTGCGTATGCCTGGGACACAGCGCTCTCGACGGATCTAATCGGCCCGCTCAGCCCGGGGATTTCCCAATCCTTCACCGCTTCGGTGACCATCCCAGCAGACGCCCCCTGGTTTCTGACCGACACGGTGGTGGTTACGGCCACCTCGGTCACCAGCCCCACGGTATACTCAGCGACTGCTCAAGTCACCACGAAAGCCTATGCACCGCCGGAGATCAGCATTTCGCCCACATTCTTGAGCAGTATGCAGTATGCCAACGAAGTCACCACTCAGACGTTGACCATCAGCAACGGCCTTGGAGTAACGCTGACATTCGATATCTTGAATACCATCCCCGGCTCCGTGCTCCTGCTTCATCTGGATGAGCCAGAAGGAGTTACCACATTCTATGATACCTCCGGGTATGGGAACAACGGAGCTTGTAGTGGTGACTCTTGTCCGCAGGCTGGGGTCGGTGGCATTTTTGGATCTGCCGTCCAATTCGATGGTATGAATGATTATATTGCAGTCCCACATAACGATCAGTTCGATCAGCTTGAAGACCAGGATAGATTCACTATTGCCGCCTGGGTCAATATTGAAAACTTGAACCAAGGGTGGTTTGCAGTATTAGATCAATATGAATCTACTGACGATGGTGGTTGGGAATTTACACTCTACAATTCGGGCATCGGCGGATGTGATTTTCCGTTTACTTTCGGAGAGTGGTTTCACGTAGTGGGTGTCTTTGATCTTGGCCTTGGATACAGAGCCTTTTACTTTAATGGCGAATTATTCTGCCACATTGCAGGTGGTATTGATTTCCCAGACACATCCGGAGAACCAGCTTACATAGGCTTTAGTCCAACTGGACCCGACGAATACGCTGCTGGGCTGTTGGATGAGATCTATGTTTTTGATCAGGCGCTCTCGCCAGAAGAAGTCATGGTAATTTATGCTGGTGGATGGTTTGGTGAGGTACCCTGGTTATCTGTCGATCCCACCTCCGGCAGTGTGCCCCCAAACAGCGCACTGCCCGTTCAGGTGACCTTCGATGCCTCGGATCTCCAACCCGACATCTACACCGCTACTCTTTACATTTCCAGCAACGACCCGCTCAACCCGTCGGTGCAAATCCCAGTGACGATGACCGTGACCGGGGAGGTAACGCCTACCGCTGTGACCATCATCGGGGTAGAGCACGGTTGGGTTGGTAAGGAATATGCCTTTACCGCCACAGTCAGCCCAGAATCAGCAGGAATACCGCTCACATATTTCTGGCAGGCGGACGAACAGGCGCCCATCACGCACACCACCGGGATCACGGATACCGTCTCCTTCGCCTGGGATACACCGGGCATGAAGGTCATCACGGTGACGTCTTCCAATGCATACGGGGAGGTGATGGACACTCATCTTATCGACATAGTGGAGCCTGCCTACCGCTTCTACCTGCCTCTACTCCAAAAAGAAGGCCAATTTGAGGGTGTGTCGCGACCAGGCGGGATGGTGTTCAGCCGGGTGCCTACCGGGATGATTGTTGTAATTGCATTGGTCCCGTTGCTTTTATTACACAGGAGGTCAAGCTGAAAGGTGGGGGATGAGCACCTCAGAGTACTACTCTTATCTATTACGCATGTGGCAGGTAGCCGCCGATGATGAACCTGCCTGGCGCATCGTGCTTGAAAACGTCCAGACGAGTGAGAAACATGGTTTCGCCAGCCTGGAGGAATTGTTGGTTTATCTGAGACAGGTGACCGCACATGAATATGATAAATCGGGTAAGGGGAGTCAAACCGAGGTGCAGGGTTGAGGGGAGAACCCTGCACTTCCTGACCCCGCCGAAGAGATAATGAAAGGAGGTTAACTTGCCGAAAGAAGGAAATCAATCAAATATCATTAATATAAAAAAGCACTTCCTCTCGAGTTGTAGGTTGGGTTGAGGGTGATTACTTTCAACCCAAAACCCAACTCTTCCTAATATTTAATGTTGGGTTTCGAAAAGCACTTAACCCAACCTACTTTATAAAACAAACGTTTTTTCTAAGTGAGGAGAAATGAAATGAATAAAATCAAACAATTAAGTGTTCTCATATGCCTGGTAATGCTGGGTATTGGGATGGTGCTGCTGGCGGGCTGGGATATGCTGCGTGCTTCGGCAGCGCCTATACCGGAAGCATGGTACCAGGTCAGTCCCATCCCCGAGTCGTGGGCTGGGACTGGCACTATCCAATGTCCGAATGACCCGGAGCATTTTTATTTGGTCGGTGGATTGAACGCCGCCTGGATTGATATTAATACTGTTCGCCGCTATGATGTACAGAACGCAACGTGGGAGGTTTTAGCCCCGTTACCGATCGTGAACCGGGGGGCATCTCTGGCGTGTTACCAGGGCAGGATCTACGCGGCTGGCGGACTTAATGCAGGAATGGGGCTGCTTGACACGTTGTACATCTACGACATCGCCTTAGATTCTTGGTCAACCGGAGCGAACCTGCCGGCAGCAAACATTGGCATGGCATTGGGCGTCTGGGATGGCAAGCTCTATCTGACGGGAGGCTGGTCGGGTATCGATCCATGGGTGCCGTTAGCCGATGTGCACGTGTACGATATCGCCACAGATACCTGGACCCCCAACGGTCGCCCAGACATGCCGGTGCCATCCAATTTTGGTGGAGTGATCCAGGCTGGCCCGTATCTCTATGTCGTAGGTGGTATGTCCGGGGACTACAATAATAATCTGAATACCACCCAGCGTTATAACATGCAGGACAATATTTGGGAGCAGGGACCGCTATTCAACAGCCGTCGTGTGCTTGCTGGAATGGCGATCACCGAGGGGTACCTGTATGCCGTGGGGGGAGATGCCAACGGCGGCGATGCCTTTGACGCTACCGATATTGTTGAGCGCCTGGATCTCACGCTGTGGCCCGGTGGAGCTTGGATGGACATCAGCGACCCGCTGCCGGAAGCACTGATGACGGCGAGTTTCTGTTCCGAAAGCTTAACCGGTGGCGAGATCTGGGCGGTGGGAGGGCTTGATATATTCGACAACCCAGTCGATAGCATGTATTACCGCCCGTCTGAGCCCTGCGCTGACTTTTACTTCGGCGATCTTGGACCGGAGAGTATGGCTACCTCTGGTTTCCGGGGTGAGACGGTCACCTACACCCTGTCCATCCACAATGATGGCACGCAACCCGACACCTTTAGCATTAGCGCCAGCTTCATTTGGAACACCGCCTACCCGCCAACCGTCGGTCCGCTGGTACCAGGGGAGAGCGCTGAGCTGCTGGTCAGTGTGGATATACCTCTGGATACGAACGTGGGGGACAGCGACACTGCAATCATCACAGCCACCTCCCAGGGCGATCCGAATGCCCTCGATGCAGCAACTCTGGTCACTACTGCAGTCACCGACTGGACCCAGGCTGACCCAATCCCAGTACCGTTAGCAGCTAATCTGGTGCAGTGCCCCGAAATTCCCGGCAGATTTTACATGGTAGGAGGCATTTTGACCGGTAATGTCACTTCAAACACCCTGTATCTTTATGATATCGCTCAGGGCTGGATACCCCTGGCAGATCTTCCCGCAGCGCGTCGGGGGGTGGCAGCTGCTTGCTACCAGGGCAAGATCTATGTCGCTGGTGGGATGGGTGGGGAGTTTTGGATATGGGAGACTTTGTTTATTTATGACATCCTTAGTGACACCTGGACGTCTGGTCCAGAACTGCCAGACCCGGTGTGGGGCGCCGCCATGGGCGCCTGGGATGGCAAGCTCTACCTGGTGGGAGGTAACCAGACAGGCGACCCATATTACACCCCCGTGAGCAGGGTGGATGTCTTCGACATCGCCAGTGAAATATGGACTGCAGGTGGCGGGCTGGATATGCCCGTTGCTGCCAGCTTCTTTGGCAGTGTGCAGACCGGGCCTTACTTATATGCAGTCGGAGGATTTTCTGGTGATCTTGCCCATAATGTTGACCAGACCCAGCGCTACAATATGGCGACCGATGAGCAATGGGAGATTGGCCCTAGGTTTACCAGCGCCCGGGCGCTTGGTCCACTGGCTGTGACCAGCTCACACTTGTATATGCTGGGTGGTGACCTGGACGGAGGCACTGAATTTGACATCACTGACCTGGTGGAGGAGCTTGATCTATCGGTCTGGCCAGGTGGCAGCTGGACTGACATGGGTGACCCACTGCCAGAGATCAACATCTATCCCGCAAGCACCTGCTCTGAAGTCTTAACCGGTGGGGAGATTTGGTCAGTCGGGGGAGGTTATGTTAATGATGTCGGAGATATCATATTATATGACACGAACCTGTATCGCCCAATTGGTGATCCCTGCGTCAGCTACGGTGTGGACTTATCCGAACCCCCGGGGAAAATGGGTGAGGCTGGGTCTACCGTTGAGTACATGGTGACCATCACCAACACCGGGGTGGTGACCGACTACTACACCCTGGAAATCAGCACCACCTGGGGTGTAGTTGTACCTCCGGGTGGACCGGGTCCGGTCGGATCCGGCGAGAGAATCCAGATTGCCATCTCGGTGGAGGTGCCACAGGGAGCCAACCCTGGGGATCAGGGTGTGACCGAGATCACTGCAGCCTCAATCAGCAACCCGGCTGCCTTCGATACTACCACCATCACCACCACCGTGGGTCTGAGAGACTTTGACTTGCTGCCCATTTCACCTATCCAACAGGAAGATCACCCGGGCAACGTGCTGACTTACACCTTGCTGGTATCCAACATTGGAGACTTCGTGGATAGCTACAACGTGGAGATCAGCGCCACCTGGGAGACGACCGCCTCTTTCACCATCGGTCCACTGCTGCCCGGTGAAGAGGGCGAGCTGCTTGTGGTGGTAACCATCCCGCAGGATGCTGTGGCTGAGGATTGGGATGATGCGGTGGTGACACTTACCTCACAAGCTAAACCCTCGGTCACCCATTCAGCCACCCTGACCAGCAACGCTATCTGGCATCGCGTGTTCATGCCCCTGGCGTTGAAGAATTAGTGCACAACGATCAAGGCTGGGGGTTGACTCTGGACGTGCGCCAGGTCATATAGGGCGAAACGCCCACCTCCAAGGTACCTGGCGCACGGTCCAATGAGTTTCACCGACACCCTCTGCAGGGGAATGCTGGGCAGGGGGTGTCAAGGATTGTTAATAAACAAGACCCCAGACAAGTAACAGTCTTGGGAGCAATTATGAATCTATAATTATCATTGGTTGTGAAATATCGCAACCCCTCTACAGACTATCCTTGTGCATCCAAGAATTGACTGAATGCCAATAACTCAGCTTCAACCTGCGTGAAAATCGGTCCAGCGCCACGCACCAATTTCTCCAGCCGTGAAGCCTCAAAACGATACGCATATACATTCCTGACGACATGGCGAAAGCCTCGATATTCATTCAGCTTTTGACCTGTATCAGACGATATCACTGATGGCCGAATGTTTTCCAATTCACGCGTCATTTGGAGCAACAAAACCTTGTGCCAGTTCTCCCCGGTTGGTAAACTTCCATCCAAAGTTTCAGCCAGCCGTTAAAAAATCCTCTCAATCCCGGAATAAAATCCAAGCAGATTCAGAGCAACACTATCAAGGTAAAAGTCGTCTCCAGAAAGTCGAGCACGCTGCCAGGCTTCTTGCATTCGAGTTATTACCTGCTCAAGTTCTCCTAACTCATGTCGAATTCCTTCCGCCAGACTATGTAATCGTGTATTCATAATTCCACACCAGCATGCTCAATAGCATTACGGAGAGATAACTTACAAAACTCTGGATCGATTAAGTCAATCTTGAATTCTGCACTTAACCCAGTGATCGTCGCGACAGCAGTATAGAACTGATCTGGTGGAATCCCCCATGCTGCTAAATCAATATCCGACCACAGCGTGAATCCATCGCGGTTAGCTAATGAGCCAAATAACACTACACGGCCGGCGCTAAATTCCTTACGCAGCAAGCCAGCAGCCCTTCGGGCAACTCGAATTGCGCGACGACGACGTTTCACTAATAGTTCACGTGTGGTTGCCTGGTTTTGACGGATCGCAAGAAGTGGATTGTAAGCCTTCCACTCTTCTGTGGTCATATCCAAGGCGGTTCGATTCCTGATATCGCTCATGCATCTATTATAGCAAAAGTAGGAGGTTGATTAATAGGAATTCCATAACTCACCCTTTCCGAAGGGCGCCGGATTCCAACAGTGCACGCCCAGCAGCTTGCGCCAGTAATTGAAGGTGACCGGCTTGAGCCATCGTTCTCCGTGCTCACGCATGAAACGCCGGATGCGTTCACGGTGATAAACAATGAACAACCAGCGAATTTCATCCCAGTCACCGAACTCCAACGTGCGCTGGATGAGCAGGTCGGCATCACGCCGCAGGCGCAAATCCTCCAGGTCATATTCCTGAAAATATGGTTTTAAAGAAACTGGAATTGGTATGTGCTGACCAGGCATAGGCTAACGGTCACATCTCACAGCGGGATAGCCTCTCGGAGCACACGGTCTTTAATCCGAGTGCGCAGCCCATTTTCTGTCACCACATCGACTTCAACACCTAATAAGGATTGTAATTCATACAGCAATCCGCCTAAATCGAACAGGCTTCGACCAGGTTCTAATTCCACCAGGAAATCTATATCACTATCAGGGCGCGCTTCACTACGCGCAACCGAACCGAAGACACGCACATTTCGCGCCCCATATTTTTCAGCGAGGTCTAAAATCTGCTCACGCTTTTCGCGCAAAGATGATTCTTTCATAGGATGATTATACAGTAAAAGATAGTCTTCCACGTAAAATCGCTCTGGAGCGTTAAGTGTTGGTGTAGGGGGGAAATCCCCTTTCCTGCATACAACGGGGGATTAAAACAATAAAGTCTCTTGGCAATGACCTACTCTCCCAGGCAGTTACCCACCAAGTACCATCGGCGCTGACAGGCTTAACGAACGGGTTCGGGATGTTGCCGGGTGTACCCCTGTCGCTCCAATCACCAAGAGACTCTATTTACATTTTAAGATACCAAACCAATAGTGATTTATGATTACGTCTGCGATTTTCGTTCTGCGAAAAGTGTCGAGTTCTCCGTACCACGTGATTAAGCCCTCGGCCATTAGTACAGCTTAGCTGAACGCATTACTGCGCTTACACATGCTGCCTATCAAAGCAGGTAGTCTTCCTGCGGCCTTACTCCCTTAATGGGAAGAGGGATCTAATCTTGAGGCGAGTTTCCCACTTAGATGCTTTCAGCGGTTATCTCTGCCGGACTTAGCTACCCAGCGATGCCGTTGGCACGACAACTGGCACACCAGAGGTCCGTCCACCCCGGTCCTCTCGTACTAGGGGCAGATCCTCTCAAATCCCTTGCGCCCACAGCGGATAGAGACCGACCTGTCTCACGACGGTCTGAACCCAGCTCGCGTATCGCTTTAATGGGCGAACAGCCCAACCCTTGGGACCTTATCCAGCCCCAGGATGCGATGAGCCGACATCGAGGTGCCGAGCGAAGCCGTCGATATGAACTCTTGGGCTTCACCAGCCTGTTATCCCCGGGGTAGCTTTTGTCCGGTAAGCCACGGCCCTTCCACACAGTACCGTGGGATCACTAAGCCCGGCTTTCGCCTCTGCTCGACGCGTTGGTCTTGCAGTCAAGCTCCCTTATGCCTTTACACTCTCCGGCTGGTTTCCATTCAGCCTGAGGGAACCTTTGGGCGCCTCCGTTACTTTTTAGGAGGCGACCGCCCCAGTCAAACTGCCCACCTGGCACGGTCCCCCATCCGGATTACGGAATGGGGTTAGGGTCTAAACATCGTCAGGGTGGTATTTCACTGATGGCTCCACCGAGGCTAACGCCCCAGCTTCATAGCCTCCCACCTATGCTACACAAACAATGCCCAAACTCAATGCCAAGATGCAGTAAAGCTCCACGGGGTCTTTTTGTCCTGCTGCGGGTAACGAGCATCTTCACTCGTAGTTCAATTTCACCGGGTCCCTCGTTGAGACACTGTTCCAGTTGTTACACCGTTCGTGCGGGTCGGAACTTACCCGACAAGGAATTTCGCTACCTTAGGACCGTTATAGTTACGGCCGCCGTTCACTGGGGCTTCAGTTCAGAGCTTCGGCTTACGCCTAACCCCTCCCTTTAACCTTCCAGCACTGGGCAGGTGTCAGCCCCTATACATCGCCTTACGGCTTTGCAGAGACCTGTGGTTTTGTTAACCAGTCACTAGAACCATTTCACTGCGACCTCCCAATGCTCCATTCGTATGAGTTTCACATCAGGAGGCACCCCTTATCCCGAAGTTACGGGGCTAAATTGCCTAGTTCCTTAACGAGGGTTCTCCCGTTCGCCTTGGTATACTCTACCCATCTACCAGTGTCGGTTTGCGGTACGGACACCTTTGAATCAACGCTTAGAGGCTTTTCTCGGCAGCAAGGCTTAACCACTTCCGCCTTAAAGGCTCGCATTCGCGCCTCAGCTCAGCCTGTTTTCACCAGGCCTCAACGCCTACACGCTTACACCTGCACAACCAATCGCAGGCTGGTCTACCTCGCTGCGTCCCCTCATCGCTCATCATAGGTGGTTCCGGAATGTTGACCGGATGTCCATCGCTTACGCCTCACGGCCTCAGCTAAGGACCGACTAACCCGACGCGGACTGACCTGGCGTCGGAAACCTTAGATTTACGGCGAACACGGTTCTCACGTGTTTTACGCTACTCATGCCTGCATTCTCACTTCTGCCCGCTCCAGCCGTCCTTACAGTCGACCTTCACTGCTGGCAGAACGCTCCCCTACCGTCCCAGTCAAAGACTGAGACCCAAAGCTTCGGTGCCAGGCTTAGCCCCGTTAAATTTTCCGCGCAGGACCACTTGACCAGTGAGCTATTACGCACTCTTTAAAGGGTGGCTGCTTCTGAGCCAACCTCCTGGTTGTCCGAGTAATCCCACATCGTTTCCCACTTAGCCTGGACTTTAGGACCTTAGCTGTTGATCTGGGCTGTTTCCCTTTCGACCCCGAAACTCATCTCCCGGAGTCCGACTGCCATGTTCTAGAGTATCGGCATTCGGAGTTTGGTTGGGTTTGGTAAGCAGTAAGCCCCCTAGCCCATCCAGTGCTCTACCTCCGATACTGAACACATGACGCTAGCCCTAAAGCTATTTCGGGGAGAACAAGCTATCTCCGAGTTCGTTTGGCATATCACCCCTACCCACAGCTCATCCCCTAATTTTGTAACATTAGTAGGTTCGGGCCTCCACGAGTGGTTAAACTCGTTTCACCCTGGCCATGGGTAGCTCACCCGGTTTCGTGTCTAATCCTTGCGACTGTACGCCCTATTCAGACTCGCTTTCGCTACGGCTTCGGGTGTCACTCCCTTAACCTTGCCACAAAGATTAACTCGCAGGCTCATTCTCCAAAAGGCACGCCGTCAGGCATAGCGGCGCGCATCCGGCTTTCACCGGCGCACAGACCCGCCATTAGCCCTTCGACTGCTTGTAAGCTTACGGTTTCAGGATCTATTTCACTCCCCTTATCGGGGTGCTTTTCACCTTTCCCTCGCGGTACTTGTACACTATCGGTCGTCAAATGTATTTAGCCTTGGAGAGTGGACTCCCCAGCTTCCCACTGGATTAGCGTGCCCAGTGGTACTCAGGTACCCGGCAGGAGTCGCTTAGCTTTTACATACGGGACTGTTACCCTCTATGGTAGGCTGTCCCACACCTTTCTGTTAGCAGAGCGATTTGTAACTCCTATGTGCCAGGCCCTACAACCCCGATCCAGAAGACCAGATCGGTTTGGGCTGTTCCCCGTTCGCTCGCCACTACTAGGGGAATACTTTCTTTTCCTCTGGGTACTTAGATGTTTCAGTTCCCCAGGTTCCCTTCTCCCAATCTATATATTCAACTGAGAGATGCCGTTGGTTCGCAACGGCAGGTTTCCCTATTCGGACATCCCCGGATCGGCGCTTGTACACAGCTCCCCGGGGCTTATCGCAGTGTCCCACGTCCTTCATCGGCATTTAACGCCAAGGCATCCACCGTAAGCTCTTAGTAGCTTAATCACGTGATGCGGAGAAATCGAAACTTTTCGTTTTACTTCTCGCTTTCTATCGCATTACGCATGATTTGATATAAATCACTATTCGGCTGGTAAGGTTCAAACGGCACTCAGGCCGCTGGCGGGTTTCCCCGCCTTCAGCGGTTGAACGCTGACAGGTGATCCTGATTTCACTTTTTTAGTACTCCGGAACACCCCTCAAGGGTCAACCGTTCTTTATAGAGACAAAGCGACCCGGCACACCGCCGGGTCGTAATATACCCACACGATGGCTTAAAAATGGTTGCTATGTCTTGATGACGAACTCTAAATGCAAGTACACCTCTTTCTAATTCTTGGGTAGCCCTGTGGAGATGACGGGACTCGAACCCGTGACTTCCGCCTTGCAAAGGCGGCGCTCTCCCAACTGAGCTACATCCCCAGTCTTTCCTACTGGTAAGGTAGTGGGCCTGACTGGAGTCGAACCAGTGACCCCTGCGTTATCAGCACAGTGCTCTAACCAGCTGAGCTACAGGCCCAGTCAGCCGGAGCCTCAACAACTGAGAAGTGACAGGAAACCCTCCAAGGGTTCTAACGCTCGCTACCGCAAGCGAGTCTTACAACCGAATGGATTTCTGAGGTCCATGCGGGGTCGAGTAGAGTCTTTTACCCTTGGGCAAAAAACTCAGAACTCTAGAAAGGAGGTGATCCAGGCGCACCTTCCGGTACACCTACCTTGTTACGACTTCGTCCCAGTCACCAGTCCCACCTTCGACAGCTCCCTCCCTTACGGGTTAGGATACCGGCTTCAGGTGTTACCAGCTCCCATGACGTGACGGGCGGTGTGTACAAGCCCCGGGAACGTATTCAACGCACTAATGCTGACGCGCGTTTACTAGCAACTCCGGCTTCATGCAGGCGGGTTGCAGCCTGCAATCTGAACTGAGACCGGTTTTGGGGATTGGCTCTACCTCGCGGCTTTGCGACCCATTGTACCGGCCATTGTAGCGTGTGTGTAGCCCCGGATATAAAGGCCATGCTGACTTGACGTCATCCCCGCCTTCCTCCGGCTTGATACCGGCAGTCCTGTATGACACTTGTAACATACAGCGAGGGTTGCGCTCGTTACCGGACTTAACCGGACACCTCACGGCACGAGCTGACGACAGCCATGCAGCACCTGTATAGGCTCCCCGAAGGGTCGGTCACCTCTCGGATCCCTACCACCTATATGTCAAACCCGGGTAAGGTTTTTCGCGTAGCAACGAATTAAACCACACGCTCCGCTGCTTGTGCGGGGCCCCGTCAATTCCTTTGAGTTTTAACCTTGCGGCCGTAGTCCCCAGGCGGCAAACTTATCGCGTTAGCTTCGGCACCGGCGGATTTTACCCCACCAACACCAAGTTTGCATCGTTTACAGCTAGGACTACCGGGGTTTCTAATCCCGTTCGCTCCCCTAGCTTTCGTGTCTGAGCGTCAGGAACGGTCCAGGAGGCCGCCTTCGCCACTGGTATTCCTCCCGATATCTACGCATTTCACTACTACACCGGGAATTCTACCTCCCTCTACCGTCCTCTAGTCTGATAGTTTTGAACGGCCTCTCCCAGTTGAGCCGGGAGCTTTCACATCCAACTTATCAAACCGCCTACACACGCTTTACGCCCAGTAAATTCGGATAACGCTCGGATCCTACGTATTACCGCGGCTGCTGGCACGTAGTTAGCCGATCCTTATTCCTGAAGTACCGTCCTTGCTCTTCCTTCAGAAAAGAACTTTACAACCCGAAGGTCTTCATCGTTCACGCGGCGTTGCTGCATCAGGCTTTCGCCCATTGTGCAATATTCCCTACTGCTGCCACCCGTAGGTGTCTGGCCCGTGTTTCAGTGCCAGTGTGGGGGGCCACCCTCTCAGGCCCCCTACCCGTCGTAGCCTTGGTAGGCCGTTACCCTGCCAACAAGCTGATGGGACGCAGGTCCCTCCCAAAGTGGATTGCTCCTTCAGTTGCCAGGACTCTAACCCTGGTAACCACATGGGGTATTAGCTCCAGTTTCCCGGAGTTATTCCTCTCTTTGGGGCAGGTCACCAACGCGTTACTCACCCATTCGCCACTAGGAAGTCCCCGTATTGCTACAAAGACTCCTCGTTCGACTTGCATGTATTAGGCACGCCGCCAGCGTTTATCCTGAGCCAGGATCAAACTCTCCGCAAAAAATTTATGCATCTTTCGATGCGTAAAGTCTGCGTTTTTGTCGTTAAAAACGACTGGCTGATTTCCTATCACTATTCAGTTGTTAAGGTTCCTTCAATCGAGCGGGCGGGATTTTACCACCGCCCCCAGAGCCTGTCAAGGCTATTCGAGACTAAACTGCCGATGTTAAAAACAACATCGGCACGCCAGACTGTGAAGTGTCTACACTTTAGTCTCTGACGCAAGGGCGTCTTTGCTCGGTTGTAAGTGTTCTGCCCATCTGGGCGAGAACGAAAGTGTTCAAACGAACTTGAATTATAAGCTATTTGGTTAAGTTGTCAAGAGGAAAATCAAAACTAATTGTCAGACAACCCAGCGATCGGCAAAAACCTAGCTCATTTCCTGCCGCCCCGTCAATGCCCGCAGTAGTGTGGTTTGATCGGCATATTCCAGGTCTCCTCCAATCGGTAAACCACGTGCCAGGCGCGTCACTTTTACTCCGGGGATATTGATCTGCTGCTGAATGTACATGGCTGTGGCATCCCCTTCCATGCTCGGGTTGGTTGCCAGGATCAGCTCACGGATGCCGCCCGCTTTTACCCGTCCGACCAATTCGCGTATGGTCAGATCCTCAGGTCCAATACCCTCGATCGGAGAGAGCGCTCCGCGCAGGACATGGTACCTGCCCTGGAATCCACCCGTGCGTTCCATTGCCAATACGTCCAATGGCTCTTCGACCACACACACGAGCCCCGGGTCTCGTTCAGGGCTCGCGCACACCTCGCACTCGCTCCGCCCGGCGTTGGTCACGTTGAAGCAAATGGGGCAGTCAACTGTGTTCGCTTTCAGCTCATGCAAGGCTTCGTATAGTTCCCCGGCTATCTCTTCCGGGGCATTCAACAGGAAGAACGTCAGGCGTGAAGCAGTCTTCGGTCCGATCCCCGGCAGGCGAGAAAATGCGTCGATCAGGTTTTGGATTGGGGCAGGAAGGATCATGGGCTAGCTCAATCCGTTCTTCAAAACGGCAGCCCTCCCGCCAGGGGTCCCATTCTCTCGGAAGCCAGGGCGCGTGAAGCCTCCAGGGCTCCATTCACCGCCGCCAGCACCAGGTCCTGCAACATCTCGATGTCACCATCTTTTAATAGCTCTGGGTCAATCACCACCGACTGGCAGCGTTGGTCACCCGTCATGACCACTTTTATCACCCCACCACCGGCCGAATAATCCACGGTTTCCTGCGCCAGTTGTTCTTGTGTTTGCACCAGCTGCTCTTGCAATTTTTGGATCTGTTGCATCATCCCCATCTGCCCTCCCTTTTGGGGTAGATTAGGTCGAAATCTCGGTTTATTGGGCATAATTTACTCCTGATTTCATTGGATATCCACGATCTCACCGCCCAGGTCACGTAAGGCAGATGCCACCAAGCCGTCGCTATCCACATCCGATGGCGGAGTGCTTTTCTTGCCAGTCACAAGGATTGCCTGCACTTCGATCTCCATATCCATGACCTGTTTGAGGGCGTTCTTGATTAACTCAAGGCTGGCCGGATTTTCCAGCGTCTTTAAGTAGAAATCACCATTAAATCCCAGGGTGAGCACGTTCCCCTTCAAGACCCGTATCCTGGCAGAATTCATCACCGCCGAGAGTTTTGGGTTCTTATCTTTCACCTTGGTAAGCAGCAGCTCCCATTTATTGTTCAATTGCTGGTTGGCGGATGCATCCGCAGAGGATATTTCGATGGTCTCTGGGGTGCCTGCTTTCGGTGCTGCTTTTTGAACCGTAGATTTATCTTCGGGTGGGTTGACCCTGTGGGGTGCTGTGGGGTTATCCGGCTTCGTGGGCGTTGATGCGCTGGTGCTCGAGACACCTGTTGGGGAAATGGCTTCAATAAAAGCCATCTCCAGCGGCAAGGCCGGCTGCCAGCTGCTACGCGTTTCCGTCGCCGCCTGATTAAAGGCCTGAATGACTCTGAGCAGCTCATTAACCGTAAATGCCTGTGTATACTGCGCCATTTGGTTGCGTGATTCAGCGGTAGCATCCACCTGGGAGGCGTTCCCCATCGCCACCAGTAACAGGCTGCGTAGATAATCCACGATCTGTCGGGCAAACTGGCGCGGGTCTGAGCCTGCATCCAGGCTGTGGTGGATCACCTCCAGGCCCTGGGTGGATTGGCGCTTTATAATAGCTTCGATCACTTCGATTACCGCCTGGCTGGTAGCCGTGCCCAATACATCCTGCGCCAATTGCAGTGTAATGCTCTTACCAGCTGAAGCCAGCTGGTCAAGTAACGAGATGGCATCGCGCATCGATCCTGTCGCCTGGCAGGCCACCAGGCTGATGGCTTCTGGATCAGCCTGGATTTTTTCCTCATCAGCCATTGCCTTTAAATTAGTGATGATTTCCTTCACTGGGATACGGCGAAATTCATGCCGCTGGCAGCGCGAAAGCACCGTTGCCGGGATTTTGTGCACCTCGGTGGTTGCCAGGATGAAGATGGCGTGTTGAGGGGGTTCCTCCAGGGTCTTGAGCAGGGCGTTGAAAGCGGCCGTGGATAACATATGCACTTCATCGATGATGTAAACCTTGTAGCGTCCCTGGTTGGGGGAAAAATTGATCTTGTCACGCAAGTCTCGCACATCATCCACGCTGGTATTGGATGCCGCGTCGATCTCAATCAGATCAAGGAAGCGTCCCTGGTTAATAGCCTGGCAGTGTATGCACTGGTTGCAAGGGCGGTTTGCCAGCTCCTCATCCAAACAGTTGACTGCTTTTGCCAGGATGCGCGCTGTGGAAGTCTTACCGGTGCCGCGCGGACCTGAAAATAAATATGCATGTGCCACCCGGTCGGCACCGACGGCGTTCTGCAGGGTTTGCACCACATGTTCCTGACCAATCACCTGATCCCATTGGACCGGGCGCCATTTTCGGTAGAGAGATTGTGACATGTCTAGAGTGTATCAGACTGAATCGTATAGGTCAATCTATTCTGGAGCTAGTAGCTCATTCGCCCACGCAACCCAAACGCCATAGTCTGTCATCCCGAGCCAACAATGCATTCGCCTCAGAAGGACCCCAGCTTCCACGCCGGTAAAGCGCCATGTCGGGGGTATTGCTCGCCTCCCATCCATTGGTAATCGAATCGACCAACTTCCAGGCAGCTTCAATTCCATCGGAGCGAGTGAAGAGTGAGGCATCTCCACGCATGGCTTCCAGGATCAGCCGTTCGTAGGCATCCGGTAGCACTCCCGAGAAGGAGTCACGATAATGGAAATCCATATCCACCGAGCGCATCTCCTGGTCAGAATCAGGCACCTTGGCTTCAAACATCAGGTGAATACCTTCGTCCGGTTGGATGCACAGGGACAAAATATTGGGGATGAATTTATATTCATCCGCCAGGTGGAACATCAGGTGCGGCGGGCGTTGGAACTCCACGATCACCTGGGATGTTTTCGCCGCCAGACTTTTACCAGAACGCAGGAAGATGGGTACTCCCTTCCACCTCCAATTATCGATATTAAGCCTGAGAGCCGCGAAGGTAGGCGTCTGGGAATCGGGGGAAACCCCCTCCGTTTGGCGATACCCCTCGTATTGGGCGCGCACTGTATCCGTAAGAGCAACCGGTCGTATGGATGATAGCAGCTTGAAGGTTTCATTCCGCACTGCATCCGCCTCAAAAGAAGCCGGAGGCTCCATTGCCACCAATGAGAGCAGCTGTAGCAGGTGGTTTTGGAACATATCGCGTAACACCCCCACGCCGTCATAATAGTCCGCCCGGTGCTCGATGTCCACCGTCTCTGCCACCGTAATCTGAATATTGTCCACATATCGCCGGTTCCAGATCGGTTCAAAGATTGTGTTGGCGAAGCGGAAGAACAGGATATTCTGGGCAGTTTCCTTGCCCAGATAATGGTCGATACGATAGACCTGGCTTTCATCAAAAACTGAGTGGAGGATTTTGTTCAGCTCGCGGGCGGATTTTAAATCCCTGCCGAAGGGTTTTTCGACGATGATCCGGCGCCAGCCTTCATTCTGGTCAGCCAGACCTGCCTGGCCCAGACAGTTGACCACCGGGATGTAATGCTCTGGAGCCGTAGCCAGGTAGTAGAGCCGGTTGGCCGGTTTGACTTCATGCTGGGCAAGAAAATCACTTAGACGCTCAAAGTCCTCGGTGACATCCAGGTTGCCCTGAAAGTAGATCAGCTTGGTGGAAAACTCGTCCCAGTGCCCTTGGTCGTAGCTTTCCGGGCTGAAAGTCTTCACCCCTTCCTGCAAGCGCTGCCGAAAGGTTTGGTCGGTATACGGTCGGCGGGCGAAGCCAATGATTTCGGCGCACTTCGTCATACGCCCTTTGATATAGTTATTGTATAGCGCTGGGACCAGCTTGCGCCAGGTGAGGTCACCCGAAGCACCAAAGATAACAATTGTGGTTAATTTGTCGTTTTTTGACATTTTCCTCTCTTTTCCCAGCATGACCACCAAACTCGTTATTCAAGACAGCCAAGTCTGTAGCAGCCATACATCCCATTCCAAAGTTAGAGAGAATTTTACCGCACATAGGCAGTCCAAAGGTAGTCAAAATGAGATCAACATGCTCACTTCGATGCAACTCATGTCATCGTACGAGGATGGACTTGGACCGAATATTTTCTTACCATAGGTCATATGCTATACTTCAAATACTATGAAACGCTCCCAGGTAGTGAGACTATTGCGAGCTCATCGAGCTGAAATCGCCGCCCATGGCGTAAAATCGCTGGCGCTGTTCGGTTCCGTTGCGCGCGATGAAGCACTCCCGGAAAGTGATGTAGATATATTGGTGGAGTTCTCACGCCCTGTAGGCCTGTTTCAGTTTATTGATCTTAAACAATATCTGGAAGAACTTTTAGGATGCCGGGTAGACTTGGGCACGCCTAATTCGCTCAAGCCACGGATGAAGGACCGTGTAATCCAGGAAGCGATCTATGTCGTCTAGAAAATGGCAATCCAGGATTGAAGATATTCTGACCTGCATCCATAATATCCATTTATTTATTGCGGGAATGAATTCTAAATCCTTTGTGGCAGATCTTAAGACCATTCGCGCAGTAGCTTTTGAATTAACCACAATAGGTGAAGCGACACGCGCCATCCCCGATGAGGTGCGCAAACGCTACCCTGAAGTACCATGGGGAAAAATGCAGGATATCCGTAATGTCATCATCCACGAATATTTTCGCATGGATGAAGAAATCATCTGGCAGACAATTCAGAAAGATCTACCTCCTTTACTCCCATTACTTGAAGATATCTTAAAAGCAAATAAATAGAATAAATCGCAAACAAATAAGACTGTCGTTGTTGTGCAATAAGAATGGTCTCGCTTGCCTATTTGAGCCTCTCACTGGCTTCCTCAATGCGCCGCAGGATCGTTATCGCTTCATCCGGACCAGCGATGTGTACCGTGCCATTCCCATCCACGTGCGTGGGGATGAGCTCATAACTGGTATAGTCCGTCCCGTAAAAATGGAGCAGCAGCATCACCCCCTGCTGGTGAGCCAGGTCCCAATTCTGGTCGAAGACGAAGTTCCCCAGCCCATAGAACACATCGATGCCGTCAATATTCTGGATCGCCTGCACGACGTGGGTGTGATTTCCCACCACAACATCCGCCCCTGCCTCCACCGCCACCTGCGCAAAGTGCAGCTGGTAGGAATTGGGTTCAGAGGTGTCTTCAGGGCCCCAGTGCGGCATGGCAATGACCACATCCGCGACCTGCCGGGCATTATCGATGGCAGCGCGCAGATTCTCATCGTTCAGCTCTGCGATCCCCGGTGTTTCCTGACCGGCAAACGCCATGGGCTCGACCATCCCCAGCGAGACGAAGCCGAAGCGGATCCCTTGAACCTCCACCACCACTGGCTGCATGGCTTCTGCCAGGTCCATGCCCGCACCCACCGGCAGGATGTCATTCGCCCGCAGGTTATCCAGCGTATCGAGGAATGCCCGGTTGTAATGATCGCCACAGCTTGCCCCGGCGCAATTCTTGATGTGGTTGGTGGCCACGCTCATCACATCAAACCCGGCTGAGGCGGCGGCTGAGGCACTGCGCGAGTCGCTCACCAGCACGTAAGTCACGATGCAGCCGGTGTGGCTGGATAGGTCGCTCAGGGTGGTGTTCAACGTCCCCACTGCCAGGTCTGCGCTGGAGATAATCTCGCGCACCTCATCGTAAATATAATTCGCATCCCCGCGGGCATCAATGGCGGATTGCACGCAGCGCGCCGGCACGATCACTCCCGTGAACAGCAAGGTGATTTGGGGCATGAATTGCGCGCGGGGAGTTTCGGTCGGGGAGATGAGAGGCACAGAGGTGGCTGTGGATGTGGCTGTGCTGACCATGCTGGGAGTGAGGCTCGCCTCCGGTTCAGATTGCATGACAAATGGCAGCGACACCTCCACTTTTGTGGGGGTGGGCGTGTGTGGAATATCTGGTATAAGGGTTGGCGGTACGGATTCTTCTATGCCCTGGCATCCAGTCAGCACAAGCAAAATCGCCCATAAAAAAGGTGCTTGATGTTTCATCTGGCAGAAGTTTATCAAAGTATTCAGCATGGTTTTATATACTCTCGTTACCAGGAAGCCAATGAATTCTGTATCTCCAAGATCACCATTGGGTCGCTTTCAGTACCAAAAGCTCGCTCAAGAGCCTGCCTGGCAGGTACACTGCCAACCTGTCCAATCGCCCAGGCTGCGTGCGCTTGAACCAGGGGTTCGTGGTCCCACATCAGCGCCTGGGTGAGCTGTTCCACAGCGTCCGGATAGCCCAAATTACCGAGCGCCACAGCCACATTGCGCAAATAACCTCTGCGCTTGGCACGTCTGAGTGGGCTGTGGCGGTATTTGTGGTTGAAATCCCCTGCCGAAAGCGCCAGCTCAGCCAATAAATTGGGTTCAGGCAAGACTCGCTGATGGTCAAATGCCGGGTCAGCTTCTGAGGTTGCGAATCGGTTCCACGGGCACACTTGTTGGCAAACGTCACAGCCAAAGACCCTGGTACCCATCGGCGATCGAAGCTCAAGTGGGATCGATCCTTTTAACTCAATCGTCAGGTAAGAGATGCACCGGCGGGCATCCAGGGTGCGGTCAAGCAAGATGCAGCCGGTGGGGCAGGCCATCATGCAGCGCGTACAGCTGCCACACCGGTCCGAACTGAAGGGCTGGTCTGGCTCGAGCTCAATTCCAAGCAGGATCTCCGCCAGTAAAAAGTACGAGCCCTTGTCAGGGTTGATCAGGCAGGTGTTCTTGCCAATCCACCCGAGCCCGGCGCGTTGAGCCAGCTCGCGCTCCAGGATTGGACCTGTGTCGGTGTACCACCGGTTTGGAACGGGATGACCGGCCAGTGATTCGACAAATGCGACCAACTTTCGTAATCGTTCAGGCAGGATGGCATGATAGTCATCTCCCCAGGCATAAGCAGCAATCCTGCCATGGGGCAGCGGGCTTCTTAGCTCATCAACTGCCAGGGCAGGCGGGGTCGGGTAGCGCATACCCAATGCGAGTACCGATTGGCATTCAGGCAGGATCTTGTCTGGGCTGCCCCGGCAAACCAGGGAACGTGGGGTATTCAGGTAGTTCATCTCGCCATGCCGCCCCTGCTTTAGCCAGGTTTCAAAGACATTGAAATGCGGTAGCGGGTCCGGAGTAGTGACTCCGACCAGCGAAAACCCCAACCGGCATGCCTGCTCTTTGATGGCTTGGGTGAGATTCACGATGCTCTTGTTCCTGAAATAAATTGTAGCGCAAGATGCATTCTTGCGCTACAAAAGGGTCTGGTAGAGGGTCTATGCTTAGGGTGTGCAGGTAAGGTTGAACGAGGCTTGGTTGGAAGTCATATCCACCGGAAAAGTAACGTGGAAGCGCACCCAGCCCGTTCCAGAGTCGGTGAATTCCAGGGGGAAGCTGAGCGAATAAGTGCCAACTCCAAATGTGCTGGTTTGAGCGCCCGGCAAATCGAATTGGAAACCGGGTGTATCGGAGAATGCTTCAAGGTTATAAGTCAAGGTGGCGCCCTGGTTGAGGGTAAAAGTGGCGGCAAAAGTAAACGTATGCGGGCATTGACCAAGATAAGACGCCTCATCCACCGACATGGTCAGGCTGGTAATTGGGTTGCTGGGGACACCCGTGGATGTTGGAGTAGATGAGGCTCCGGGGGTGCCCGAAGGTGAGGCTGTACCTCCGCTGCCAACTGCAATCAAGACGTACACCGAATCGTTGAAAAATTGCCCGGAGGCATTCTTCATCTTCCAATATCCTTGATAGGTACCCGTCGTGGTGGGGGCAATCATATTGACAGATATGTCCACTTGTTGGCCAGGTGACACGGATTGTGTAAGCGCCATGGTCGTGATGGTACCCATCTGATCACCGCTGATGAAATCCAGAGAATACGAAGTCGTCCAGGTTGTGGTGCCAGCATTCTGCAGCCTCCAGGTCTTGGTGAAGGCTGCCCCTGCTGGGAGCACGGTGCCATCCGGGATGGTCACATCAGCGACAAATGTCGCCCGCTCGCCTGAAGTACCCGTAGGAACTACTGGCGCGGTAG
>Ga0214473_10002411_pt1 | contig 22964 bp, 19 predicted proteins | sample RVTome_7_FD_203509 | JGI IMG/M metagenome (GOLD analysis project Ga0214473, IMG submission 203509) | Soil microbial communities from uranium-contaminated site in the Upper Colorado River Basin, Wyoming, United States - RVT98D197 | ecosystem: Environmental > Terrestrial > Soil > Contaminated >... | reverse complement strand
TTATCGAGCTTGACCCTGTTAACGTGGACGATGACTACTTCTCAGCCTATCACCGCTTACTGGACGAGCACGAAGAAATGTTGAAGCAGAAAGCAATAAGAATAGAAACTCGCAAGTTCATGCATAACCGCCACGTTTATCATCTTCCCGATTCTACGGTGGAGGTTGTGCATCCAACGGAGAACCGTGAATTCTGCGCCCACTGCACACGACTGCGTGTCACTAGCGACGGAAAATTGAAGACGTGCCTCATGAGAAACGACAACTTAATTGACATTTTAATGCCTCTTCGACACGGTTCAAGCGACGAAGAATTAAGAGCACTCTTCCTTCAGGCGAATCAGCTAAGAGAACCATATAACAAAGCCCTTTGAAACTCGTATCATTCAGAATTATTCTAACCAGGAACGATTAGACGTCCTAACAGTGAAATGCCGCTGTTCTTCATGTAACATTTGAAATTGACAGATGGAAGGTTAAATCAAACCTTAATCGCTACAGCTGAATTATTCTTGCTTCCCGCTTGATCGTGTCCAATAAGGCTACTGTGGCTTTGCCTGTTAGGTATCCACACGTTTCACCTGGGTTCACGATTAGGGTTTTGTCTTTCTTGCGAGCAACATCGGCGTGTGAATGTCCGTGAACGATGGCGTCGAAGTTTCCATGATTCATAAGTGCGTTTAGGAGTTCTGTTTCGTCGCCATGAAGTAGCGCAATCTTGAAGCCGTTAACGTCGATTTCGGCGAACCTGCCACGCACCGCGCAGTTTTCTGTTTCGCTGAATCGTTTCCGCAGAAGTTCGTGGTCTCCGTCGTTGTTGCCGAAAACTCCGATGAGTTTGCATTTTAAGGCTTTGAATTTTGGGATGACGAATGGCGCAACGTAATCGCCTGCGTGCAGCACAAGCTCAACTTTCTCCTCGTTTAAGCGTTTTACTGCTTTTTCAACCATCGGCAAGTTATCATGCGTGTCCGAAAGCAAGCCAATCAACATGTGCATCACCTTGTTATTTTTATTTTTTCGGTGCAATAAAGTTTTTCTATAATGCCGCAATGGAGGATTGTTCTATAATATTACAGCAGTTGATATATGGAAACGTGCGAAACACGACTTAAAATACTCTCCGCCAAACAAGCTTATAGAAAACTGTTCCATAAGAGGGAAATAGAATTGAACTCCTGGATAGCCGAAACAACCACGTCTAAACGCAGAGATAAACTCTGCATAATAGCAGAAATCTTAGAAATCGCCAAAGAAGGCACACTCAAAACACAAATCATGTACAAAGCCAACCTAAGCTTCGCGCAGCTCAACGAATACCTCAAGTTCATGATCAAAATCAAACTCATGGAAAAAGTCGTCAACGGAGGAAAAGACGTGTACATCTCCACTGAAAAAGGCTTGGACTTTCTGCAACGCCAATGCGAATTGAGTGAGATGCTGAAAACGGATGAGGAAAAACCACGCAATGGCGTCAAAGTTCCTCCAGCTAATCTGCTGCGGAAAAGCTGAACTTAAACTTTTTCTTGAAATTCTTTATTTTCTACTTTAGTTTTTTGCAACCCGAAAAAACGCAAAAAAACCAAAATTCGGTCTAATGAATATAATCCTTTACTTTCTTCCTCAAAACAGGAAAATCATCCAGCATCGCTTTCACGACTAACCAACGAACTTCCTCAACACTCTGCATGCTTTTCATCACTTTTTCCTCGCTAAACCTTGAGCATCTTAAATCATCATACTCGATATAAACCTTCTTCCCAAAACGAAAAAACACTCGAAATATTCCACCCGAGGAATACAGCCTTATCTAACCCAAAGTTCATACACACAAGAAAAGGGAGAAGACGCTCAAAAAAGGCGGGTTTCACGCGTGAACCACAGCCAACCCAAACCACACACACTAGCTTATACGCTGTTCATCATCCCATTCATACTCGCATACCTTTCATGGGCTTACTTCCCACAAGCCGCACAAATCATCATAACCAACGTTTTCAGGTATCATGCACAGGACCAAGCAGCAAACATCTTATGGCTTGCGCTGATTAGCTTCTTCTACAGTTGGTACACATTCCTCGCTATTGGCGTGGCAGGAACATTCATAGTAGCGGCATTTATAGCCCGAAAAAAGCATTCAACAGGCAAGCATGAGTTTTATCCTTTAGTTTCTTTCTTGGTTCCAGCTTACAATGAAGAAGTAAACGTTAAACGTTGCATTACAAGCCTCGCAAAATGCGCGGATGAATATCTTGGTAACTGCGAAATCATAGTTATCGATGATGGCAGCACAGATTCAACCTATGAAACTGCTCTGTCAACAGCAAAAATTCTTCAACTCAATTATCCCAGAGTTACCTGTAGAGTGTCAAAGCATATGATGAATCTGGGTAAAACTCAAGCTTTGAGAACTGGCATAAGCAAAGCGTTAGGACAAGTAGTCGCAGTTGTTGATGCTGATTCAGAATGGATGCCCAACACATTGAAGAAGATTATCGATAACTTGCTTTCCAACGGTGAAAAAGCTGTTACAGGTTACATTCATCCTAAAACAGAAGATGCAAAAACCGGTTTCATCGTGGCTTTACAACGACTAGAATACAGTCAAGGATTAGGAATTGACCGCTGTGCGCAATCGCTTGGCAACCTTGTTCTCGTAGTTCCTGGAGCTATTGGCGTTTACGATGCGGAATTGTTGCGTGATGTTTTAACTGAAGTGAACATCCGCAGTGTGACTGAGGATTCTGAGATTACGTTGGAGATGCATAAACGTGGCGCAAAAATAGGCTACCTTCACACTGCACTCAGCAGCACGAATGCACCTACAAGCTTGAGCGCTTTGTGGCGTCAACGACTACGATGGTATACAGGTTGGCTTCACAACATCTTGGACATTCACGCTGACTTATTTCGGAAACGTTCTTGGCTTTCTGCCCTGTTGTTGTACAGTTTCGTATTTGAGTTTGCTGGAGCGTTTGTGGATTTGGTTGCTGTAGTGGCGTTCCCATTTTTGTTTTGGTTTGCTCCTGACAGGTTAAACTTTGCTTTCAACCTGTTAGTGTTTGCAGCATACGGCTTGCTGATTAGTGCAGTTACTCAGGCAGTTGCTTTGAAACTAGCGTATGGAAAATTCAACTATAGCAATTTGCTTTTGTACACGCCATTTTTCCCCTTTTTGTGGCTCGTTAATGTTTTTGCGCGTGTCCAAAGTCTCTTTGGATATCTGCGTGGTAACAGGGGCAAATGGCACCATGAGAAAGTGTTTGAACGATAAAAAGCATTTTTAAGGCTTAACGCCTTTTCGTTTTGTGGTCTAAAACGTCATGCCCACCAAAGCTGTGCTGTTCGACATGTTTGACACTTTGATGATGATTGAGAAGGATCACGCGTTTTACAGTCCTTCTTTGCGGAGAGCTTACGATTTTCTGGTCAAGAACGGTGTAACTGTGGAATTTCCAGTTTTCGAGAAGGCATACATCGAAGCAAGAGATGCTCTTTACGCGGAAGCTGACGCAAAACTTGAGGAACCACATTTTAACGTTCGCATCGCAAACGCGCTAAGAAGCCTTGGTTATTCGCATGGTGTTTCGAGTAAGGTTGTGGCTGGAGCGACCAGCGCGTTTTGCGAGGGTTTCATGAATTATGTGCGCGTTGACGAGAACGCCAAAACGGTTTTGAAGAAGTTGCATAGGCGTTTCAAGCTTGGGATTGTGTCGAATTTTGCCATTCCCGAATGCGTGCTTAAACTGCTTGAGAAAGAAGGTTTAGCGGGTTTTTTTGATGTGGTCGTGGTTTCGGGAGCTGTGAACAGGCGAAAGCCAAGTCCAGAAATATTCAGGAAAGCCCTTGATGCGTTGGATGTTTCTGCTGGTGAAGCGGTGTTTGTGGGCGATACGGTTGACGCTGACGTTGAAGGCGCGAAAAACGCGGGGATGAAAACCGTTTACATCGAACGAAGACTGCAGAAAGAAGCGGAGGAGGCTTGCCCAACCCAAAAAATCAAGAGTTTGGATGAGTTGCTGCCTGCGTTGGAACAATGCTGAATCTTCGTGAGGTTAAAAGAACTGTTGTGTGATTTTTGTCTATAGCCCCCTTATTTAAAGCACTGTGATATTGCGCGAGACCTACCCTCTATAGGTTTCTGCAATGAACCTCTATTAGGCTCCAATATGACTTTTTGGGCTGGCGTGTTGGTTGTTGTTGTTTGGTTACAATCACACAATCTTATTTACCTCAAGCAGTCACAACGACATCGAAGGAACCATTATGGGTGAATACGAAGACACGTTAAAGGATATAGAGAGCGCATTCGGGTTCGTTCCTGGCTTCATGAAAGCCATCCCCAAAGACGTCTTAGCCAAACAGTGGCCGCTGATGAAAAAGTACCAGCTCGGCGAATCGTGCATTCCACAGAAATACAGGGAATTCATTGGCTTAGCGGTGGCTGCAACCCTCAAATGCCCCTACTGCACGCTTATGCACACAGCGATGGCGACTGGTTACGGCGCCACGGGCGAAGAAATTTCCGAGGTAGCTTACCTAGCGGCGCAGACGGCGAATTGGAGCACTATGCTGCACGCTTTGCAGTATAACTATGACACTTTCATGAAGGAAGTTCACCAGATCGGCGAGAACGCGAAGAAGAAAGCTGGCAAGAAATAGCTGGCTTCCCATCTCTTTTTCTTTTCGAAAACGTTTTTATGGAAAATTCTATAAAACCAACCAGCTAACGTAACTATCAGGCGAACAAGTTGAACAGCATAGTCACATCCTCAACCGAGACGAGAAGCTGGCTAGAACTCCTCATATCAGGCGTAGCAGAGCAAATCCCCCAACTGGAATACGTCGAATCAAAATATTGGGGCGCATTCAAAAATCCCGTGACGCACAGGAACGTGGTTTACCTTCAACCCACGAAAAAACAAATACGGTTGCACACGCGCTTGCCGCTGAGCTTTGACAAAGCGCTTGAAGCGACCTCGGCGTCAAAGGAGTGGGCGGAAACTTGCCCGTCCCTGTTTAGGCTGCGGTCGGAATTTGACCTAGAGAAGGCGGTTTCGCTTATCGTGGGTTCTTACAATTTTGACTTGGCATTAAAATAAAATGGGCTGCAAAAACTTTATCCCTTAAACCCAAAATAATAAACCCGGGAGCGTTTGGAGATGACTCTGGCAACGAACAAGCAGCTCGGTTTCGTGGCTGCAATATTAACCGTTATAGGCTTAGTCTATTCTTTGACGAGCATTGGTCGAATCGTTTCTCCTCTTCCGAGCCTTCCAATCGCCGACCTCGGACTGGGTCTCCTCTTCGGAGTTTTAGGACTGATTAGCTTTCTCCTCTTCTTAATCGCCATGTACGGGCTATCCAAAGACTACCAAGACTCCGCCATCTTCAACTACGTCCTTTACGGAATCATCGTAGCCATCGTCCTCGGAGTAATCGTGGTTGGCATCACCATTTTCATCGTGTTCTCCAGCTTGGGCAGCTTCATAGCATCGGGCGGTCTTCCCAGTTCCGGAACCCAATTCCTACAGGAATACCTCCAGTCTCTTTTCCCACTTTATCTGGGGCTTTCATTCGTCGGCTTGGTTCCAGCACTATTCAATATGCTCGCGTTCAAAAGGCTCGCGAACAAGTCTGGAGTGCGACTGTTCAGGACAGTCGGGTTGCTCGGGGTTGTTGCCGCCGCAGTGACGATTGCACTCTGGTTTCTCGGAGCAGCCTTCTTCTACGCAGATATCCTAACAATAAGCAGCATCTTCACCTTCTCCACAGTCGGCTCCGCTGTCAGCCTAGTCGCGTGGATACTGGGCGCGAAAGCATTCCACTCAATAACAGTGCCAACGAGCGAAACGTATTGGACCCCGCCCGCGCAAGGCCCCCCACCTCCTGCGGCACAAATTAAGTACTGCCCGTACTGCGGAACAGCAAACACGATGGACGCTGAATACTGTGCCAGCTGCGGCAAAAAACAATAATTCCCTCGTGGTGTAAACTTTGAAAACGGGTTCGGAAGAACCTATCCCACACGAGGAAGCGGCGAAGCTTTGCTCCGAAATAAGAAACGAGAAAGGAGTGAAACTCTTCTCCCAATGCTGGGGATGCCTAAGATTCTCGAAGGGCAAACCAACGAAAATGTGTTACAGCAGCAAACCCGAGAACCGCGGATGCGGCTTGGTAAACAAACGGTACGACAGCTTGTTTAAAACGTGAAATTTTCCTACTGGTCTCGTGAGCTCCCCCCCTCCCTCTACATAAAGCGTGAATGGTCCAAAGATGTTTGGTGCAGCGGGCAGGATTCGAACCTGCGAACCCCTGCGGGAAAGGATATCCCATTACGGGGCCAATTTTCAGGCCAAAACGCGATCTTGAGTCCTTCACCTTTGACCTGGCTTGGTTACCGCTGCAAATCAAGACTTTAAATTCGCGCAGACAATAATTAAACATTACTCAGGTAAAAAGCTAAGATGCCTCGAGTGAAAAGTGGCATTGCAATGGTCAACATATCAAAGATAGGAAGAGGCAAAGGCATTCGCTATAGACCCTCGAAAGCTATCCTCGATGTTGAAGTTGCCGAATTATTAGGGCTTCATGCCGGTGATGGTTACATTTCCTGCGGCGTCTGGGGTATTCGGGTCAACCTCCGAGATGAGAAGATGGCGCAGCAGATTGTGGTTTTGGTTCGAAACGTTCTAGGTGTAGAGCCTTGCGTTAGTACGAGGCAGAATACTTTTGAGATTCGTAGTGGACAAAGGCAAGCGGTTAGGTTTTTCAGCAGTTATGGATTTGTGGAGGGAAAAAAGGCTTACGATGTTCAAGCACCAAGCCAAATATTGCACTCTGATAATGCTGAGGTTGTCAAGGCGTTTCTTAGGGGTTTATTCAGCGCTGACGGAAGTTTCAGCTTTCGAAACAGCGACTGTTCTTGTAGAGTAGACCTGACCATTAGAAGCAAACCGTTAAGAGACGATTTTGTAGAGCTTTCATCCAGAATCGGTTATTCATTCAATATTTGTGATGCTATGAGAGTGAAGAAGGGTTTTACCGAGAAATCAGCTGGCGCGTTTTTCAATGCTAATCTCACTTCAAAGAAGTGTGTGCTAGGGTGGATGAATGATGTGGGTACCCTTTGCGATTCACATCTTAACAAGTTCAAGATTTGGCAAGCCACAGGAAAACACGTGCATTAAGCCCCTTTTGTGCTTTGTGCGGGTTTGGCCATGCTCTGCTACCCCTGCACCGTGACCCTAAAACAGGCAAGTACTCATATTAATATTTTCCAATCGCACTGGACAACCAAAAAAGTAAAAGCTACTTAGAGCCTAATAATGGCACATAATAGGGGTGATAGAATGGAACGAGAACAAAAACAGATGGGTGACATTGAAGCCCTTCTCCTTAAACGTGTTGGAAGAAAGAATGCAATTACGGCAAGAGAGATCGCCAATAAGGTAGGCATAAAGGACAACGACACATTCATTAACACTAGAATGCTGATTAGAAAACTAATGAAAAATAAGCAGCTACCAATTGGTGCATTGGATAACGGTGGCTACTTCATGATTGAAAACGAAAAAGAACTAACTGAATATGCAAAAATGCTTGACAGGAGATCCAATGGCATAGTAACACGAAAGGCAAGAGCTATAGTGTACTTTGAAAACTACTACAAGCAAGACTTTGCTGGTGTCGAGGAGGAGATTTAATGAGAAAGTCCAAAAAGAAGTTCGATTGCACATGTGAAAATTGCGGTTCTAAAATTAGTAAACAGAGAGGAGTCTGCTAACCCAGAATACTTATTGATAGAATGCCCTATATGCGGTGAAGCGTTATTGCTTTCAAAACGATTTTACGTTCTAAGACAGAGTGGGAAAAACTTTTTTCTGCAATTCAGTAGGAATGCTTCCATAGCGAATTTTTTCTTTTATTACTTCTATTGTGTCGTCGATATTTGGAGACTTGAAGCCGATTTCATATCCAATACTGTTACGGCCAAGTTCTAATGCTACCTTTGTTGTTGTTCCGCTTCCTAGAAATGGATCAAGAACTGTGTCTCCTTCATAAGTGAACATTTGCATCAGTCGTTTTGGCAATTCATCTGGGAAGGTGGCTACGTGGTTAACTTGTCTAGCGCCATTAAAACTCCAGATTACATTAAAATCTTCTTTCAACTGTGATTGATTTATGGACGAATTTTGTTTGGTGCCTGGTTCACCATTAAAACTCCAGATGCCGTTAAATAGTTCTCTCCACTGTGAGAGGCTTATGGACGACTTTTGTTTGATTTCTGGTGTGGGCTTAGATTCGATTTCACCTTTTCCTATATTTTTCTTAAAAATGGCAATGTATTCATAATTGTAACTGACATAACCGTTTCGAGGGTAGCCATAAGAACCCATAACGCTTGCGCCACCACTTGTTTTCGTTGTTGGAATTTTGTTCCATATTATGCTTCCAAGGTAAATTACGTTATCAATATGATTTTGCATTATATGATTCACTACGTAGGCGTGTAATGGAATTATCTGGTATGGTTTGTTTTTGGTGCTGTTTGCCCTTAGATATTGATCACCTATGTTTATGCATAATCTACAACCTGGTGCAAGAACTCGGATACACTCGGACCATACGTTATCGAGTTTCTCAAGATATTCTTCTAAATCATCTCCATAGCCTATTTGCTCTGGATGACCATAATCTTTAATGTTCCAGTAAGGCGGAGAAGTGACAACAAGATGGACGGACTTATCAGCCACTTCCTTCATTTCTTGCGAGTCTTTGAAATATAAGCGGTGTGATGTGTTTAATTTTATTTCTTCAGAACGTTCACTCACAGACTGTTCTAGCATATTAACTATTGTGATACAATTCTAGTATATGCTTTTCGGAATATGAACAATTAGTATTTACTAGACCCTTTATGCGGATGTGGTAGTTTCCACAATGACCAAAGACTTAACAGTATCCCTTGCTTGACCCGTTTTGGGTTCGGGAACGACGGTTAAGGTGGCGATGGAAAACGAGCGCATCAGCGTGGGATACGAAGCGGACAAGAGTCTTGTGCCGATGATGAAAAAGAAAATCGCGACGAAGCCAAGCGCCAAGGGCAGCGTGAACTTCGTGAAACGTTCTCTTTCCTAAAAGCGCCGTCAACCGCAGCTTAACGCATTTATTTTTGCGCGGTAACTCGAATTATCTTTAGCGCGCCGTTGTTCAGGGGCGAAAACGCGAAACAATGGATAAAAAAGTTTATTAGTTGGCTCTGTAGCATCTGTTTGTGCTCTTAAAAACTAGGAGACCTTTTTCGAGTTGGAGCCAAATCCAACATCGGAGGAACTCGACGATTTGAAAAAACCCGCACGTAAAGAAGGCGTCATTATGTTTCCAAAGTTAAATCTTGCGGGAGAATGGTAAAATTGACTGAAATATCAAAAGAAGATACCCATCTTTTACTGAAAACTTTCTTCAATGAGAAAGGCTTAGTCCGACAACACTTAGATTCCTACAATGAGTTTATCGACCACGGCTTGCAAGAGGTAGTGGACGAAGTTGGCGAAATCGCCATCGAAGTCCCCGAAAGCCCGTACAGGGTGAAACTCGGACAAATCTGGGTTATCGACCCTCAATCACGCATCACTGGACCGTACGCCACTGAGGTGGACGGAACCAAACACGAAATCTACCCGATGGAAGCCCGATTACGCAACCTAGCTTACGCCGCGCCCATTGCGCTGGAAATGACGCCAGTTATCGACGGAAGAGAACAAGACACCGAACTTGTCTACGTCGGAAACATACCTGTAATGCTCAAGTCAAAACTCTGCTTCCTCTCACAACTCTCACGCGAAGAGCTTACCGCTGCGGGGGAAGACCCAGACGAGCCAGGAGGCTACTTCGTAGTCAACGGCTCTGAACGCGTCATCGTCGCCATGGAAGACCTTGCGCCCAACCGCGTCATAGTCGACGTAGACGACAAGGGCACATCACCTGTGTATCAAGCTAAAATTTTCTCCACAACCGTCGGCTTCAGAGCCAGAATAGAGTTGAAGTTGAAATCAGATGACGCCATCTACGTTTCTATGCCTGGAGTGCCCACGGAAATTCCATTCGTCGTCATAATGCGAGCGCTCAATATGGAGAAAGATAAGGACATTGCAGAGGCTGTGTCACTTGACAAGGAGCTCCAAGCTGAACTGGGTGCATCGTTCGAGAAAGCCATAGGCGTTGACAAGCCCAGCGATGCCATCCTGTTCATCGGGAACCGCGTTGCACACGGGCAGGTTGAGGAGTACCGCCTGCAAAAAGCCGAGACTGCCATTGACAAGAACTTCCTGCCGCACCTTGGCAGAAGCGAAAAGGACCGCAAGGAAAAAGCCATATTCCTAGGCGAAATGGCGTATAGAGTTATCCAAATGAAACTCGGCAAAAGACAAGAGGATGACAAAGATCACTTCAAAAACAAACGTCTCAGACTCGCAGGACCATTATTGGCAGACCTTTTCCGCGTTGCCTTCAGAAACTTAACTCGCGACATCAAATATCAGCTTGAACGCATAGGCGTTAAAGGCCCAATCATCAACGTGTCCGCCGCCGTGCGGCCAGGAATAATCAGTGAACGTTTCCAGCACGCTTTGGCGACGGGTAACTGGGGACGAGGTAGAGTGGGAATAACCCAGCTCTTAGATAGAACTAACTACGTTTCCACGCTTAGCCACCTACGCAGGTTGCAGTCGCCGTTGAGCAGGAGCCAACCAAACTTCGAAGCCCGAGACCTCCACCCAACCCATTGGGGACGCTTATGCCCCAATGAAACGCCCGAAGGCTCAAACTGTGGCTTGGTTAAGAACCTATCCCTCTCAGCATCAATCTCTGTAGGCATAAACCCTGATAAAGTCAAACAGCTACTCTTTGAGATGGGCACGGTTCCCGCTTACGAAGCAAACGACACGTTGAAGATTTCTGGCGCCAAAATCTTCGTCGACGGCAACATCATCGGGTACGCCAACAACCCAGCAGACCTCGTCAACACCTTCAGGCAGAAGCGAAGAGAAGGCGAAATATCAACCGAAGTCAACATAACCTACTTCTCGAAAGCACAAGCCGAAAACGAAGAAGTCCACGCCAACTGTGACGAAGGAAGAGTCCGACGACCCCTCATCATCGCAGAAAACGGCGCTTTGAAACTTCAGGCAAAACACCTTGAGAAGATAGGCTTAGGCGAGTGGACATGGGAAGACCTCGTCAAGAACGGCTTAATCGAGTACTTGGACGCGGAAGAAGAGGAAAACGCTTACGTAGCCTTACCGGGCGGAGAAATCACGCCTAAACACACGCACGCAGAGATTGCCACGTACACGATTCTCGGCATCTGCGCTTCAACCATACCTTACCCTGAACATAATCAGTCGCCGCGCAACTCATATCAGGCAGCGATGGCGAAGCAAGCTCTTGGCATTTACGGTACAAACTTCCATCATCGCGTTGATTCAAGGTCGCACATACTGCATTACCCGCAAGCACCGATGGTGGAAACGGAGCTTATGGAAGTCATCGGCTATAAGCAACGCCCCACAGGACAGAACTGCGTCGTGGCGGTGCTCTCGTTCGAAGGCTACAACATGGAAGACGCATTAATCTTCAACAAAGCGTCAATCGAAAGAGGCTTAGCCCGCTCCAGCTTCTACAGGATTTACGAAGCTGAATGCCGACAGTACCTAGGCGGACTCAAAGACAAATTCACCGTTCCCGAACCAGGCACACGCGGATACCGCGGAGAACAATACTACAGGCTCCTCGAACCCGACGGCATAATAAGCTTGGAATCAAGCGTCGTCGGCGGCGACGTACTCATCGGACGAATCAGCCCGCCAAGATTCCTTGAGGAATACAAGGAGTTCGAAGTTAAAGGTCCATCAATGCGCGACACTTCCGTTGATATGCGTCCTTCCGAGACAGGTGTGGTCGATGGAATTTTCATAACCGAGTCTGGAGAAGGAAGCAAACTCGTCAAAGTCCGAGTTCGAGACCAGCGCGTTCCAGAATTAGGCGACAAGTTCGCTTCTCGCCACGGGCAGAAAGGAGTCATAGGCTTAATTGTTCCTCAGGAAGACCTGCCGTTCACTGACGGAGGCATCGTGCCCGACATAGTGATTAATCCGCACGCTATTCCTTCAAGAATGACCATTGGCCAATTCATCGAATCGCTAGCGGGAAAAGCGGCAGCGGCAAGAGGAAGACCAGCCAATGGAACACCGTTCGCTAATGAAGGACCAGACGAGATTAGAAAAAGCCTCGTGAAACTAGGATTTAGCCACACGGGAGGCGAAGTCTTTTACAACGGCATGACGGGCGAAAAATTCGTAGCCGACATATTCGTTGGCATAGTTTACTACCAGAAACTGCATCATATGGTCGCTGACAAGATTCACGCCAGAGCACGCGGACAAGTGCAAATGCTCACTCGCCAGCCCACTGAAGGCAGAGCAAGAGGCGGTGGCTTGAGGTTCGGTGAGATGGAACGCGACTGCCTCATCGGTCACGGCGCCGCAATGCTGCTTAGAGACAGGCTGCTAGAGGAGTCAGACAAGTACACGTTGTTTATCTGCGAGAACTGCGGTCAAATAGCCTTCTTCGACATGAAACAGCGAAGGTATGTGTGCAAAATCTGCGACGAGAAAGCAAAGATTGCGCCCGTCATAGTTTCGTACGCGTTTAAGCTCTTGCTGCAGGAGCTTCAAAGCTTGTGTATAACGCCTAAACTAAGGCTTAAGGAGAAAGCGTAAAATGTCAGAAGAAATAATCAATAAAATAGTTGACGAAATCTCTTTCGGTTTAATTTCACCCAAAGACCTTCGCAAGCAATCCGTCGTTGAAATCCAGACACCAGACACTTACGACGAAGACGGCGCGCCCATAACCACCGGGTTGATGGATGGCAGGCTGGGCACACTCGAACCAAGACAGAGATGCAAAACGTGCGGTAACACGGCGATCCGTTGCCCCGGACATTTCGGACACATCGAGCTAGCAGTGCCGATTGTACACATCGAGTTTACGAAGATAATTTTTGACTTGTTACGGTCAACTTGCCGAAACTGCGGGCGCATCCTTCTCTCAGAAGATTCAGGCAAGAAAGTCCGCATCAAAATTGAGAGGTACAATAAGCTTTTGGGCGTGATTCCTGACGAAGCTTACAAGACTATCATTCAAGAAATTAAGACGAAGCAGTGTCCTCACTGCGCGGCAGGACAGTTCAAGATTACCTTTGAGAAGCCGACGAAGTTCATAGAACAGACCGAAGCAGGATCGGAACCTTTGACACCGAGCATGATCAGGGAAAGACTTGAGCGCATTTCAGACGAGGACTTGGAACTTTTGGGTTTTAATCCTAAGGTTGCGAGACCTGAATGGATGGTTCTGCAAGTTCTGCCTGTACCCCCAGTCTACGTTCGTCCGTCCATCACGTTGGAGTCGGGAATCAGGTCGGAAGACGACTTAACGCACAAGCTTGTGGACATAATCCGCATTAACCAGAGGTTGAAAGAGAACATGGAGGCTGGCGCGCCAACCCTCATCATCCAAGACCTGTCAGAACTGCTTCAGTATCACGTTACCACATACTTTAACAATGAGGCTTCTGGAATTCCGCCTGCAAGGCACCGTTCGGGAAGAGCATTAAAGACGCTGTCACAGAGGCTGAAAGGAAAAGAAGGACGATTCAGAAGCAACCTTTCAGGAAAGAGGGTTGACTTTTCCGCTCGCACAGTAATTTCTCCCGACCCGAACCTCGACATCAACGAAGTTGGTGTTCCAGCAGACGTCGCCATGCGGCTATCGGTTCCTGAGAAAGTGACCGCGTGGAACATTGAGGAAATGAAGAAACTCGTCATAAACGGCCCAGAAAAATACCCTGGTGCCCTTTACATAATCAGACCAGACGGTAAACGAATCCGGCTCGAGTTCGTCGTGGACCGCGAAAAAATCGCGGAAGCCGTGGAGCTTGGCTTTATCGTGGAGAGGCACCTGAAGAACGGTGACATCGCTATATTCAATCGGCAGCCGTCGCTTCACCGCATGTCAATCATGGCGCATTACGTTCGTGTGTTGCCGTACAAGACTTTCCGGTTGCATCTTTGCGTTTGTCCGCCTTACAATGCTGACTTTGACGGCGACGAAATGAACCTACACGTGCCCCAGAGCGAGGAGGCACGAACAGAAGCTCTGCTGCTCATGCAGGTCCAAGACCAGATTCTCTCGCCCAGATTTGGCGGACCAATCATTGGTGCCATCCGAGACTTCATCACCAGCGCCTACTACTTCACTCGAAAAGGGAGTTACCTGACTGCTGGAGAAGTCAACAGGCTCATGAGAACAACCGGATACGAAGGGGAACTGCCTGAACCTGAAATTAAGGAACCAGTGCCAAAATGGTCAGGCAAGCAAATCTTCAGCATATTCCTGCCGAAAACGTTGAATTACTCGTTGAAAGCAAATATTTGCCAGAGCTGCACCAAATGCGAAGAAGAACTATGCAAGCATGACGCTTACGTGGTTATCAAGAACGGAGAACTGCTCTCAGGAATAATCGATAGGCGTTCAATCGGCTCTGAGCAGTCTGAAAGCCTCTTGCACAGGATAATCAAAGATTACGGCACTCAAGCTGGACGCGAATTCCTTAACAAGATAACACACTTGCTAAAACTGTTCATTTCGATGCGAGGATTCAGCTACACTTACGATCAGCTGGTGTTGTCGCCGAAAGCGGAAGCCAGAATCAAGAAAACCATGGAGCGCATACAGAAGAAAATCGACGAACACATCGAAAACTTCAAGAACGGAACGTTGCCACGGCTTCCAGGACAAACACTCGAGGAATCTTTCGAAATCTATGTTATGCACGAACTTGCAATCGCCAGAGATGAATCTGGAAAAATTGCTGACCAAGACTTCACCTTGGAAAACGCCGGAATCGTTATGACTCGTACGGGCGCCCGAGGGTCAAGCCTCAACATCGGTCAAATGGCCGCCTGCGTCGGTCAACAATCAGTCCGAGGCAAACGTATACTACGAGGATACTCTGGACGTGCTTTGCCGCATTTCTCAAATGGCGACCCAAGTCCTAGAGCGAGAGGCTTCGTGTACAATTCTTACCAGTCGGGACTGGACGCGATCGAATTCTTCTTCCACGCTATGGGTGGCAGGGAAGGCTTGGTGGACACAGCCGTCAGAACACAGCAGAGCGGTTACATGCAGCGCAGACTCATCAACGCGTTAGAACACGTACGTCTTGAATACGACAGCACGGTAAGAGATTCCTCAGGCGACATTATCCAGTTCAGATACGGCGAAGACGGAGTTGACCCAGCCAAAAGCGACCACGGCAAGGCCGTCAACGTGAGCCGACTCATCGACCAAATCAAGATTGGTCAAGAGAAAGGGGAAGCTGCAACTGAAGAATACATAAAGAAGCACTTGAAAGAAGTCGAAGACCAAATCACTCCCACCCTGCTGGATCAGCTGAAGTTGAACTTAGCAAAAACCAAACTAAACAAGAAAAGCGTCGAAAAAGCCATCACTTCAACAGCTGAACAGTACAAGAAAGCGTTAATGGAGCCGGGCGAAGCAGTAGGCATCGTTGCCGCACAATCCATAGGCGAACCAGGCACGCAGATGACTCTCAGGACGTTCCACTATGCGGGAGTCAAAGAGCAAAACGTAACTTTAGGCTTACCAAGGCTCATCGAAATAGTCGACGCTAGAAGAATTCCGTCAACTCCGATTATGGCTGTCTACCTTTTGGGTGAGCACAGGAAGAGCAGGGAAGGCGCCGTCGAAATCGCCCGCAACATAATCTACACAAACCTTGAGAATTTAGCCTCAGCAATTTACGAAGACCCAGTACAAGAAGAAATAGTCGTCGAACTAAACAAATCCATGATGGACGACAGATCCATAACCATGGACGAGCTCAAGGAAAGGATGCAATTGCAGAACGCCACAGTAAAAGTTAAAGAAAACTCGCTGCAAATCAAGCCTAAAAAAGCTGAACAGATGAAACGAATGCTCATCAAGATTCCAGGATTCCATGTGAAAGGCGTCGCCGACATAGGTCGTGTTCTCGTCACTGAGGAAAGCGGTGAATGGGTCATAAGAACGGACGGTTCAAACCTGTCTAAAGTCTTAGAAATTCCAGGCGTAGACACATCGCGAACTACCACAAATAATATTCATGAGATAGCTAAGACGCTCGGAGTGGAAGCTTCCCGAAACGCGCTCGTTAACGAAGCCAAAGGAGTCCTGGAAGACCAAGGCTTAGACGTTGATGTTCGTCATGTGATGCTTGTCGCGGACATGATGACTTCAACTGGAGAGGTGCAGCAGATCGGTAGGCACGGCATCAGCGGCAAGAAAGCAAGCGTTCTGGCTAGGGCTGCGTTCGAAATTACAGTTCCAAACATCGTTGAAGCCGCCGTGAAAGGAGAAAGCGACCCGTTGGCAGGCGTAACTGAAAACGTAATCGTCGGGCAATCAATCCCGATCGGCACGGGCTTGGTAGAATTGTACATGTCAACATTTGAAAAGCAAGAGAAAGAGGGAGGAAAAACAGAAGCATGATTGACGTAGATAAAGCGATAGCGGCGGCAGTGAAAACGGGCAAGGTAGCGTTCGGAACCAGCACAGCCGTGCAAAGCGCTAAGACAGGCAAGGCTAGGCTGATTGTTTTAGCCGCTAACTGTCCAAAAGACATAAAAGAAGATATTGAACATTATTCTAAACTCTCAAGAGTCCCCGTGATTTCGTATAAAGGTGCTTCAATGGATTTAGCTGAAGTCTGCAACAAACCCTTCATTATTTCAGCACTAACTATAAGAGAAACAGGCGACTCAGACATCCTGAAAGCAGCGGAGAACACTGAGACCCAAGAACCAACTGGTGTAGGTTAATGGCAACAGGAATAAAAATTACCTGCGACGAAATGCGCTACATCGCGTTGTTTGAGAATATCAGCGGCGCAAGCGTGAAAGACTGCATAATCGACGAAGAACAAGGACGAGCAATATTCATCGTCAACACGGGTCAAGTGGGCGTCGCCATCGGAAAAGGCGGAAGAAACATCCACACACTCGAACGAATGACTGGAAAAAAACATGAGATAATAGAGTATTCAGAAGACCCAGCGCAATTCATCAAAAACGCCCTCAAACCCGCAGCCGTCAGGGAAGTCCGCGTAACCGAAAGAACCGACGGAAAAAAAATCGCTGTCGTCACCATAAACCCGAAAGACAAGGGCATCGCCATAGGAAAGAACGGCAAAAACGCCGAGCGCCTCAGGTTTTTGGCAAAACGCTACTTCAACATACAAAACGTAAGCATCACTTAGTCTCCTAAGCGTGGGTCGTTGGCTGGGATTTTGCGATGTTTCTTTTTTCTAGACATTTCTCTTAGTGACGCCCAATAAAATACGGCTGAACGTAAAGACAATATACTTGCAAATGTTACCTTAGCAAACTGCTTAGGGAAAACATAGAAATACATTGACGCGTTTTTTTCCAGTGGGTATTTCTGTTGGTGTTCCGCGCTCGCAAGTTTTTTTTACTGATTCTTGCCTCATTCGTCGCAATCAACATTTTATCTACTTTAGCGATAAACCGAACCGTAGCCGACGCTTACGAGAATTCAATAGTACAGTCAATGGTTTCCAGTTTGAGCTTTCTGTTCACTTTCATCCTTATTACTCGACATTACGTTTCCACAACTCCTCCGATGTTCTGGATCAAATTTGTCCTCATAGCTTTGGCTTCCTTTTCGTTCTACGCTATCTTGGCGCTCGCGTTTGGAGAGCCACTGCTTCAAGTAATGGGCTTCGAAGTAACTCCTGTGCCTCCGACCTCTCCGCTTTCCCAAACCGAATATAGCACTCTCGCATTCTACACCTACGGGCTTTCCTCCATAACGAACGGCTTGCTATCAGTCGCCGTCGCGTATTATCTGCAGAAGTACATGGTTAGAGGTCTTTTCTACGTTTTCAAACGAACAACCAAGTATAGGAATTTTCTTGAAACCGGCACAACCAAAGGAAAAGCCTCAACCATCGTGTACATCTTATGGCTAATATTGTTGCCGTTTCCCATTCAGAATGTTTTGTCGCCTAACCCAGTCGGAGTCAGCGCACTCGCAACAAGCATGTACTTACTAGTAACTTTGGCGTTGTTTGCCATGTTAGGCTTAGGTTTGGCAGCGCTGGTCGGGGTCACAACGACCAAGGTCTTTAGGCTTTATAGCGCTTTCCGCGAAGGGTTGTTATGGTTTTTGGCGTTTCAATGGCTATCATCGCTCATCTATTCGTTTTTCAATCCTCCAATGCTAGTAGATTCGTTTTTTGCGACAGTACTCTTGTTAGTTCGAGTCTTGTTTGCATTTGGTCCTCCAGCATTGATGACAGCTTACCTTTACAAGGGAGTTTTTGAGAAAAGAGCGGAGACGAGGATTGTTGAATACCTAAGGCAGAAAGAGAAAATTGAGACAGCAAGAGTTGAGGTTAGGGCGGAATAATAAGCAAACTAAACCAACGCCGAATCAGAAAAAAACGTCTAGTTTTTTACGTTCTAAGCCAAAAGAGGAGGCAGGCGATGGCTGCAGTTTATGACCAGTATCCGCCGTGCCGTCACGGCTTAGGATCGGAAGCACCTAACGGCAACTTTTGGCATCGCCTAAATTGAAACACAGTTACCTCAAAAGACTTCAAGGCTAAATATGCTTCTTAATGAGTTGCTCTAAACGTGCGACGCGCTGTTCTGTTTCTTTCTCTAGTTTCTCCCAATACTCGTGGCATTCGGGGCATGCGGCAGCGTCGCTCTTATAATTGTTCTTGATTTGCCAAAGCAGTTTATGCTCTTGAACCATCTGCCTGAGCAAGTTGAAAGCGTTATTATCGTACACTTGGTTTACCTCCCCAAGCACTATTTCTGTCCACAATGACTTAAGATTATGTGATTGTGGAGAGACAACAACAAGCGTTGCCTAAACCCATAACGCGTCTATTATGAGGCAGTTGGCGATTTCTTCAGGCTTCACGACATTTAGGAAGCGCCATGAGTCTTGTAGAGTAAGCTCAAGAAAAGTCCATTCGCCTAACGGATCTGAACCTTCTTTCCTAAGAAGTTGAGCACGTTCTTCTCGATTGCGTGTTTTTGATTGCGAAGTTTTTCCTGCATGTTAGCTTGTTCGCGTTCCTTGACAGCTTCGTGAGATTCGATGCTGGCTTTCCTTACCTTAAGATGCTCAATTTGATCTTGTAGTAATGCAAGATTGCGCTTTATCTCATCGAGCTTCGTCGAGTCCAGAAGCTGCTGCTTCCGCACAGCCATCTCCTTGCATCGCGCTTGAAGGCTTGCCAGCGAATCCCGCCTGAGCACGTCAGCGGTTGATTGCTCGGCTTTTCGCGCTTTATCAGCTTTCAGTTTCAGTTTGCCCTCGTCTAGCAAACGCACCAGTTTCTGCAGAATCTCCTTCAGCACTGGATAATCATCTTTCTCGGTTGATAAGGCTTCAAAAGGCGTTTCCAAATATTGAACAAGCTTACTAACCTCGTCTGGACTCAAGCCTGAACCTCCACCCTGAATGGATAGGGCTTGGATTTTTATGAAGGGTTTCTGCAGATGCCTCAAGCAATGTTTAACTTCGCTGCTCAAGGACTCTATCTCTGCGTCCACTAGTTTTAGTTTGTCAATCGGTCCCGTTGATTCCAGGTCACAGGTTTTTTGTTTCAATTCCGCTATCTCTTTTTCAAGAGGAACGCGTTCGTCCTTCAAGTTCTCCCGTTGCGCTTCAATTTCAGACAAATGATTCTCAAGCGAGCGCAGTTCGTCAATGAGCAGGAAAGTTTCCTCCAGAGTCTTGGTCTTAACATACTCTTTCGTCACGAAATCATTCAGTTCGCTAAGAGCGATCTTAGCCTTCTCATGCACCGTCAAAAACCTTCTTCGATCAATGATGAAGAAAGGAGAAATTCGTGGAAACCAGTTCTTAATGTCAATGTCTGCGACCATGAAGATTTTTTGATTGTCCTGCGCGAACTTGCTCATGCCGTCGTAGCTTATCTGCTCGGGGATAACGACTTTCTTTAGCCTATCCAGAAACAAGTGGGCAAGCTTGTTCAAAGCTCTAGCCCTGTTGTACACTCTCATGTTTCTTCGTTCGATTTCCTTGGTGCTGCTTTCCAGAAGCATCTTGCTGGCTTCTGTTTCGTTCTGAAGCGCCACACTCATTTCGTCACGAAGCTTTTTGGCTTGATTGTGAACTGGAGCTAGGATTGTCCGGGTTTCGCTTTCGAGCCAATCCCTTATCTCGTTGGAGGAGAAACTGGTTTTAGACAATGCTTTTCACTATGGAAATACTATTGCTAATGGGGTTTATCAATTTTAGCCAAAATTGCCATACGCTTTTCTGAGTAGCTACTCTTAAATAATAAGTAAGCAGTAAACAAACAAAAGAGATGAAAACATGAACACAAAAAAACTAGCCTTAACCATAGTATTCGCAGCAGTAACAGTAGCATTAAACCCAGCCTTTACAGGAATAGCCTTCTCTGCACCCTTTGCAGTTGGCCTCATTTACCAAATCTGGGAAATACCAATCGTGATAGCACTACTATTAATCAATCCCATGGCAGGACTCATGATATCTCTATTAAACACTGGAGTTTTATTAGCTGTCTTCCCAGGCGTCATCCCGACCGGTCCTTTTTACAATCTCGCAGCTACACTATCTATGCAAGCAGGAATCATCATAGCATACATACTTGCCAAAAAAATAACTCAAGCAAAAATCCAAAATGCCCTGGAACAATTCAAGCCCAAATGGGTAGCATTATCCACGACGATGGGAATCATTTTCAGAGTAACTATCATGTCAGTAGTCCTTTACTTTGCTTTGCCCCAAGACCCTCCGATTGGCTATAAGAACTTTGGATTTGACCAAGCCGCAACAATTCTGTTTTTACCAGGAGCCGCCTTCTTTAACGCATCGCTCGCACTATACACAATCCCCGCAGCCTACTTCATAGCACGAACAATAAAAAAGAATCTAAGGCTAAACCTAACTTAACTATTCAAAGCTTTTTTCAACCCTTTTTATTTAAAAACTTAAAGCCTAGAGGCTCAGCAAGTATAAGGTTATTTGTCCTGACTAAGCTCTGCTTGCACAAACAAGATAACATTCACTCATAGTTGTTTCCAGGCAGCCCAAAGCAGCGCCAAGCCGAGAAAGAAAAAGCTTGCCGTTGCTGGGATAGACAACGTCGCAAAAGAGGCTTCACTATAAATGGTGGGTTGATAAAATATATGTTCCGGAACTGCTAGGGCAGCTATCACCAATATGTTTGTGGCGAAGTTTATCTTCACAATCCATGCCTTTAGCCCACGCTGTGCGAGAGATATAACGCCGAAGCTGGCAACTATTAACCCGACTGAAGTTGATACCTCTCCCGCTCCTGCTCCATGAATCAGTTCGTGCAAAGCGCTGATTCCTAGTAGATGACCAATAAGCACAAGAAAAGCCATTATCAATGCAATGCCAACGCCTATATAGGCAAGTTTTGCTGGAAACTTGGGCTGAGTTAAAGCTATGAGGGATGCCGCGATGAAAAGAAAACCTAAAGCTGATACAAACGAAAAACTCTCTATCGCCAAGTTCATCAAAGCAATTCTAGATACGAAAACGCCTATTTCGAATATCGCAATTGCAAGAACCAAAACGCCCAGATACCGACACACACGACATTCTTTGATGTCTCTTTCGCCAGTTGGGGTGAGAATTCCCTGAATCCGCGCCCGTTCATATGCGCCGAGGGTAGAAGTGATTCCAGCAGCTGATGCCACGAATAAGAAAGCACCAATATAGGTTTCAGCAGCCTGCATGAAGCTTACCGCGTAGACTGCGGTGGCGATGCTCCACATCAGAGAGCTTAGAGAAATGTAAAATGCAAGTCTACCAATAGGGGTTCCTTTACTTTTCAAATAGAGATGGACAAGTATAATGGACTGCGCGAAGGCTAGGCTCAAAGTTAGCAGCCAAAGATAGTATATTATTCCATGTTCGAATATGGTTTGAAGCATTACTTGGGCACTTATTAGTTCAAACAATTATTACGTCGCCTTCTTCGTTAACGCTCAAATGAACAAAGTTATCCGCGATTGTCGATAGAAAACTTAGCATCTCTTTTGAAGTTTCCTGTTCCACTGCCAAGAAAAGGCTAGTCACCTTGTTGGCTTTCAGCATTAGGCCCAAACTGTGCGCAAACTGTGTCAATAATTTGACTTTGGAATATATAAGCAAAGTTGTTAGAGAATCAAATACTAGAAAACATTTTTCGCCAAGTATCTTGACGCTTTTTGTTATACTTATAGTGAGTTCAGTTAAATTCGCTGGATTGTTTATTAGAACAAGTTTTTCTCCAGAAGGAGAAGCTCCAGCAAGTCTCGAAGCGCAATCCACGAATATGAGCTTATCGAGGATGCCTAAAGCCAGTAGACTTTCCTTTACCGTTAGGTAGGGCCTATTCGCCGAAACAAGTACTCCTTCGATGCCCCACTCCTTTACTAGCTCAACGGGTAACTCCGAGGAAACGCGGACATAGAATTCAGGCGGAATGACCAAAATTGCTAACTTTCCTGACCACTCCTCGAGACGAATACCCTTCACGATACAGCCTCAGAATCAACTAATGTCAAGCTGAATAGTATAAATCTTTTGAGTTCCTCCTCCATTGTAATTTGGGTTCTTTTAACTGGTGGGTTCTAAGCTTGGCTTGGGTTTGTGTGTGGATAGTTGTGTGGGGAGGGGTGGTTTGTTTATATGGTTTGTTTATACATTTTGTTTATACACAGTGTTGGTTGCGGGGTGTTTGGTGGTGGGAAAGGTGTTTAAGGGTTTCAGGTTTGATCCTGAGTTGTATTCGAGTTTTA
>Ga0214473_10002409_pt1 | contig 22984 bp, 23 predicted proteins | sample RVTome_7_FD_203509 | JGI IMG/M metagenome (GOLD analysis project Ga0214473, IMG submission 203509) | Soil microbial communities from uranium-contaminated site in the Upper Colorado River Basin, Wyoming, United States - RVT98D197 | ecosystem: Environmental > Terrestrial > Soil > Contaminated >... | reverse complement strand
GCATCTGTGGACCCAACGAATAAAAGCGATGTTCGGCAAATCGCTCGGACATACCCAAAATCTCGCGGTCCTCATAGAAGTCTTATCCAGGGCCGCATAGACCTTCATGAAAAGTGCGAAAGTTCACATACCGATTAGATTGAGTATTTCACATCTCCGGGTGGCAGCGTCAAGCGCAGCTTGGCGATGGCCGCGCGGACGATAGACAAGACCATCGCCAAGGCCTTCGGCCTTGACGCTGCCACCCAAGGCTTGATGACGTGCTGTGAAGAACTCATGCTCAGTCGATATCACGCGCGTTGCGCTTGGCGGGTGAAGGTCTCGATGGCTGCAGGCAAATCCTGGTAGCGATAGGGGACCGCCAGCCGGTCGCAGATGGTCTTGAGCCTCTTGAGCACAGCTTCACATAGCTCGCTCTGGAATGCGGAGTCGCCCTTACAGCAGAAGATCCGGCAGGCGGCGAAGCGATGCTCGTGAACGGTGCAGTTTGAGCCCTGCTGATATGGACACCTTCCAGCGGGCATTGGCTTCAGCTCAGTGGCCTTGAGTTTGGCGGCCAGGTACATCAACTCAGGCGGCGTGACGTAGAGCCGATGGTCGTACGCGGGGAAATCGCAGCAGGCCCCGCAGGCACTGCATTGCCCCGCGCGATCCGGGTCCTGTCTCAACTGCGCATCGATCCAGTCGTAGAGGTCCGCCATCTCCGCGATCAACCGGCGGTGTCTTTCGCATGCTCCCACCATCGAGTGCTCTTTCGGATTTTCTCAATTTCCTCGCCACTGTGGTATCGGCCATAGTTGATTCCGGGGCACCTCAAGCCGGCCGCGCTCCAGGCATCCGGGTCGGACAGATTCTCCGACCAGAACGGCCAGGTCCGGCACTGGTTCGGCCGGACAGGGTAAATCGCACAGCGCCGCTTGCCGTCCACCTCCCGCAGGAAGATGCAGTCCTTCGTGGTCCTGTGCTCGATGATCGTAGTACGCACCCCCACCCGCCGCAGGTACCGGCGCCGAAGCTCGCCCGGCGTCACATTCAGGTGCTCGGCGATCAACTCAATCTCCGGCTCGATCACCCAGATGTACCCCTCCATCGGCCCGGCGCAACACCCGCCGCACTCCCGGCACGCAAAGTGCAACCCCCCCGCATACCATCTTGTCCCAACCGTCTCGTCAGTCACAGTAACCTGATAACATCGAACGATCCACCTGTCTAGTCAGTCACACCACCGCTGTTCCCTGATCACCTCTACTATACGCTTCTCAAGAGCCTTGAAGGCTGATAAACCTCTGAGGGGAGAGAAATCATCCACGCGTTGGGGGATGAGGTAGATTGCGCTACTTATGTCAAAGTGTTTTCGACGACGGCCCCCCTTTTCAGTCGCACCGAGAATTGCACGATGGAGAACACTTTTGGGATCTGGGATACTCTCCACCTCTGTCGGCCGTAGTAGGTCGAGGTCGACTGACCCGTTCGGGTTACCTGCAGCCGCTCTTATGGCGGGGGCGTCAAAGAGCAGCCAAGCCTCCATCATTCGCACCGGAACAACGGCGATGGTAGGCGGAATATCTACGGTCTTGCACGCGAGACTGACGGCCTCGTCAACCTCGCTTTGTCTGTCCTGAAGGGATGCAGTCTCAGCATCTCGGTGTACAAAGATCATATTGCAGGGGGACAGATCTACCGCAGCCTGAATCTTCTCGTGCAGGCCTTTCGGCGGTCTTCGAAGGCGCCCGAGATCGGGCCAACGAGCTTGCACTGCACAATTCGCAAGATGCTGGTGCAACAGCCACGTGAGTATCGGCATCAAGACTCTGTCGGTAGACCCATCGGAAAGGAGAGTGTATTGGAGATCAGTCATGTTGATCTGAGGACTCAGGCTGGAATCCGGGGAACCAAGACTGCAACAGATCAACGACGCGCTTGTGCTTAGGCCCCTGTCTCCTTTTCCTCGGTCCTTGGCCCAGAGCAGTGTCAGTGACCAGGGCGGCGTCATCGGGAACAACGGGGTTGAGATAAGGCAGAAAGTCTCCCTTTGTGCACGTGTGAGACCCAGGCGATTTTGCGCGCCACGTATCTGGAATACAACAGAAGCGAACGCCACCAAACCTCACGCCAGAATGGATAATCTCTGCAGGTAGAGCCATCAAGACCGAATCCGGCGGGACTTGCAGAAAAGCGGCTGGGGAATGAGTGTTCACGATCACCTGGCGCAACGGATTCTCCGGACTCACAGGGTCGTCGATGTCTGTGGCGATATCTTGCAGGAGCCTGATCATTGCCGGGATCCGTGCTGGATGAATGCCGTTCTCGGGCTCCTCAAGGCACAGGACACCCTGAACCTCAGGATCTTGTTCCAGCACTGCCAGGGCAAGAAAGCGCAGGGTTCCATCTGATAGAGAGCGAGCCGCATGGGCGGTCTTGTCTGCCCCCATCACGTTGACGGTAAGCAATTCTCGCTTTTCATCGCGGTCAACAGAGACTGTTCGCACGTTCTCAATCAACTCGCTCAGCCGGTTCGCAACTCGAGCGCAAACATTGGAGTTCTCGGCGTTCTTCACCGTGTCGCCATTTTGATGAGCGAGGCGGTAGAGAGTTGCCGCAAGATGAGAGCCGTTGGAACCCAGTTTCGTGGGTGCAGAGAATTCATCGGGTCTTCGCAGAGCCGAAGGCTCCAACTGTAGAAGGCGCCAAGATCGCATTTCACGGCGCGCCAGCAATGCGGTTGGATTCTCGGCCGCATTTGTTGCCGAAAGGACTGTTCGCGGCAAATTCGCGGCCAATCTTGATAGAGGTCTTCCGTGACGACCGTCTTGATGCAGCTTGATAATCCGTCCTTCGGTCAGCTCTCCCGTGGAGATATAATCGCTGCCGCTCCGTCGGCCTTGCACTGCCGAATCTCGCCAACAGGGTTTAGGGTCGAATAGCAAACGCTCAGCGGCGTCCCCCTTTTTAATGTACTTGAGATGTTCTTCCAGAATCTCGATGGAACCCAGGGATGCTAGGCTTTCCTCTTTCCTGTATGCCAAGACGAGAGAGTATTGGAGAAACGTGGTTGTTGCTTCTGCCTTCTCGCCCAGATCGTCTTGGCCACTCGAGGGCACGATCATCTCTGCATCAAAGGACATGGTGGATTCATGCTGATCACCACACCGCCAGAACAAGCTACGGACGTCCGACAGCCGTTTCCCATTCTCATCGCCGCGCACCGCCAAGGCGGCTTCCACCAAAGGGCGGTCCGCCAGATCACTGAGGAAGCGAATGGCGTCGAAGAGGTTGGACTTGCCAACGCCATTAGGACCAGCGATACATGTGAAGGGTCCGAAGCGGACATCAACATCCACAAGATTCTTGAAGCCGGATACTTTCAGACGAGTCAACATGCTCGAACCATGCACAAATGGAAACACAGGTACAACAGTGCTATTGCCTGTATTCTACCTATGCGTCCAAGTCCAGACAAACAATATTGCCAGGGGTCTCCCCCACTAGGTCGGCCCTTTTCACGCGGCGATGCCCTCCCGGCGTATGTTCATCAGGAGAGGACTGTTGGTGTTCTGGTAGTTCTGCTCGGAGACGGGGTACACAGACAACAGCACGCCGTATTCAAGGTTTATGTCGGTGATGATGTCGATCATTCGGTCGATCTCTTTGCCTGGAGCGACATCCCCGGCAAGCACCACCGCCAGGTCGATATCTGATTCGGCTGTCGCCTCGTTTCGTGCGAAGGAGCCATAAACGAGTATGCGTTTGAGCCTATCACCATAGAGCGATTGCGTCCGTCGCACGAATTCCCCAACGACCTGCTTTACCTGTACATCCATATCTACTGGTTCTTGTCACCAACGGGAGTGATCCACTCTGGCTCATGACCCTGATCACACATGTTCAATTGTACCCCAACCGCGATGAACATTCCATAGCAAGCCCGCCCCGCAGAGCTTGTCCTCAATCTGATCGGGCGTGAGGCAGGCAATCTCGCCCCTCGAAATTGGCTTTGTTTCGCACGATCGGCCCTCCGGTCCCGGCCGACGGGCGCACAAATTGGCTTTGTTCCGCATAATGTCATTGCGAGCGAAGCGCGGCAATCTCTCCCCTCTCTGCTGGTCGAGAGCCTCCAAATCGAGCGCCTGTTGGCAACGACTTGTGCTTCCCCGGCCATGACCGGTTCCCCCTCGGATTGATGATTGACGATTGGTTATTTGCGATTCGCTATTCTATTGTGACTCGGTTCCAATAGTTGCTTCAGTATCATACCTGATTGCACAATTGGCAGTCAAGTAAAATCCTGCCAATGCACGGATCTTCAGCGGCCGCCTGTCGGCACGGATAAACCCTTGTGAAACATGGATTTACAACTGGCAACTGAGAACCGCCAACCGACAACCGCCGACCTCTTTCGGCCACCGAGGACACCGAGCAGATGGAACCGCAGACGCCGTCCTGAGCAGAGCCGAAGGATGAACGCTGATAAACCTTTCTGGAACAAGGGTTTACAGCCGACAACTGCCAACTGAGAACCGACCACTGACGTGTGTGAGATTTTCTTTTTGGCGCTACGTAATTCCTTTGTTTACAGTGACTTAAGAACCTTATATGAAAGGAGATTAGGTCATGGAAGGTAAACGAGTCAGTGCAGAAGAAGTGAAGCAGGCGATAGCAGCGGATATCGAGCGGTTGGCGGAACAGGTCGCCCAAGTCATGAACGCGGCGAAAGACGGCCGCATCATTGCCGACACGGAAGAGCCGGTTCGACAGGCCAACGCCGTGTTTCGCGAACAGCTCTATGAGAAGGCGATCCGCCTCTTGCAGAACAAGCAGGAGGCTTTTTCCCCCTCGGCCCGAAGGGCTGCGCAACAAAGGCCCGCAACAGACCTCGCATCTGACCGTCAACGGCCGGCTGAACGTGCGTAGGACGGTCTACTGGTCGGTGCAGGGCGGGACGTTCATCCCGGTCGATCAGTGGCTGGGGCTGACGGAGCATCGCGTCAGTCCTGGGGTTCGGGAGATGTGTTGTCGGGAGGCCTTGCATTGTTCCTTTGAGGTGGCCAGCGACAACCTGCAACGGACCGCGCAGGTGTCGATCAGTGGCGGTACGATCCGGCAGGTGGCGGAGCAGCAAGGCCGCGGCGTGATCGCCGCTCAGCAAAGCGGGTCGTTGCCGCCGGCGTTTACAGCCGAACAGTGTACGGCCCGGACGCTGATCACGGGGACTGACGGGGTGATGGTCCCAATGGTGACCGAACCCCAGAAGCAAAAGCGTCGAGACACAGAGTCCGCCAAGCGGATCGCCCAAGGGCGGTCTTCGACCGCCCGCGTGGGTCGGCCCAAGCCGGGCAGCGACGGGCCATACAAAGAGTTCAAGCTGCTGGCGTTCTATGATCCGGACAAGTCGCATTGTCACGTGGTGGGGACCTCCGGGGACTGCGAGGTCGTCGGGGGCCTGATGCGTCGGGAGGCCAGGGCTCTTGGCTTGGCCCAAGCCAAGATCAAGTACGCCGTCTCGGACGGGGCCGAGTGGATCACGAACCAGTACCGTCAGCAATTGCCGATGCTCGATGAGCACATCCTGGACTACTACCATCTTCGCGACTACGTGGTCCGGACCAGCGTCGTGCTCTACGAGCAAGACACCGCCCAGGCCGGGCAATGGCGGGAGCAGATGATGGGCTATGTGTGGGAGCAAGGCTCGCTGGTGATGCTGGATCGGTTGGGTGGCTATCTGCGGCGTCATCGCAGCGGGTCCAAGCGTGAGGCCTTGGAGTCGCTGCGGGATTACGTGAGCAAACGCGTGGCGATGACGGACTACCCGACGTTTCGCCAGTTGGGCTATGACTGCGGTTCCGGCCCCACCGAATCGCTGTGCGGCCGGCTGACCGACCGGCTCAAAGGACACGGCATGAGGTGGGATAAATCCAATGCCGAAGCGATGATGGCCTTGGCCAGTCTCTACCACAGCGGCCTGTGGGATACGTATTGGAAAGCCCAGCAGGCGGCGGCCTAAAGCCGCCAGAATCTTTCCTCACACACGCAGCCACCACTGACCACTGACTCCCGACCTGTTTCGCACTTGCCTTTCCACCGGCTTGGCCGTAGAATGGCACTGCTGGCGCGGGCATATTGGGCTCTTTGAAACGCGGAAGAGGCCATCAGTGTGCTTGTGAGATGGGCAGGCTACGAACTAAGGAGAAGACATATGTCCATTCCGGCGATGCGATCGGTTCGATGGTTGCTCGGCGTGGTCCTTCCGGCCCTGGTTGCCGGCCTGTCGGCACACGGGGCCGATTCACCCACGCCGGACCCCGACACTCCGCCTGCCCCCATGACATGGACGGCGGCTCAGGACCATCAGAACATGATGGATCAACTGGGCATCAAGACGCTCCGCCGGGGCGCAGACGGCATGAACCGTCAGTCGCCTTATTACCAGAACACCGATGAGTCCAAGGCCAATCCCTATCCGAACCTTCCCGACCCACTGACTTTGAAGAACGGGCAGAAGGTGACGACCGCAGAGATGTGGTTCAGGCAGCGGCGCCCGGAAATCGTGGAGGATTTCGACCGGGAGGTTTACGGCCGGGTCCCCAAGAACACGCCTCAAGTGAAATGGGAAGTGACCGACACGACCAGGGAAACCAACGGCGATGTGCCGGTCATCACGAAGCAACTCGTGGGCCGCGTCGATAACTCCTCCTATCCGGCGATCGCCGTTGACATCCGGCTGACGCTGACCACGCCGGCCGATGCGACGGGTCCTGTGCCGGTGATGATGGAGTTCGGCTTCTCGTTTGGCCCCGGCGGCTTCGGCGGCGCGCGAAAAGGCGGCCCCGGCGGCGGGTTTGGCGCCGGCTGGCAGCAGCAGGTCCTTGCCAAGGGCTGGGGCTATGCCATCCTCGTCCCTAACAGCATTCAGGCCGACAACGGCGCCGGCCTGACCCGGGGCATCATCGGACTGTGTAACACGGGCCAGCCCCGCAAGCCGGACGATTGGGGCGCCTTGCGCGCCTGGGCCTGGGGCGCAGGCCGCGCGCTGGATTATCTCGAGACCGACAAGGCGGTGGACGCCGAGCAGGTCGGCATCGAGGGCCTCTCTCGCTATGGCAAGGCCGCACTCGTCGCCATGGCCTATGATGAGCGTTTCGCCATCGGCTTCATTGGTTCCTCGGGCGAAGGCGGCGCCAAGCTTCACCGCCGCAATTGGGGCGAGCTGGTGGAAAACCTGACGGGAACCGGCGAGTACCATTGGATGGCCGGCAACTTCCTCAAGTACGGCGGCCCGCAGAACGCCGGGGACTTGCCCGTCGATGCGCATGAGCTGATTGCCCTGTGCGCCCCGCGACCGACGTTCATCAGCTACGGCGCCCCTTCCGGCCCGGGCGCGGAAGGCACGTGGGTAGACCAGAAAGGCAGTTTCATGGCCGCCGTCGCCGCCGGGCCGGTCTACAGGCTCTTAGGCAAGAAGGACCTGGGAACCACCGAGTTCCCGCCCGTGGAAACTGGCCTGATGGATGGTGAACTCGCCTTCCGCCAGCACAGCGGCGGCCACACCGCCGGCCCTAACTGGCCCACGTTCCTAACCTGGACCGCCCGCTACATCAAAGCTCCCCTCCTGCCTCCCCGCTAACCCGAAAGCCTCACCCACGATCCCGGTCCGCCCCCACACTCCGGCCAGAGATCTATCACCACCTCGCCCGCTTGCTCCTTGCCCTTCCGCTGGCCTGCTCCTACAATGATGTGGTCGCCTCTGTGGAGATCGTTTATGAAAGCCAGGCCGAGGAAGTTTGACGCCGTGGCCGAGTCACGGAAATGGAAAGAGGCCGTGGCCAAGGAAACCGAAGGAATGACTCCTGAGGAGACGATAGCCTACTTTGATCGTACAGCAGTCCGTCGTCGCTTCGAGGCTGCTCTGCGCCGTGCCAAGCAGGCGAACAAGGGAATACCAGATAAGGGCACGAAGTGAACGTCCGCGATAGCTGCCTTCCGTTGGTGCTCGCTGTAACCGGTGTCTGTCCCCCCGAATACCCTTCAGTTTCTTCCGCAACGTGCCTTGTTCACGCCGTCACCACGAATCCGGAAATACCGAATGATGCCAATGAAACTGATTAACACCCAGAATGCCTCAACGATCAACGCACCCAGATTGAAGACAAATAGAAGTGAAAACACCAAGAGCATCGCACCAAGCGCGTTGAACAGAGAGTATGATAGACTAGTGTTCGAAAGCCGACCGATCTGCAAAAGCAGGTAGGTGCCTATAATCATTACCGTGCCGAGCACGCCAATCCACTGATGCCAGTTAGCCATGGCTGTCACTCACAGAGCCGATTGAGACCACCTGTGTACGTGAGTCAGCAGGTTGCGGAAGAAGGTAGCCGACCGAAGGCCTGGAGGGGCCGGAAGAGTTCGGGTCATTCTCTGACTTCGTGCCCGATGGGAGCGGGTGGTAGACGGTTAGCGCAAGGACGATCCAGGTAATGAATCCGGCGACACAGAGGACGCACAAGGAGCGGTCGCATCGTCTCATCCATCGCCTATGCTTGGGATGGCCGATACTGATGGGCCTGGCATACTGCAGAACGTAGCAGCCATAAAACAAACTGGCGAGCCCCGTCGCAGCGATGACTGGAGCGATGTGCGTTGGGACTATGCCGAGGATTCTATCGTTCGGTCCGACGGACATGAGGGATACAAAAACAAGTCCGATGACACAAATCCCGCACGGGCAGAAAAGCCCAAGGCGCCGATGGATAGGCATTGGATACCAGAACTGATAGTAGGTCGCCAAGACCAATGCTGTCCCAATAAAGATAAGGCTTGCGATCTCGTACGTCTGGTAGCGGCTTCGATCAAACTCCTCATTTGTCGTTGCCGAGAGTGCGAAGTACCCAAAGCAGTACGCGATGGCAATTATTGCATCAATGAACGGCCGAGAGTCCTCCTCCGCGTGGTCTGCCTTGAGGTTGAACCGAAGATGCAGGTAGTCCGCCACAAAGAGAAGACCGATGAACAACAGTGCGAACTTCGTGGGAGTCGACATGCGCAATGGGTCAAATAGATCGAAAAGCATGGAACCCAGCACGCCAGGGTATAGCAGATCATAGGTGAATTTGCCGAGATTCTGCGGCTTCTTGCGAAGCGGCATCTCGTCGCGGTTGAGCACATTGCCCGTCATGTTTCCAGCTCCCAATACCATGTGGTCCTGTGACACGATTCGTAGCTTCGTGGAGTCTCAGGCCAAGTCGCAGCATTCAGCTTTACAGATAGCCCCGGCGTATGAGGGCAAAAGCGGGCACCTGCCCATGCGAGGCTCCTATGCCCCCGACCGTAGCTGCTGCCACCAGCGTACCTTGACTCTCTGTTTGCGACCCGACGAGCGAACCGCCACTCGTTCACAGAGTGGAGGATACCCTGCCGTTGGCAACCTGTCAACGTGTCACGATGGGTTGTAGCCGGGTCGAGTATTCTCGCAGAGGATATTCGATGGAGTTGGCGCTGGCGAACGTGTGCATGATCTGACGGACAGGAATGCGTGTGCCTCTTACGCGTGCTTGGCCGTGCCAAACATCCGGATCAATCGTGATTCGCTCGTTCATACGCGTGCTCCATTCTTCTGTCCCAGACCACGCTAATCGGCTACCATTTCAGCACGGCGCCGGTGTCGGCGCTGGTGGCCATGGAGGCGTACTTGGCGAGGCAGCCGGTCTTGATCCGGGGCTCGGGGGGCTTCCAGGCTTTCTTTCGCTTGGCCAGCTCCTGGGCGGAGAGCTTGACGTTCATCTTGTTGGCGGGGATGTCGATCTCGATGATATCGCCGTTCTTGAGCAGGGCGATGGGTCCGCCGACGGCGGCCTCGGGACTGATATGGCCGATGCAGGCGCCGCGAGTGCCGCCGCTGAAGCGGCCGTCGGTGATCAGGGCGACCGACTCGCCCAACCCCGCGCCCATGATGTAGCTGGTGGGACTGAGCATCTCCTGCATGCCGGGACCGCCCTTGGGGCCTTCGTAGCGGATGACCACGACATCGCCGGCTTTGACCTTGCCGGCCAGAATGCCCTCACAGGCGTCCTCCTGGCTCTCGAAGATGACGGCGGGGCCGGTATGGGTGAGCATGGCCTTGGCCACGCCGGCGGTCTTGATGACGGCGCCATTGGGGGCGAGGTTGCCTCGCAGCACGGTCAGACCCCCGGTCTTGGAATAAGCTTTGTCGAGCGGGTGGATGACCTCGGTGTTCTTGATCTTGGCGTCGGCGATATTCTCGCCGAGCGTTTCGCCCGTCACCGTGGGGCAATCGAGGTTCAGCAGGTTCGGGATCCGGCTGATCTCCTTGAGGATCGCGCTGACCCCGCCCGCGGCGTCCACGTCCTCGACGTGCACACTGCTCGATGGGGAGACCTTGCAGATATTCGGGCAACGCGCGGAGATGCCGTTGATGCGGTCGAGGTCGTACTGGATGCCCGCCTCACTGGCGATGGCGAGCGTGTGCAGGACGGTGTTCGTCGAGCCGCCCATGGCCATATCGAGCACCAGGGCGTTATCCATCGACTGGATTGTGATGATGTCGAGCGGCTTGGTATCGGCCTCGACCAGTTTCACGATCCGCCTTCCGGCCGCCTTGTACAGGTCCTGCCTGCGGGGATCGACGGCGAGGATCGTCCCGTTGCCGGGCAAAGCCATGCCGATGGCCTCGGCCAGGCAGTTCATCGAGTTGGCGGTGAACAGGCCGGAGCAGCTTCCCTGCGTCGGGCAACCCGCGCATTCGAGCTCGTCGAGTTGGGCCTGCGTGATCTTGCCGGCGTTGAACTGGGCGACGCCCTCGAAGATACTGATAAGATCGACGGTCTTGCCCTCTTTGGTCTTGCCGGCCTTCATGGGCCCGCCGGAGACGTAGATCGTCGGGATGTTCAGCCGCACCGCGGCCATGAGCATGCCCGGCACGATCTTGTCGCAGTTGGCAATGCAGACCAGGCCGTCGAAGCAATGGGCCTGGGCCATCGCCTCGACCGAGTCGGCGACGATCTCGCGCGAGGCCAAGGAGTACTTCATGCCCATGTGGCCCATGGCGACGCCGTCGCAGATGGCGATGGTATTGAACTCGAAGGGTGCGCCGCCGGCTTGCCGGACGGCGTCCTTGACGACCTGGGCCACCTGGTTCAGGTGGACGTGGCCCGGCACGACCTCGCAGAAGCTGTTGGCGATCCCGATGAACGGCTTATCGATATCGGCGTCGGTCAGACCGCATGCATGAAGCAGGGCCCTGTGAGGCGCCCGCTGGAAACCCTTCTTGACTGTGTCACTTCTCATTGTCGAAATTCTCCGAAAAACGCACCATGTAGGGTAGGCTGTGCCCACCGCCTCTCTAACGCGGGTGGCAGCGTCAAGCGCAGCTTGGCGATGGCCTTGCACAGATATGGTGAAACCATCACCAAGACCTTCGGCCTTGACGCTGCCACCCATTGCATGCGAAAGCTGAGGCCAAAGGTGTACCGTGCGAATGCAGCACCAGAAGCTCCAAGTTTAGCAATCGGCCGAGGGTGAATAAAGAAAAATCATTGTTCGCAGGATGGCTGATCGTATAATTGCCGCCAGGTGGGGAGGGTACGCCACGGGAAATCAGGAATTGGCAGGAAGGCTACATGGCAGGAACAGTCAGAATCGGTATTATCGTCCGGGGATGCCTCATTGGCTTGCTGCTTTCGGCGTATGGCTGCCGGAGCGAAAGCCGTCCGGCTTCGGAGGTTCAGACTGAGCCTAAAGCGGCGGTCGTCAAGACGCCGGAAGATAAGACAGACTCACAAGACGTGCAGCCGCCGGTGGATCTGACGTTGCGGTTCTCGCCAGGTGCGGTTGCCACGTACAGAGTCATCGTGGAGCAGGGAAAGAGCGTGGTTTGGCAGGGGGCTTTATCGACAAGGCCCGCGGGATTCGAGGATGGACGCACGGACAACCGGATCGAGATGACGTTTGGGCAGGAAGTCGTGAGCGTCGATCCGGTCGGCGACGCGGTGGTCAAAATCACGATCCAGGCTTTGAAGTATTTCAACCGCGTACACAACAAGGTGGGTCTCGATTTCGACAGCACAAGGCCGGCGGACCAGGAGAACCCCCTGGCCAAGCTCATCGGCCAGAGCTATCAGATCAAGCTTTCTCGCAGAGGCGATGTGCAGGCGATCGTGGAGGCCACCCAGGCCCGCTCCGCGATCCCGGCGAGTTCCCCCGCCTTTGCGATGGTGCAGAGATTGCTGTCTGAGGACGGGATCAAGGAGCGGCACACGATACCGCCGTTGGCCGCTCTGAGGGAAGATCAGGTGCGTCCCGGGCAGAGCTGGGGCGATACGAAGAGCTTCTCCTTCTCCTGGATGGGCTCGAAATCGTTCGAGCGGGTGTACAGTCTCCGGGAGGTCTCCGAGGGCGACGGCGGGCGGCTGGCCGTGGTCGAAATGAAAGCGATCCCGGCGGCTGGGCAGCCACAAGCGATGGGCGCGTTCGCCGGAATCGCCGACAACACGAGCAACTATGATGGCCGGTTTGTATTCGAGCTCGAGAATGGGCGCGTCCGGGAGTACGGCGAGCAGATGCAGACGGAATGGGTCGTGCCGGACCCACAGGCCATCGAGGGCAAGGCGGACCCGGCGGCCGTGAAAATGGCGGCAAGCTGGCTCCGCCGGGTCGAAATCGTGAGGTGACATCATTCATGAAGGAACCCTTTGCGATACATCTCAGCGTTTGGGTGGCAGCGGCAAGAGCCTGCCCTGAGCGAAGTCGAACGGGCCGAAGGCTTTGCCGAGGGCGAACGGTCAGACCATCGGCAAGCTCGCGCTTGCCGCTGCCACCCGTCGTGTTTCTGAGCTGACGTGAGCTAGACACGTTCGCGAGTGCGTTGAAAGGAGAGAAGTTGAAGATTAGACGTGCGGTTGTGATCGCGGCTGTCCTGGGGCTGGTGGGCGGGTGCGGAACGCCGGGGCATACATCGGGCAAGATGGACGCTCGGGCGAAAGCTGACGCCGGCAAGCTCGTGCTGTTCACGGTGGATTTCAAGCCGGGGCAGACCCTTCGCTACAAATTCGTCTCGAACAGGAAGATCACTCTGGACTGGGACCCCAGCTCCGAATCCGGCGCCGGCAAGCTACAGGAGCAGTTGGAGCAACTGGAGATGGTCGTCGCCTATACGCCGGTCGAAGTGGACCCGTACGGGATCAGCACGATTCGCGCAACATGTGAATCGGTGAAGGCGACGCGAGGCGGCGGGGCCGGCCGCCGAGTGTTCGGAGCCGACGCGGCGGAAACCGCACAGGGCAAGACCTTCGCCATCAAGGTGGACCCGCGCGGCAAGATCGTCGATAATGCCGAGTTGAAATCGCTGGTTCAGGAGATGGGCAAGAGCGCCTTCCGGGGCAATAGCGAGTCCCGGCGGATCAAGGAGCCCGACATGATCGGCGATTTCGTCGCCAGCCAGTGGTTTCTCTGGGACGCCGTCTCGAGCGTCGAGCAGCCCGCCGGCGGCGTATCACCCGGGCAGACGTGGCAATCGCAGCTTTCCGTGCCGACCCCGATGGTGATGCGCAAGGCCCGCGATGTGACGTATCGACTGGAGGAGGTCCGCCAGACAGACACGGGGCGCGTGGCGGTCATCAAGAGCACGTACGCGCTGGCGGAGAAGGCGCCCGCGAGCTGGCCGGTGCCCTATTCCGGCCGGTTCCAGATGAGCGGCACGTTCGGCTTCCTCAGCGGCTACCAGTCGTCGAGCCTGGCGGGCGAAGGGCAGGAGTTGTTCAACATCGACGCCGGCCGGGTGGAGAACTATCAGCAGAAGTACACAGTAGAGATGAATGCGTCGCTGCCCCCGATGGGGATTCAGGCGAATCCGCACATCAGGATCGACCAGACCCTGACGATGGAGCTGGTGAACCCGGATTTCGTGCTTATGACGATTTGGAGGTAACGGCACTTTGGACCAGAATATCCTGTGGGCCCCGTGGAGAATACCGTATATCCAAGGCATCGAGAAGAACAACGACTGTTTTCTCTGCCATAATCTTGCGCATCCGCAGGAGGATGAGCAGAATCTGGTCCTCTGGCGGACGGGCAGAAGCATCGTGGTTCTGAATCGCTTCCCGTACAATAATGGGCATCTGCTCATTGCACCGGCGCGACATATCGCCGAGCTTGGCGAGACCTCGGAGGACGAGATGCTGGAGCTGATCAAGCTGGTCCGGGAATCGCAGCGGGCCTTGTCGTTGGCCATTCATCCGCATGGCTTCAACGTGGGCCTGAACTTCGGGCGCTGCGCGGGGGCAGGTCTGCCCGGCCATATGCACATCCACGTCGTGCCGCGATGGGACGGCGATACGAATTTCATGTGCGTCTGCAGTGATACGAAAGTCATCAGCCAGTCGCTGCAAGAGTTGCTGAGCGAGCTGAAGAAGGCAAGCGCCGAGCAGGGCTTGCCTGCGCTGTAGAACAGAATTGCGCGAAGCGGCATAGGACGTATGGGACCTATAGGACCAATAGGACCTATGTTTGTCATGGATCGGGTGCGCTGATGTCTGATGGGCTGAGACCATATGCCGTTACGGAGGCGGTGAGCAAGGGCAGGGCCTTTCCCGAGCCGCCTCACCCGTACCGCTCCGATTTCGAGCGGGACCGCGACCGGATCATCCACAGCTCGGCGTTCCGGCGGCTCGAAGGCAAGACCCAGGTCTTCTCCCCCGGACTCGATGACTACTATCGCTCCCGGCTGACGCACAGCATCGAGGTCGCCCAGATCGGCAGGACCATCGCCAAGGTGCTCGGACTCAACGAGAGCCTCACGGAGGCGATCTGCCTGGCCCACGATCTGGGGCATCCGCCATTCGGGCACACCGGAGAGAAAGTGCTCGACGAATTGATGGCCGGCTACGGCGGATTCGAGCACAACGCCCAGACGCTTCGCATCGTGACTTTGCTCGAGCATCCATACCCCGCGTTCATGGGCCTGAACCTGATGTACGAGACCCGGCTGGCCTCGGCCCATAAATGCGTGGAAGCGTTGGCCCGCAGAGGCGGACGGGCTTCGATTGCGGATTGCGGATTGCGGATTGCGGATTCGATGGGTGGCAGCGTCAAGGCCGAAGGCCTTGGCGATGGCTCCACAGGATCCGTAGGAAGCCATCGCCAAGCTGCGCTTGACGCTGCCACCCCTGCGATCGTCAATCCGCAATTCGGGGAGGAGATCAACTGTACGCTGGAGGGCCAGGCGGCCGATGTGGCCGACCGCATCGCATACAATTGCCACGATTTGGAGGACGGGCTGCGCGCCCGGCTGATCGAGGGCAACCAGATGCGGCACGTGCAGATCTATGTCGAAGCGACGCGCAAAGTGGGGGTCGAGCGAATCCCGGACTGGACGATCCGGCGGACCCGAACGGCCAAGACGATCACGGACCGGCTCGTTAGCGACTGCATCGACCACAGCCGCAGGCAGATCGCCGAGGCCGGCATTCAGACCGCCTATGAGGCCTGCAATCGAGCCGAGGACCTGGTCTCCCTTTCGCCCGAAAGCGACCGGCTGCTGGCGGAGCTCGAACGGTTCCTGCACGCCAACTTCTATCACCATGAGAAGCTGCTCGCCGCGGCACAGAGGACGCGAGGCTGGCTGACCGAGCTTTTCGAGCAGCTCTGTCGCGACCCCCACAGGATGCCCAGCTACTTCCGCGATTTCATCCCGGAGCACGGCCTGCACCGGGTCGTCTGCGATTACATCGCCGGCATGACCGACCGCTACTGCCTCAAGCTCCTCGGCGTGATAGCATCCTAGTACTGCATTTCGCAAGTCTTGAGACTATGGGGTAGAGATTGCTTCGTCGCTACGCTCCTCGCAATGACATGACAAGGCGCTGTATGTCATTGCGAGCGAAGCGCGGCAATCTACCCCCTTTAGTCGTGGAACTTGCGAAATGCAGTACTAGACTATCTGTTGCAGGATTACTCTGCCTGCGGTACACTCATGGCGGTGAGCCCTATGATCGAACAGATAACCATCAAGAACTTCAAGAGCTTTAAGGACGTGACCCTCAAGCTGGGCCCGCTGAACATCTTCATTGGCGCCAACGCCAGCGGCAAGTCCAACTTCTTCGACGCCCTTCGCGTCCTGCAAGGCATCGGCTACGGCTTCACCCTCCCCGAAATCCTGGACGGCAAGCCCAAGAGCGTCACAAGCGAAGTCTGGGAAGGCATCCGCGGCGGAAGCACCAAGGTCCCATTCGCCTCCGAAGATGTGAGCAAGCCTACGATGTTCCAAGTGGCTGGAAAGCTTCCAAGTGGAGGCGATGATGGGTTCGAGTATACGGTCGCCTTCTCGTCCGCGGAGGGATGCTTTCGGGAGGAGTGTCTGTCTCTCTCCGGCGGTAAAGTCTACGAGGCTGAGGGACGCAAAAGGCTACCATTGGGCCGCATACACTTCTACGACAAGCCATTCGGAGGGTGGGGTGACGCCGATCAAGATCGTCCTGTGTTGACACAAATTGCGCATGACGTTGAGCGAATGGTCGCGCGCACCTTGGCTGACATGCAACGTATCGACCCCTTGCCTTCGCTCTTGCGCACGTACTCACAGGCATACGAAATCAAGCGGATGGGCGAGCATGGGGAGAACTTCGCCGCACTTATTCGGGTGATTTGCAGCGACCCCGCGACTAAAGAAGCGTACCTGAGTTGGCTACGTGAACTACGGCCTCGTGATGTCGATGATGTAGGCGTATTGAAGGGTGCGATTGGCGAACCGATGGTGATGATGAAGGAGAGAGGGCGTGAATGGCCCGCGCCTACCTTGTCAGATGGGACATTACGCTTTGCCGCCATTGCAGCGGCGTTCTTCCAGCCTGACATGCCGGGGATTCTCACGATAGAGGAAATCGAGGACGGCATTCATGCCAGTCGGCTGCGATTGCTGGTAGAGTTGTTGCGCAGCCGGACGGCAGATGGGAAGACTCAGGTCATAGTTACGACTCATTCCCCCATCGTGCTGGCTTGGCTCAAGCCGGAGGAGTATGCCACCACATTTTACTGTAAGCGCGATGAGGAAACCGGCGAGTCTCGGATCATTCCTCTGAACGAGATTCCCCGGTTCAATGAGATCGTCAGCAGACAACCGATCAGCGATTTGTTTGCCGAGGGTTGGATGGAGACCGCCCTGTGAGCTTTCGGGTGCTGGTCATCCCTGAAGACCCAACGTATAACGGATATATCCTCAAGCCTATCGTGAAGCGGATGCTGAGCGAATTGGACAAGCCGAATGCTTACGTGAAAGTGTTGGACAGTCCCAAGCTGAACGGTTATCCCCATGCCGTCAGCGCAATCCGCAGGGACCTTGTAGATCGTTACAAGCACCTCTTTGATCTGTGGCTATTTCTTCCTGATGGCGACCGTGCAAGCAACCTGGAGGCTCTGGAGAGTGAGTTGGCGGGGCAGGGTGTACATCTCTTTTGCTGTGCCGCTGTGCCTGAAGTTGAGGCGTGGTTACTGGCCGGCCACCGGGATAAACTGTCGCTTTTCTGGGGCGATGTGCGCCAGCACCGGCATTTGAAGGAGGATATCTTCGAACCGTTTCTCGCTCAGTTTGGCGAAAGCCGGAGCCCCGGTGGTGGTCGGGAACGCTTGGTTCGCGAGGCGCTGGCCAATTATCGAGGGCTTCTGTCGGTCTGTTCAGAACTTGCCGAACTTGAGGGCCGCCTCCGAACCTTTCTTGCTCAGAGTACATGACATGGCCTGGAAACGATGGATCGCAACGTGTTTTGGGTTGGGGTGGCTGCCGGTGGCGCCGGGGACGTGGGGGTCGCTGCCGCCGGCGATCGTGTTCGGTCTGCTCATGTATTGCGGCGTGCCGGACGTTGCGGCGACCATCGTACTGGCGGTCATGACGGTGTTTGGCTGCGTGGCTTGTCTTTGCTGTGCGCCGGCGTCGATAGCCGCGACGGGAAAGAACGATCCGGGGGAGGTGGTGATGGACGAGTTTGCGGCCCAGGCCCTGACGTTTTTGGCGATGCCGCTGCTGCTGTCGCGGCCTTTGTCCGGCGGGGAGAGTTTCCTGTTTGCCTTGCTCGGATTCCTGTTGTTTCGGGTGTTCGACATCTTCAAGCCCTGGCCGATCAGGAAGCTGGAACTGTTGCCCAGTGGCTGGGGCATCCTGGCGGACGACCTGGTCGCCGGTATCGGCTCGGCGATCGTTCTGTACATCGCTACATATCTAATGGTCCGCGCCTGATCTGTCTGCTGGCGCACTTCGTTCGTTTTCCTTGACTTGAGGTCGCCTTTGCGGTAGTGTTTTGGCCTTGTCTTGAATTACGGGGGTTAGCAGAACCACGGGAAGGTATGCATGGGGAATGAGTACAGTGTAGAAGTTTGCAGGGAGCTTCAGGAGCGATTTCGCCAGGCCGGCGTGCATCGGCCGATGCGAGTCAGGCGATACGAGCCCGGCACTGAACTGACGTATCAAGTCCGTGGTTTCGGCGACAACAGCACCGCGAGCATTTCTTTGGCCGTCGAGCGATTCGTAGGCGGCGGCTTTGCCGGGCAGGTGTACCGGGTGAAGGTAGTGCGGATTGACGGCGGGCGGATTGTCGGACTGGAAGCGGGTGGGACGTATGCGATGAAAATCCTGATTCCGCCGTCGGGTCTCTCATGCCTTTTCCGAGATGCACTCTACTGGATCGGCTTTCAGGGTCCGTTCCAACTCCAGGTCAATCCCGCGGCGGCCCGAGCCGGGGCCCTGTGGCAGAAGATCATCCGGCGGGGGGCCGGCATCAAGTTCAGCGATGAGCGGGCCGTGGTCGATATCTACGGCACATGCGTGGACGAGCAACTCGGCAGTTGCGGCGAGCTGAGCGAGTGGGTGGATGGGCGAACGTGGCGATTGGAGGTGGATGACCGGCTCGACCTGCTGAGGCTCTGGAACAGGGGCAAGCTGGCGTCTGTAGAGACGCAAAATCTCGCGTCTCTCCTCGGATCGCCCGAGTACCGCGCCAAGAAGATCTTCATGCGCGAATTCGTCGAGTTCCTCCACGAGATGGGAGCGCACGAATTCGCCCGGCAGTACGAGTGGTCCACCTGCAAGAGCCAGCCGAACTGTCTGAAGCGGCGGGCGACGAATGCGGAGTGCGGAGTGCGGAGTGCGGATTCAGATCGTGGCACTGGTCCACAATCACAAGCTCAACCGGGTGGCAGCATCAAGGCCGAAGGCCCAGTTTGCAGTGTGCCCGTAAGGGCATATGAAGGAACGCCTCACGGCGTCACTACGAGCGCGCTTGACGATGCCACACTTTGTTCTCCGCAATCGCGGGAACAGGATCATCCCTCACTGGGCTTGGTTGCAGTCGATTTCCGGGCGGGGCTGGCGCTACTGCCGTTCCTGCCGATGAGTCCGGGCGATGTGAAGCTGATTCTCAAGGGGCTTGGCCGAGGATCGCTGGTCCAGTTCGACCGGGGAAACCTCGACCGATTGGCGCGTTTTGTCGCGGCGCACAGCGCCCAGTTCGCGGACATGCAGGGAATGCTGGCGGAACTGAAGGATGTGGAACGCACCTATCGCGATTCGGTACCCGATATCACTCACAATCACGTCCGGCTGCTCTGCAGCGGCAGGCTGTGGACCACGATGCTCGACAGCGCCGTGACCGGCTGGAAGGTCAGGGGCATCATCGAGGAAGAACGTGCGGAAACGCTGCGGAGAAACCGCCTTCTGACGCTTCTGTTCTTCCTGGTCGGCTGCATCCCGCTGGCGGGCAGGATGTTTCAGCGCGTGTGGGGCCGGCAGGACTGGCGCAGGCACTATGCCGCGATGGCGAGCAGCTTCCGCTACTTCGGGCAAGCCTTCCGGGCCGGGGTGGCTGAAAAGCTGATCGTGTGGCATCGAGCGCGGCGGGTCGATGCGGAACGTGCACTGAAACTGGCGAATCAGCCGTGGCGGTTCGTGGGGCATCTGCCTCTGTCGGTCCTGCCGGCGGGACTGCACCGGTCCTTGACCGATTGGCGGTTTGCCCGGGAGAAATTCGTCCATTTGTTCGTTCAACCTGTGCGGCTGTACTTCAACGCCCAGCTCCGCGAGCAGTGGCTGCGGGATATGCTGGCGGACGGACAGAACAAGCACATGCTCAGCGATGACGATGCGCGGACAATCCTGCGGCAGATCAACGAGCCGTACATACAGAAGTATCTCAAATGTCTTGCCGTGCATCTTTGCACCCTGTTTGTGACCGAGATCACGGCTTTGACCCTGGCCCTTATCTACGTAATGGTACACTCCGAGATGCCTTGGCAACATGCCTGGGCGAGAGCCCTGACCATTATCGCCGTGTTTCAGATCGTGCCTGTCTCGCCTGGATCGCTCGTGCGCGGACTCTACGTGCTCTATCTGGTGATACGCGAGCGCAATTTCAAGGACTACAACATTGCTCTGCTTGTGGGTTTCTTCCGGTACGTCGGCTATCTGGCGTTTCCGATCCAGATGACGTACCGGTATCCGGTTCTGGCCCGTTTCATGGCGGCCCACTGGGCGACGGAAGCCGTGCACGTCGTTCCCGTGTTCGGCGAGCACGGGGCGTTGCTGGAGCACTGGGTGTTCCGGCTGTTTTACAACTGGCCCTTGACGATCCGGCGCCGGCTGCGCCGGCGGGCGGAGATTCGGGCCTCGTTGAGGCCTCGCTATTGGCACGTGGGTTTGTGTGCTCTGACGGCGGCAGGGGTGTTTGGCCTCGTCGGTTACAGCCACGTCAGCCTTGCCGGCCGTCTCCCTGCTTTGAGGGAGCACTGGTGGCTTGTGATTGCAGTGCCTCTGCTGTGTGGGGCTTTGATTGCCCTGGGCAGCGGTGGGGCCGCCTTAGGGAAACGGATCGCGGCCGCCGCTACGTGCGGGATCTTGACCGCTATTCTGACGGCGCTTCTCTCGGCGGCAATAGCCCGAATGAGTCAACCGGCCGGCGCCCATTTCGTTGTCGTACAAGGCATGTGGCAGGTGTTCATTTTCACGATCCTTTCTACCGTGGGGGCTGTCATAACCGAACTGGTCCTGCCCGAGCCGAGGCAAGGTGAGCCGCCGCCGGCAACGTCGAGTCAAGCGGCGCCTTCCGGCCTGAACTCTATGCCGTAGTTTTCGCATTTGGGAATCGCATCTTATTAAAAATCCTTATGAAATTCTTTACAGGCCTGTTCCCGTTGGAGGCATGTGGAACCGTGCGGAGGCAGCGAAAAAAGCCCCCGACTGCGGAGATTTTGAAGAATCTTCAAAAACTGCACGGCAGAATTGTGGGGTTCGCGCGAAAAACATTGGCAAAATAATTTTGGGTCGTATAATGAAGAAGGATGGGTCGGCGGGGTTCCTTGTCTGGATGCTTGTACGGCTCATGGGATATGTATGGAAGTTCTGTGGAGCGCTTTCCTTTCATGTCGGTCAATAGCTACAGCTCTCTATGCGATGATTTCTACATTGATATGTTCGTCAACACGGAGTTGGATCTGCCTGCAGAGCGGGATACCGTTCTGACGTTCTTCGATCGGATTCAAAGGCAGTATCCGCGGATGGGCCGCTTCGTGCGACGCGACACCAACGAATACTACCTCGAAGAGGACCACGGGTCGGGGCAGTACCGCTGGGTGAGCCTGGAGGTGGACCGCATCGGCTCCGGCGTGGTCAACCCGGCGAGCTTCGAGGAGGCCTACCAGCAGGACAAGCTGATCTTGGAGCTAGTTCCGTACATGCTCGGCGTGACCCCCCTGGATGTCGATTCGCTCGACGTGACCTTCTCCATGGACTTCGATTGCGCGGGCAACCACGACGAGATCATCGCCGAGGCGTTGTTCGGCAATAGCGCGTTCGGCTGCCTGCTGGACCTGCCGAATGGCAGACCCATTGTCTTCTCTCCGGCCATGGTGATTTCCCTGGTGGACAATGACCGGACCCAGGTCCGCATATGCGTCGAATCCAAGACGAGCATCTTTGATCCCGGCGACAAGAATGACGGTCGCGATGAGTCGATCAGCCTGACCTTGACGGTCCGCCAGTATCCCCAGACCGATGAGCGGTTCGATCCCGCGGCATCGTTCGAGCGGCAGTGCCAGCTTGCAGAGGAGCTGATGGCCGAGAGAATCATCCGCCATTTCGTGCAGCCGCTGACGGAGGTCATCGCGCAACGAAGATCGACGTGAGTGGAAGGGAGTCGCAATGACGCTTGAGGCGCCGCTGAGCCGATCCAAGCGAATCAATTTCATCCTCTATATCGCCGCGTGCGTGGCGATGGCGCTGTGGTTTGCCTACGACGGCTATATCAGCAAGAGCTTCATCGCGGAACACACCGACGAGCAGGGCAATGCCGACAGCACTCTCCTCTTCAATCAGAAGGCCCCGCCGTTTCTGCTTGGCGGCGCAGCGCTGTTTGGGATCTGCCTCTTCGCCATCAGGGGCAAAAAGGTCGTCGCCGAAGAGAACGAGCTTGTCGTCGCGGGCAGGGAGAGAATTCCATACGACGCCATCGACAGGATCGACAAGACCTACTTCGAGAAGAAGGGCTTCTTCACGGTCGTCTACAAAAAAGAGGACGGCCGCGAGGTCCACCGCAAGCTGAGCGACCGCACTTACGACAACCTCAAACCCATCCTCGACCACCTGATCGCCAAGATCACCTGAACCCGCCTCATCGCTCACGCCTCATCGCTCACGCCTCACGCTCATAGGGGCTCATAGGGGGTCAGGTCTGCAATTAGGATTCCGCTGCAAAACCCCTGAAATACACCTGAACACCCGTGTTTTCGAGGGCACAAATCGGGGTACAGAGGCCCGAAATAGAGCTTTTTCAGCGGAATCCAATTAGGAATTATTCTCTTGACGGTGCGTGTGGCGGGGCTGTAGCGTAGTGTTCATGGCACGGCCGTTGCGTATAGAGCAGCAGGACACGTTCTATCACGTGCTCAATCGCGGCAATGAGCGGCGAGCGATCTTTCGCGATGAGCACGATTACGAGGG
>Ga0214473_10002408_pt1 | contig 22984 bp, 49 predicted proteins | sample RVTome_7_FD_203509 | JGI IMG/M metagenome (GOLD analysis project Ga0214473, IMG submission 203509) | Soil microbial communities from uranium-contaminated site in the Upper Colorado River Basin, Wyoming, United States - RVT98D197 | ecosystem: Environmental > Terrestrial > Soil > Contaminated >... | reverse complement strand
TCGTAGCGGTGCTTGCTGCGGCTTTTCACGACAAAATCTGGAATATCGTCAAGGGAAAACTGGGTACAATCATTCCCGGAGGCGTGGAACCTCCCGCCGATGAGAAGCCTCCTAGTACCGGCGGCGGAGCGGCGTAGGGGAAAACAACGAGGGAAGAAACATGAGAAGCCTTCTGGTCGTTCTGGTGGCGATGCTCGCGCTCCTGTCCGGGGCCTGCGGCACCTGCAAGCTCGAGCGGGAAGCGGTCGTCCAGCTCGAGAAGAACCACGAGCACATCTTCACGCGCTACGTCGGATACGTGGCCAAGGACCCGGCGCTCACCCAGGAGGCCAAAGACAGCGAGGTCAAGCTGATCGAGGCGACAAAGCGGACGGTTGAGCGCCTGAAGAAGAGGACGGAGGAGTAGATGGGACTGGAAGCGGACGTCATCAAGAAGCTGGCCAAGACCATCGTCGAAAAGACCCGCGCCCAGGCCGGCGACTTCCTGGACGACCACCGGGACGCGCTCGCCTTTCTCGAGGAGCGCGCCGTTCGGTTCGCCACGCTCGAAGTGAAGTACGCGCTCGCGGGCGCCGCCGAGCGACCGGCGATCGAAAGCGAGATCGACGCGGTCGTCCTGTCCATCGAGACCGAAAGCTTGAACGTGGCGCTCGACGCGGAGGAGGCGTCGCGTATCCACTTCAAGGACGTACTGTCCATGATTTTCGGCTTCGCAAAGGAGGCGATTCCGATCCTGATATCGCTCATCTGATGACCGAGACCGCCGCCGTCCAGACCCCCGTCGCCCCGCTGGCTCCCAGCCTGAAGTCGATCGCCCTTCCAGAGATCGCGGTCAAGCTGGCGCTCGGCTCGCAAGTCATCCGGAACGGCGACCAGGTGGCCATCCAGTTCGAAGGCGAACCGATCGTCATGCATCAGGAGGACTTCGACCTCGCCTCGAAGGTCGCGAAACGGCTCCGAACCATGTTCGACAGGTCCCGGCTGACCAAGGGAATCCTGATCGCGCTCGTCGGCCTGGCCCAGAAAGCCATCGCCGAGGAGCTTTTCAGGCCGGGAGCGGTCCGGGTCCTCTACTATGCGACCCTGTCGAAGGCCAGCGCCTTCTACAGGTGCCTGATGCCCATGTACGCGCTCAACATGGGCGGTCGGGCCGTGGCCCACGCCTCGAGCGCCCGGTTCGGCCGGGAGGCCCTGGACTACGACGTGGTCGTCGTCCAGATCGACAACTCCCCATCGGCGCTCGAGTTCGTCCTGGCGCTCCAGTCGCAGGGGAAGAAAGTCGTCTACGAGATCGACGATGCCTTCGACTGCCTCGAGCCCTGGCACCCCCAGTACGCCTCCTACGGCCAGCCGGCGCGTCAGGAGGCGATCCGGGCCATGATGGCCCAGGCGGACGCCGTCCAGGTCTCCACGCGCCACCTTGCGGCCCGGTACGTCGACTGCGCGAAGCGGATCGAAGTCGTCCCGAACATGGTCGAACTGGCTGCCTGGCCCCGTGCCGAGCGGCTTCGCCGGGACGGTCTCTGGAAGGTCGTCTGGGCGGGCTCCCCCAGCCACTCCGGGGACCTCGAGATCGCGATTCCGGCACTCGGAAAGTTCGCCTGTGCCCATCCGGACGTCCGGATCGTCTTCTTCGGGCAGACCGTGAAGGACGAGCGCCTCCCGGCCGCCCAGGTCGAGACGATCGACTGGTGCGAGTTCGAGGAGTATGCTTTCCACCTGGCGGGGGTCGACGCCGACGTCTCGATCGCCCCCCTCGCGCAGATCGAATTCAACAAGGGGAAGTCGAATCTTCGCGTGATCCAGAACTGGGCGACCGGCTACCCGACCGTGGCCAGCGCCTTCGGTCCGTACGCCGACACGATCACGGACGGCGTCGACGGGTTTCTGTGCGACGGGGAAGCGGGCTGGGTCGCGACGCTCGAGATGCTCTACCGGAACGAGCCGGTCTGCCGGCGCATCGCCGATGCCGGGTTCGAGGCCGCGAAGGCCTATGACGTCTTGGTCAACTCGAAGAAGATCGAATCGTTCTACGCGAGCCTGACCGACAGGAGGTAGCCGTGCTGGGGACCATGCGCGACACGTCCAAGGACTACCGGACCTACTGGATCCGGAATGGCGAATGGTACGGAAAGGCGGGCAACCTCGGCGCCATGGAAGCCTGCAGGATCCCGCCTGGGATCCTGAAACAGATCCCGGAGCCGGACCGTCAGCTGATCATCGAGGAAGCCAACGCGGATTCCAGGTTCTGTCGGGAGCTTGTCAATATCGCCGGACGTCCGGGGTGGGAACATGAGATCTCGAGATCCGCGAAGTGCGCGATCCTGAACGAGATCGATCCGTCGAAGTGCAAGGACTCCGCCGGCAAGTGGGGAAGGTTGAGGGCGAAGTTCCAGAACTTGGTGAAGGACGTTCCCGCCCAAATTGAGCGCGCGGTGGCCGCGATGCCGCTTGCCGAGAAACTGGCCGTGGTCAGAAGGATCGCGGCCGGCCAGTCCCTCGTCCCGGCCGTCTCTGGCTTGGGCGAGCTCGGCCAGTGGGACATCATCGGAAGCCTGGTCGGAAACGTCGCTACCGCGGGGGCGAATATCTACACCGCGAAGATCACCACGGACGCCCAGAGGGACATCGCGAAGCTTCAGGCGACGGCCGCCATGCGGGACGCCCAGACTCAGATGGCCCTCCAAAGCGCCCAAGCCTCGATCGGTGCCGCAAAGACAGCCCAAGCTGGAATGTTCGGGCCGATCTCGAGCATGGCCAGCGCGTCGATCGGCGGGATCCCTCTCATGATCGTCATCCCGGTGGCCGGGCTTCTCCTTTACTTCGTCCTGAAGAAGTGATGCACGAGGACCCTCTGTCCTGGTGGTATCCCGGCTTCGGAGAAGTCCAAGTCATCGACCGGCTTCCGTCGGACGTTCGTGGGCTCCTGGCCGATGCCGTCGCGGAGGATCCTGCTTTTCTCAACGAGTACCTGCTTCCCACCCTTGGATCGATCGATCCCGTTGGCCAGATCGTGTCGGACTTTGAGTACGTTCTGACCGACATCGAGCTCGAAGAGTCCGGCTTGAGCGGCCTTGGAGATCTCGACGGCTTGAGGAAGAAATTGAAGAAGGCGGTCAAGAAAGTAAAGGCCGTTGCCAAAAAGGTTCATGCGCCTGCAAAAGCGATCATCAGGAAGGTCGCCGAGCCCGTGAAAAAGATCTCCAAGGACGTCGGTCAGTCGGTCAAGCGAATCGCGAAGAGCTCCGTCGGGCAGGCCATCGCCGCTCCGTTCACGATGGGCATGTCGGTCAGGGGTGTCCGAGAAGGAATCAAAGCAGGGATGGCGTCAAAATACGCCGCCCCCATCATCGGCGTGATCGGCGCCGTGGCCGCCCCGCTCACCGGCGGAGCTTCTGTTGCAGCGGCAGCTGCACTGCTCGCCGCGAACCAGACGTACCAAGCCAAAAAGGCGGCTCAGGCTGCCCGGCGTATGGCCAAGGCTGAAGCTTCGCAGCTCGAAGCTCAGGCTCAACAGCTCGAGACCGAAACATCCGCCCAGCTCGATCAGTTCTATTCTCAGAACCAGGCCTGGTTCGAGGCGCATGGAGTCAGCCAGGCGCAGTGGAACGGAATGACGTTCGAGCAGAAGACGGCAACAATCGATGCCGCCGCCAAAGGCCAGCTTCAATTGGTCCAGCAGCCAGTTCAGCAACCCGTTCAGCAGCAGGAGCAGTTTCAGCAACCCATCTATCAGCAGGAACCTTCCGGAGGCGGCACTTACGCTCCATCGAGTGGTGGAGGAGGGTTCGCTCCAACCTCAGGAGGTGGTGGGGGCGGTGGCGGGTTCATTCCCCAAGAAGTCGGTGCTCCGAAAATCGCCAAGGCCGGACTCTTCGATGGTCCGCTTCCCATCATCATGGCAGCCGGCGCGCTCGTCTATATCCTGTTTGGCCAGAAGGGGCATGGACGCAGCCGGAAGACCCGTAGAAACCCGGTCCGGAGGAGCAGCCGGTGGATCGCAGCGGCCTGAACGTCCAGGAGAATCCCGGGCTTGCGAACTGGGACCGGCTCGAACAGAACCGATCCGTGTTCGACGGCGACGTGGCCGACCAGGTCGAGTACGATCGGATCTCCGTCAACGTAAAGCAGGGCGCAATCACCGGCGGCCCGTTCATCCGGATCTCCCCGATCTTCGAATATCGGACCGCGGAAGGCAGGATGAAGAAGTTCGGACGAACCGGACTCTTCACCTGGACATCGAAGATGTCCTGTCCGAGTTTCTCGCTTCCGGCCGGTCCGATGGAAAATGGAGGAACCTGTCCGGCATCGAAGGAGCGATCGGTCCAAGCGGAAGGCTCGTACGTGAAACACAGCCCGTCGATTGACAGGATCCCGTCCGGGCAGATGTATATCTGCACCACATGCTATGCAGGCAAGGGCCGGTACCTGATGTACAAGTCGATGTCGATCGGCCAGACAGCCAGATACAAATGGGTCCAGAAGGCGCTCCGGAATGGCACGTTCATCCGCCAGATGACGGAAGCGATCGCCTCTCTGATCGATCCGAAGATCGAGGCTCTCCTGGCAGCGAAGCTCGTCTCGAACAAGTACTTCAGGATCCACGACGCCGGCGACTTCTTCAGCCCGGACTACTATCGAGCCTGGGTCGAGGTCTGCTACAAGCTTCCGAAGATCCGTTTCTGGTGCCCAACACGCCAATGGGTCTTCGAGAAGTGGCGCGCGATCTTCGACACATCTCCACCTCCTCCGAATCTCGCGCTTCGCCCGTCCGCGCTGTTTACGGGCGCACCCCCCCCTGCGATCCAAGGTCTAGCTGCGGGATCGACTTCGGTCGACGGTCGGATGCCGGCTCCAATCTGGAACTGCCCGGCCTACGAGTCGGATGAAGGGTCCTGCGCCGGCGCGCACTGCCGGACCTGCTGGACAGGGGTCCGGAAGCCAGTCAACTATCTGACGCACTGAGGAACCCGTGAACAGAACGCTTCAGGAGATCGTCGACCGGATTCGGAACAGGGTTCAAGAGAACCCGCCCGGCGAAATGATCGAGGTCGATGCCGGAACGCTTCTTCAGATCGAGATCCTCCAGTCCGGCGAGGAATTCACCGAGGCTGATGTCCTGGCTGCGGCAGAGTTGGTCGGTGTCCCGGAAGGGGCGCTGCTCGACTGGCTCGAGGAAATGGCGAGCTGGGTATGATCGACGACGCTGAACTCCGGGAGCGGCTGGACACGGTCATCCGGACCCCTGATTCCGCTCCGGTAACCAGGGGTAATCCGTCGGAATCAGTCTGCCGCGGGACCTCCGAATTCGACGAGCTGATGGTGGACCTCGAAGAGGAGTACGACCTCGATGAGGAGACGCTCGACGACATCGTCGAGGTCCGCTGGCCGGAAGATGGGGACGCCGAGTTCCGCTTGAAGGGCGAGAAGGAGTGGAAGAATGCTGGCGAAGATGAGGGAAGCGGCGACGATTCCGATGTGGATGACGAAGGAGAGCAAGGCTCGTGCTACGAAGATTGCTCGTGCCCTGAGGACTGCAGCTGCGAAACGTGCCCTTGCGGTTCCGGCAGGGTCTGTTGTTGCGACGGAAAGTGTACCCCTGTCTGAGTAATCTTCTCTAGCTAAGATTTCCTGCGGGTCGCCTGCAGGATCCTCCGGAGCGTCCACTCGTCCACCCACTCGATGTCGAGCTCGGTCTTGTACTGGATCCGGATCCCGGTCCGCTCGAAGATCCACTGGTCGGCCGCGCGCTCGCCTTGCTCCGTGCCGGCGCCCAAGTGGCCGAACTCGTGGAGCAGGAGCCCGAACAGATAATTCTCCCCGAGCTTGTCCGACCCAGAGAACGCGCAGACGGCGTTCGGGTAGTGGCCCGTGTGCATGAAGCTCCTGGCGCCCTGGATGCCACCCTGATGGCGTTCCGCCGGAATGACCTGGCAGTCGGTCCGGAGCCTGGCAAAGCAGAGTGACGATTCGATCCTGCAGAGGAACGCCTTCGTGACCGTGAAGGCGAGCTCGAGACGCTTGGTACCCGCCTTACGGGCTGAGAATGATAGGAGGCGTGCCGGATTCACGGCGAGCCTCATTCTGGGCCTCCTTGAGGAGATCCTGGTATTCCAGGGATCTGTCCCCGATCGATGCGAGGACCTGCTTGTAGAGCTCGACCGCGAGCGGGGCCGACGACATGACGAAGTGCATCGGGGTCGGCTGTTCGCCGGCAAAGAAGTCCGACCCGAACGCGCGCTTCTTGTAGTTGTACTCGACGATCCCGACGGCACGGTCGACGCACAGGTCCAGCAGCAGCCCCTCGTCGGCGATGATCTCGCTGAAGAACTGGATGATCTTTCTGAGGTGGACCGGGATCGTCCTGGGTGAAACCTGAGGGGGAGCGGTCGGCGCCGGCTTGTCGAAGAACGTCCCTTCCGGCCGGGTTGCGACCTCAGGCTTTTGCTGCGTCTCCATTCTTCCACCTCTCCCATTCGCGGACCCGTGCGAGCGGCCAGAGCATCCCGGTCGGCCCGAGCTTCTCTCCGCGCTTCGTAGCCTCGTTCAGGGCTTCCTGGATCTCGTAGTACAGCTTGACCTTGCTGTTGTTCGGATCGTCGACCGGCAGCGGGACCAGGTCGACGGTCTTGTTGCACTTCAGGCAGGTCCCGCGGATCGGCTTTCCGCCCATGACCCGATCGGCCTCCTTGATGTTGAGGCCTCCCAGGAACTCGCAGACGCCGATCTCCCCGCACTTCGAGCACTTGACCGCGCGCATGGTCGGGTAGTACTCCGTGCTCGGCTTGTACCCGGTCTCTCTCCGGGTAAAGGTCACGTCGTCGATGATGTTCGAGTCCTTGTCCAGGAAGTGGATGTCGACCGGCGTTCTCGGCAGCGGCATACCAAGAATTCTACCACCGAGACCAGATCCGAGCTATAAAAAAACCGCCCGACTCCGTGCGAAGCCGGGCAGTCTGAACAGGGAGGAAATGTGAGTTACTCTTTAAGGCTCTTCTCCCGCTTCATGAGCCAGAGCCGCCAGGTGTACCTCGAGGTCGTGTTCTTGAGGGCCTGGAGCATCGTCTCCAGGATCTCGTCGGCTACCTTCTGGTGGACCTTCTCGTCCAGGAAGGCCTTGTCGTGGCTGATATCGCCGACCCCCCTTCCGGTCACTTTCAGCTTCATGTAGGCCGCGTAGAACAGGCACTCGTACATGCTGCGGACCAGGGTGTCGACCGTCGTCTCGACCGGGATCCCCGCGTTTGTCATCCGACGCATCGTGTCCGCCTCGAACCGCATGAAGGCGGAGACGAGATCCCTGACTATGGGCTTCACGATCTTGTCGTCGTTCATCGGAGCAGCCACTCCCACATGAGCAAGATGATGAGGCCGGCGGCCGAGAACCCGAACATCCAAGTGGAGTGTACCTTGGACTCCTCAACGATCGGAAGCGGTTTCCTCATTTTTCTTCTCCTCTCTCTCCTTGAACTTCTTCTCGTAACACGGAGTGCAGTACCGCTGCAGCTCCCCCTTCTCGTCCACCCACTGGTTCCCGTGGCCCGGATCGACGTGGGTCCGGCACTTCGGCCGCGTGCAGTACCCTTTTTCCAGTGCATCCTTCATAGGTATCGGCTAGTCGTCGACCTCTTCTTGAGTCTCTTCCGTTCCGTCTCCGAGATACTTCCCATGCATCTCCCTGAGCACCTTCTCCTGCTTGTCCGAGAGCGGGTAGCCGCGGGACAGCCTGGTCAGAATGGAATCGAGAAACGACGCCTCCCAGGAAGTGACCGATCGCTCCATGGCGTCGAGCTCCTTGGCTATCTCGACCAGTGAAAGTTTTTCGTCACTCACCGCTTTCTCCTGAACAGACCGTTCAGCCAAGTACGACGCCGCTCGCAGCCGTCGCAGTGTCCGAACCCAAAGAGCCTGGTGATCCGACGGATGATGTCCCCGAGACCCCAGCCGAGATCCTCGGTCCAGACCCGCTTCCCACCGCAGCAGTCCCGGAGGAGCGGGATCGAGATCCTGGAGACGCCGACGTACGGGCTCAGATCCATGACCGTCTCGAAGATCTTCTCGAGGCGCTTGTCGACGTCGCGCGTCGTGATCCGCGGGAGCTCCCGGAAGAGCACCTGACACTGGTCGATCAGCTTCAAGTACTCCACCTGGCCAGGGACCTCGTACGGCTTCGTGAGGTAGGCGCTGGGCACGACCGGGGTGGTCTGGGCACCGTCCAGTGGATCAAAATCGCCGTCGCTCATCGTAGGATGATCCTTCTAGTTTTTGTGTTCATCAACGCCTCAACGAGGCGGATGTGTCCACGCCGATGAAGCACAGTTTTTCAGGGTTCCTTCGGCATCACCCATCCACCCTCCCAATTCGCGATGAGGTACGCGAGGAACACCGGCTCGTCCATTTCCAGAAGCCGACGTCGCTCGTGTCGGCTTACGCGCCTCTGTCTCATTTATCTTCCGAATAGAAGATTACCAAGTTGGATGACCACACACACCAAGGCGAAGCCTCACCTCGCCAGGAAACTCCGACCATCTCTTCTCTGAGGTTATTGGAGCATCGCTCGCACTCCATCCGGTAGTCGGAAAGTCGATGAACTCTATTCTCCCTGTCCAGCCCTTTATTTCGCGCAACCTGTGCGGGGAAATGTAGTGCATCGGCTTTACGTTGTCGACCTTTGTCATAAAGGTGTCGGAGTCCATCGGCACCTTACGGATTGGAATCTTGATCCACGTTTGACCCCGCTCATCGTTCACAGTCAGGACGCCGTGCTCGCCAATCATAATCGCCTGCTTCATGGTAGGGCGGCCAAGCCTGTAAACGAACCCTCCCACCAACTGAGCGTCCGGGAGCGTGAAGGTGTAGATAGACGATGCGCCGTTGATTAGAAACCCCTCACCGGGGCCCCAGAGCACCTTGTCTTCCATCCTTTACCTTCCTCCCGGAGGATTACTTGAGCCTCTTGAAGGTTTGCGCCCCGCTCCGTCCGGTTCCAGGCGCTTCATCCCCGAAGTCCTTCGGAGCGCGCATCGTCTCGACGTAGCCGGAATCCCAGACGATCTGCACCGTGCTCCCCTCGATCAGAGCTCTTCCCTTAGTACGATCGCCAATACCTGACCCGATGACTTTGACTCCCTGGAACTCGATGACGTCTCCGGCGCCGCCCAGCGAGACGATCCACTTCCCCTGGAGCCACTGCTCGACGCTGGAAGCGCCTTTCAGCACGGCGTTCACGTCGGCCTGGAGCTGGTCGATCTTGGTCTTGACGATCGCAGCGCCGGCGGGATCCCCCTTCTTGACCGAGTCGTGGATCCGCTGGAGATCCTTGACCTCCTGGACCTTCACCCTGGCGACGGCCTCCTCGAAGGCCTTCCGGAGCTGCTCGATCTTGATGTCGGCCTTGTCGACGACCGTCTTGGCGTCCGCGGGGAGATCTTGAAGGAACAGCACCATGCACAGAGTCAACATACCTACCTCCTATCCTCTAACAAGAAGATTACCTAAGTGAAGCGCCAGCGGTTCTTCCTTGGGTTCTCCTGATACCCGAAGATGCGGCGCTCGAAAACGTCCTCGACAGTGCCCACGAACTCCTTCCGAGGCTCTGCCTGGGCAATAAACACCCTCTCCAGAGTGTACGCGTCGACCAGGGTAAGCACGTCCTCGATCGTCTCGATCTTCTTCTTCGCGTTCGAGACCTCGAAATTGTAGGAGTCTCCGAAGTGACGGTAGCGGACCCACCCTTCCCGGATCAGCCCGTCCGCGATGTCCCGGATCTGCTCGATCGACTTCCCCTGTACATCCTTCTGGGTGCCTCCAAACTTCTCAGGGAACTGCGCGATCGTGATCAGGTGCTCGACCACGCGGATCCGTTTCCCCTCAGGGGAGATCCACAGGCCTTCAGGTGGTAGTTTCTTCATTTGTTATCTTCTCCGAAGAAGATTATCCAAAAAACCAACGCACCCACCACGGCTGACGCTCGGCCAGAGGGCATAGAGGCGGCTCTTCCTGCCTGCTCTTGAAAAAGTCGGTCAGCTTTTTCGAGCACAGGTGGCAACAAATGATCTTCCTGAATGGCCTAGGGGACACCGCAGTGGTTTGCTTTATATCGTCAGTCCGAACGTATGGGTCAACATCTGCTACGTACAGGATAGTTCCCCAACCAAGTGGAAGAATGTCCTCCTGGACGTGCTCGTCGATTTTGAAGTCTTCGTTACCACATCCATCACATCGATACGTGACCGTGGTCTCGCGCTTCACGTTCTTAGCCATACACTCCCTCTAAATCTTCTACTCCGAAGATTACCTACAGGAACCGTAGTTGAGCAAGGCCTGCCGGGACAGCGGCCGGCCGAACACAATGAACTTCCCCGCCTCGATCGTATCCAGGACGTTCTGCTTCTGGGTGCCAGGCCCGATGTGCATCCAGACGTTCACGCAGCGCCGGTTCCGGCAGAAGTGCCGGAGAACCTGCCCGTCCGGAATGGGGCCGTGCTCCGCCCACCACGCAAAGATGTGAGCCCGGACCATCCGGTACCTGAACCAGAAGGCGCCGTATCCGCCGTCCCACGGCTTCTTCTTCCAGAGGCGAACCGCCCCGGTCCAGACCCATCAGGATCCGGACGAGCTCCGGTCGACACGGGACCAGAACCTCGCGACCGCTTCAGGATCAGGCTTTTCGAAGGCCATATTCCCCTCAATTACCCCTGGTTACCGGAACAAAAGACCACCCCGAAATCCCTTCCACCATACGTAAGACGGGAGAGTTCTAGATGGCCTCAAAGTCTTTGCGATTTTGTAATAGCTGAGAACCTTACAGGCTTCGCGCAGCAAACCTAGCTTGTCTTGAATTAGGAGGGTCCACCCTATTAAGGCGTCGAATGGTACGCGCTGTTTAGATGTCGATCGGATCGTGACGGTTATCGCTTCCGCGAGAATAATCAGCTGATTGATCCTAGAAGAGATCTCCCTCTCTGGAAGGAGTGGAGATACACCGTACATGTCGTACCGATGATGGCATTGCCCGCACAGACAAGCGAGGTTTTCGTTGGTACAGTTTGACTTTTCCTGATCGAGATGAGCTGTGACGATATTTGCGTCCTTTTTTCGGCACCACTCGCAACGATTCCGTGCAGCCTTCTTGATTGCGAGGCTGATCTTCGGCCAATCCTTCGGATAATCAGATGTGCTACGCATCCCTGCTCTTCCGTTTCGGGTTCGCGGCGATCCGCCTCAAACCCTTCGAACGGTCCCCGGAAATGAAAGAGAGCCGCCCCCGTCCACGCTCCGTGATTGAGTACTCGTAGATGTATCGCGGTCTGGACACTTTTTCCTCTTGGTCGATCACGACGCGCCCGTCTTCCACGCGTTCCCGACTGACGTGGCCGGCGCGGTAGAGCCGGAGAAGGATGGTTGAAATATTCCCCTCCTCCGAGTCGACCTCTTTTGAGATCTCTCGAACGGTAGATCCGTCCTCCCGTACGAGCACCTCAAGAACAGCGCGCGTCGTTTCGTTCCACCTGGCCCTCATAGCACCACCGTCCTCGACGGATAGTCGACCCAGCACTCGAACGTGGCGAGAACTTCCGACAGCTCCGCGGGTGGTACTTCGGCGGCGAGCTCACCGCGCCAGAAAACGGCATAGTTCATAACGTCCTTTCGAGTCTTCTAAGCCTCGGCTTCGGGATTCTTCTCGAACGCGATGCACTCACATCCTTCGATGGTGCAGGACGTCGAGCCGGGATACTGCGGATCGTTGCCGTGTTCGTCCTGGACGTGCCCACAGTGGCAGGTCACGCCTTCACCGCCTTTCGCGCCAGACGTTCTTGTCGAAAATCCCACGCCTTCTGGAGATGGTCCGAGAAGGCCACGAGATTCTCAAGCGTCTGCTCCTGAGCAAGTTCGCGGGCGTAGTAGTTGCCGTCCGGTCCACGCGGGCACGCGAGGGTGATGAGGGCCTCGGCCTCTTCCTCGGTCTGGACGCCAAACACCGGAAGTCGGCCATCGGGCGTCACGCGCCCGAATCCCACCTGGACCGCTCAGTAGATTTTGATGGGGCCACGGGCGCATCTTGCGTGGATGCGAGCGAGGCCGATGTCCAGGCTGGCCTCGGTGTCCTTGGTGCGCTTCTTTTTCATCGAAGTCCTCACAGCGTCAGAATCTCAATTCTGAGTCTATCGTGCAACCTTCCAGCCCTTGCCCCAAGCGTAGAGCGTAGCGGCCCGGCGGGACGTGAAGGTCTCAAGGGGAACGAACCCGTCCGGCATTTCGATTCCCCAGATGCTCTTGACGTGACCGTTGACCCTACCACTGACCCTATCGGATTCGTTCACTGGCTGAAGCCAGAAGACCCTTACGGTCATGTTGTTCACAGTTCCTCCATTCACCGAAGAGCTAAATCAGGCCTCGACCGGAACCACCCGCCACTCCTTGACCGCCGTCCACCGGGAGAAGAGATCCTTCGCGTACGCCTCGGCATCCGCCCGGGTCAGGAATTCGAGGGCGTTCCCCGTCCACTCCCCGGGAGTGCCGGTCATCACCTCGATCCGGCAGCGTTCGATCTCGACCTTGACGGCCAGGCCGACGATCTCGGCCACGTAGGTGTCCCCGTACTCCCCCTCCGGGCACATCGTGGAGGTCACAAAGCAGTTCCACCGGGCGTAGGGGTTGTTGAGCTCCTTCGCGGGGTTCTGGTAGGCCTTCAGGACCCGCCACTCCCACCCATCCGCGCGGTAGATCGCGTACGGGTTCTCCTTGGGGCGTGTCTTGCTCCAGGGGTTCTTCAGGGTCGCAGTCGCCATATATCCCTCCGGTTTCGATCTCACTGGAGAGAGTATAGCCAAAACATTGATACTTGTCAAGTCAATCCTAGCATTGAATCAATTAAAGTCATAGTTTACAATCTTCCATACAGAAGATTGCCTGTAGAGGGGCCATCCTACGGCTCCAGGGGCCCGTCCGGCTCCCTGTGGACCGGGGGAGGCCCCGCGTGGCGCTCCAGCCCCATAGAACCCCCGGGAAGGCCCTTTCCGGCCTCCGGACCGGGGGTAGAACAGGGTGGAACCCCCTTCCCCACGGGCTGCCCCGGCAGGATCCTCTGCAGGAACCCGCCAAGGAGCCTGGAGACGACCTCCACGACCACTTCAGGGTACTGCGCGTACTCGGTGGTTGGGCAGTGAGCCGCTCCGTGGTGAACCACGAAGCCGTTCTCGATCTGCTGGACCGAGATCTCGAACGTCGGCCGTGGGGCGTAGTACCTCAAGTCGGCTGGATAGGCTCCCACCAGTCCGGTCTCCGGTACCGGCTCTCGTTGTTTCCGATCCTGCTTTTCCTTCTTCATGTTTGCGAGCATCTCCTTCGCGAACTCCAGGTACTCCTTTTGAATCTTGGCCGGGTCGTTCTCCTCTTCCTCCTTGAGGAAGTCTGGCTTGTCGTCGTCACTCATCGGATCCTCCTATTCAAAGTCCGTCAACCGTTTGATCGTGTCCCGGATGTCCTGCTCCTGGCTCTCCACGAACTCGTTGAACGTCCCCTGCCAGGTCTTGAGCAGGTTCAAGACCTTCCGGAAATTGGAGAACGCGGCCAGTCGCTGGATCTCCCCGATGCATCTTGACAACTCGCCAGCCGGCGGGCCATCGGGTCGTCCCGTCGACCGCTTCCAGAAACCGATAAGAACCATCTCGAGGAGCTCCGGCGGGAGGAATCCGGCCAGCTCCCGGCCGATCGTCCGGAGCAGCTCGATCTCCTCCGGCTTGAGCTCCCGATGGGTCTTCGCCGAGGTGCTGATAAAGCAGAGGGAACAGAAGATGCTGTTCCAAAGCTCGACTCCGTCTCCGTCTGCGAGATCCTTTCCGCATCCCGAGCACCTCTTCACGTACCGGAAACCTCGAGCGGCGGCTCCTGGCCGCAGGCGTGGCACCGCGGATGCCCATTCTCCGAGATCATCGGAAGGACATCGACGGCCAGCATCCCTTTCGGCCCCTGCTTGATCTGGAATTGGACCGTCGCGCCGTTCTCGATGGTCCGGAACCCTTCCATCTTGATCGAGGTGTGGTGGAAGAAGATGTCCTCGACCACCCCCGCCTGGCGGATAAACCCGTACCCCTTCTCCTTGGAGAAGAACTTCACCGTGCCCGTAGGCATGTCACTTATCCTCCGAAACCGATTGTTTGAGCAGTGGAAACCGTTTCACGTAGTCCTCTTCGGTGTCGACGTCGTCGGTGTAGTCCGAGATCTCGAAGAATTGAATTATACCGAACAGTTTCATTCGGAGGTCGTGAAGCTTCGTGTCCGGGTGTCTTCGCCAGGTTGGCTCAGACGTTGCTCCCAAAAATGTGGCGTGATGATCTTTGACGATCCGGAGCGCGAAGATCTCAGGATGGACCTTTCCGGTTACCGGGTTCGCCGCTTCCTGTCTCCCGAAGAACTCGGAGGTCCGCGGACCTTGACCCACCATTATCTGGATCGCCTGATTCGAGAAAACAACGTCCCCGAGCACGATCAGAACGCTGTCGCCCCACAGATTCTGGTAGTGGTGGATGGCGCCGACCACCGAGCCGCCTGGGTCATCCTGGGACAGGAACGGGATCCGACCATCCACGCAAGCCCGGATCCACTCGCTGTGCCAGTGGGCGACGGCCGAGACCTGGTCTACGCCGGCGGCGAACAGCTGCCGGCAGGTCCTCGAGAAGATCGTCTCGCTGTCGGAGATCCGGAGCAGCTGCTTGAACGATGGCATGGCCGGCGGGGTCAGGAGGTGTTGGATCCTGTGTTGGTCCCCTTGGGCCATGATGATTGCGTTCACCTCTCCCCTCGAAATCTTCTAGTCAGAGGATTTACGTTCAGGGAACCCTCAGTCAAAGAATAGGCTCAATCCAATTCAAGCACGACCGGATGGAGCACCCCTTCTCGTACCATCCGAAGCTCCACCCACCCCACGGACTTCCGTGATGGTGATGGACAGCATGGAGAGGTGCGTAGCAGCGCCAGCAAAGACCTTTCAATCGGCAGATTAGCCGCAACAGCAGAATCTTCATTGTGACGTTTCCACCAACGCCCTAACTTCGATCTTGTCCCAGTTGTCTCGGGTGGAGGCAACCCGCATGGTTTCAAGCCCGGTACGGACAGCGTCGGCCTTGGTTTGCGCGTCCACCTCGAACGAGGAAATTTCAAGCCATGGATCGGTTTGGCATCCTGTTATCTTCTCGAACGTCACGCGCCAGCGTTTCATCGCCCCTCCGATGTCAGACCGGTTGATCTCTGACCGTCGGGTTTGTGAACCTTCTTCAAGTGTTCCTCAAGAGCGTTCGGGTAGTGGATGCCGCACCACGAAGCGTTACACAACGAGCAATAAACCCGAGTTGTGCAGACTGTGCAGCCGCCAGTCGAAGTGATGCGCTGAAAGCACCGACCGCAATCGCAAGTCACTTCGCACCTTTTCCTGATTCGCTGGATTTATGAATAGGCGTCCAGGAGACCGTTGCGACCACCTGACCCTCGAAGGTATTGAGGAGCGCCTGCCCCTCACACGGAGTTTCGTGCATGGCCGGGCTAAAGCATCGGATCGTCCGATTCGGTTCACCGGGCTTGCTCAAAGAGATGGTCTCCCCACACTTCGCTGTCGCAGTTGTCATGATTCACGAATCCTGGCAGCCGCAGCCTTGTGGCACTTTGGGTTGCAGTTCCGCCCAAGACCCGTTCCCTCAACAAGCTTGGCACACCTCTCGCGCTCGTAGGCTACGGCCTCCGTAACGACTACCTCAACAACCTCGGACGCCGAGGCTTCCGCGCCAGCCGCGTCCGCACGGCTGAGCCACTCCCTCGACCACTCGCGAGGGGTCTTCTTTTCCGGTTTCGCAATACTCATCTTTGGACTACCTCCCTAACCTCCCCGCATGGCATCGGCTCTCCGTCCTCGGCGGGGTATTCGTGCGCCAGCGTTCCGTGGAACGTTGACACTTCCTCAGCGGGAATCCATTCCCCGCATCCCTCGCACCGATACCGCTTCTCCGTATTCACGGTCTGTCTCCCTCGCTCGGATACCGCACCCTGACGCACGGCATACAGATGTTCCCGCTGGTGATGGGCTTGCCGCAGTCGATACAGGTTTCCTGCTTCTGCTTTTCTGGACCGAACCCAGTATTTCCCTCCGGAAAGTTGAACGATGGTCTTTCCTGCTTTTCGGACGTTGACGGGAACGCGCCGTGGAGCGCGTGGCCTAGGTCGCAGTCCTCAGAGTGGCCCTCTGTCTTTTCGTTTCCGCAGTCGGGACACCGAACCTTGGGTGGCGACGAGAGGTAGTCGCCATGCCATTCGATAGAGCGAAGCACGTTCTTCAGTGCTTCGACCTGAAGGTCTGACTTTGCGAGTGCAGCCTCGGCATCAATGGCTTTCACAGCCTCTTTGTCCTTCGCCGCCCATGCCGCATCACGCTCTCCGATGAGCTGCTCCACCTCGGTATTGGCATTGTGGAGCGCCGCCGCCCAGTCGTCATCGCTCCAGTGGCCCGAGTGTGCGTGGGCGCGGATGTCTTCGATGCTCATGCTATTCCGACGGTGTATTGCCGCCAGCCCTCATCAACACGCCTTTCCCAGCAGGCGTCAACGGAGAACGGCGTAGGTTCTCCCGCCTTGTCACAGCTTCGATGTGTTCGGGCTTTACGCACGCCCTGGTGCGGCAGAGATGATCGCCATCGAGTTCATCCGGGATCGGCTTCCCAGCGACCTCGCAAGAATACCGATGGGCGCGGCCCGGTTTACCGTTCCAGAAGAACTCGCCATAGCCGTTTCGGAACATCGCTCCCTGCCAGATCCAACACGGCCCAAGATCAGGGCGATGTTCTGAGACTGGGCCAGCGACGTTGACCATCGCGAGAAAGCAAACCTCGGGTGGGATATTCTTGGAGAGGACGCCGCAGTCCACGCACCGTTTGTACCCCCATGCTGTTGGCTGGCAGTTGTGGTGCGACGGGCTACGGCCCGTTGGGCACAAGATCTTCCCGGTTCCCCGTTTTGCTCTCATGGAAGTCCTTTTACCTCTTCTGCTACTTGTTCGGACTTCCAAGGTCTTCCACCGGCTAGGAAAGGTCTCGCGGAATGGGATTCCCCAGCTCCCTGTGTTCGATCACGATGACCTTGCCGCCGACCCTCGCGGCATAGTCCTCTGCGTCTCGGAGGTCCCGGAACCCCGCCATGAGGTTCTGGTTCAGGGTCACTCGCCACATCAAATCCACGTAGCTCTCGCCCATGTTCAATCCTCCGTGGTACGAATGCTCATTCAGAGCCCAAGGGACCACAGCAAGAGCAGTGTCACGCCAGCGGCCACGATCGGTCCCACGACGTACACAAGGTCCTCCATCTTCATGCGCTCACGCCGGATCTCTCGCTTGCTCCTCGTGTTCATCGTTCACCGTCTACGAATTCAGACTTCACGCCTTTTTAGCGAACGTCTTCAACGCTCCGCACTTGTCACAGGTGACAACAGCGAAGTATGTTCGCTTGCATCCTTCAAGCTGGAGGGTGGCGTCACTCGGGTATACCCCCGACTTTCTAAATTCTTCCATCGGCGGCGGAAAGTCCCTATCCGTCACGACCTTCCACGCATGGGTACAAGAGCGCCCGAACAGTACCAGCCAGAGCAGTTGCATCATGTCTTTAGTCCTTCGTTCGTCGACTAGAAAGTCAGCGACTCACAGCAGATAATCCGCCTTCTGCCCGATCAAATCCTTCGAGCCGCTCACAACCGCGCTCGGCGGTTTCTTCACCAGAGAGGGTCGCGTATGACCATTGTTGAAGGTGTACCCGCAACGATGGCCTTCCTTCCCGCTCATGGCCTTGGTGAACAGATGGTATCGAACGCGATGAGGATTCCGGTCATCCTTGTCGATGGCCGTCACAACGAAGAAAAACCTCATCGTGCAGCACTCTCCGAAGCAGTTGCCGTGACCTTTCTTCCGCCGGATACCTAAATTTGACACCCAGCTCTTGTCCCCGTCGAACCAACCGTACCCGGCACCGGCAAAGATAATGTCTCCCACCTTGACGCAAGGCTCGTCCTCCGGCTGCGTTTCGCAGACGACCGCTTCGGCCTCGGTAACGTACTCTCGGCCGCACACTTGGCACCCGTGCTTCTGAATGGCTTTAGGCATCCTTCATACTCCGTTCATCGAATAGTTCTTCAGCGACCCATCAACGGGTGGTTCAACTCCAGCCACTCAGCGATTTCGTAGATGAACTCCTCAACAGCTTCCCGGTCCCACTCCCCATGGGGCAGATAGAGGCGATCGTCGGCTGGCCCAAGGTGCAGATCGGCGGAAGCCTTTAGCTCCGAGACGATCCCTCGGATAATCCTTCGCTTCCAGTCGTCGTTGAGTTTCATCGGTAGTCCTTGTCAGGCTTACGAGAATTCCTTGTCGGCCTTGTCGGCTTCCAGCCAGCGAACCCGCTTTCCCGTCTGGACGGCGTGACGGATCTCCCCCCGCGTGGAGTCACCGATGTACCCGCCGACGTTCAAGACGAGGATCTCGTCGGACAAGTCGATCTTCTGCTTGTGGAGGACGTCGAGGGCCTCCTTCTCTGCGGACGTGATGCCGACGAACTCTCCATGGTCTGTCTTTTCGACGCCCTTGTGCGGGTAAAACCCGACCGAGAGCACGATCCGGCCAGCCATCGTCTCGCGGAAGTTGGCCTCTTGAAAGGCCGGATAGAACCGCGTTGACCCGCACAGGGTTACCACCGTCGGCTTGCTCACATGTCTCTCCTTCATCGAATCCCGATTCAAAGAATCTTCCGATCAGAAGATTGTAGGTGGCGGCACTGCAGGTACTCCACAGCAAACTCCTAATTCTACTCGAGCGACTTTACGAAGTCCTCCGGCCGCTGCTGGGTGTAGATCATGCTGGTCGCCAGGTTGGAATGCCCGCACAACGTCGCGACGTCGTGCAGCTTTCCGGTCCTCTTGAGCGTGCGGATCGCAGCCAGGTGCCGAAGGTCGTGAAAGCGGAACGTCCGACCGGTGTCCCGGTTCGTGATCCCGAGCTTCTTCTGGGACCGGACCCACCACTTCCAAGCGTCGACCTCGGTGTACGTCCAGATCCGGTCGGTCGGTCCATCTCCCTTGGCCTCGCCTTTCCGCAGCCTGGAGAGGGCCTGGCGGACTTCCTTCAGGAAATAAGCGGTCCGGCCGGTGTCGGTCTTGGTCGTCTTGAAGCCGACCCGGTCGTCCCACTGACCGCGGAGCGGGAAGTTCGACCGGATCTCGTTCCCGTCCTCGACATCGGCCCAGGTGATCCCGAGGAGCTCGCCCTTTCGGAGTGCGGAGTTCCTGGCCGCGATGAGCAGGGCCCAGTAACGGAAATCCTGCTTCTCCCAGTAGGCGAGCACCTTCTTCTGGTCATTCTCCGGCATCGCGCGCGGCGGCTTCCGGGTCTTGGCCCAGTACCGCTTGTACCAGTTCGAGCAGGTCTCCTTGTACTTCCCGGCGCCGGCGCACTTCTTGCACTTCTTGCCTGGGCACTTCTTCGAGCACTTTTCGAGGTAGGTGCCGCTGCAGACGCGCTGTAACTTGCCGTAATGGCCTGGAGCATAGGATTTATTGCAGGAAGGATTCAGGCAGGTCTGAGACTTCGACGGTTCCGTCTTCGGCATCTAGCCCTCACCTACGTACTTCTTGAATCGCTGGCAGACGCGCTTCTCGAGGACAACGGCCTCGTCGACTTCTCCGCGGTCGACCAGCCCTTTGGCGATGGCGCACATCTCGCCGTACGACTTGACGATCTTCTCGTCGGCGATCTGGAACGGGGCACCCTGGTCGCCCTTCCGGACGAAGATCTCGAAGAACTTGTCGCTCATGAAGGAACCCCAACACAAGCGCCGACGGGTGGTCCAACAGGGACTTTTCCGTTGACCCACTCGAATCCTTCCGGATCCAGCTTGGCGAGCTCTACGACCAGCTGTCGCCTAGCTTGCTGGAGTGCCTCGAGAGACTTCCCGAGTATGATGTTCAAACGGTTCATGTCGGACCGGATCCGCTCGACGTCGGCCTTCTTCTGATCGAGCGTGGTGACGATCGACTGGATCCGCTTGACGATCTCGCTGGTTTCGTTGGCCATTCCCGTCTCTCCGTTCAGTACGGCCTAAATATACTGTGTTTCAGGATGAATGCAAGCAAATCTTCGTTAAAGAAGATTACAGCGACCTGGCGTACTTCTCGAACTCCGCGCTCAAGTGGGTCACGTCGATCGGCTTCCTCTCGAGGAGATCCAGAATGATGTCCTCGTCACGATCGAACAGGAACCGGACCACGGCCCATGCCTGAGCGTACAGGCCGTTGAAAAGCGGGCCGTACATGACCTCCCTCGGTATCCTGACGAACTCTGGAAGCGGAACAAGTTCCACAGACTTTAGGTTTGCAGCTTCCGTTTCGTTATGACCCCCACCGATCGCCTCGTCTTCGATCCAGTCGAAGTGCTGGAAGTACTCCGCCATCCCTTCGGCGAACCAAAGCGGCGACGTACAATTCAAGACGTTGTCCATGTAGGCGTGGGTGAACTCGTGAGCCACGAGCTCTTGGAGGTTCGGATGGGAGATCGTTCCGTCGAACCACGTCACGATCTCGTACTTTTTCGGGTCGTAGTATGACATGGCGTTCGCGGCACCGGCCTTCGTGGCGTACTCGACGAACTTCTTCCTGTCCCTGAACGCCTTGATGTGGTACGGCTTCCGTTCCTTCTCCCCGCCGATCTCGTCCCGGATCATGCGCTCGAACTCGATGGCGTAGACGGCCACCGCGCGAAGGTCTTCGGCCAGGAGGTCCCCAGCCACGACGATGTTGATGCTTCCGGTCTTCTCCCCGACAAAGATCTGGTGCCAGTTCGGGGTGCCATGGTAGCCGAGCCGCATTTCCTTTGACATCCGGCTCACATAGCCCTTCGGGATCCTCTCCTGAGGATTGCTTGAAAAGTGATCGTGATCCCAGGCGTGGACCACGATCGAGCGGTCGCTTGACTTGACTAAGGTTGCTTCCATTAGTCAGGGTCCTTGGGCTGATTTTTGAAGTTCTTCTCCATCCAAGCCTTGAAGAACTCCTTGTGTTGCTCTTCGCCTATTCGCATCAGCATCAACTGGCGAGGTAACGAACCGTGCCACCGGGTTTGAAAGGCATCGGATCCGTCGAGCGGATCCATCTTGTATGTGATTAGAACGAACGACCCTTCGGAGCCGACGAGCTCCTTCAGGGCGTTGAAGATCCTGTTGAACTGGACCGGGTCCATACTCATCGACGAAGTCTCTCGGTCGCCTCGTAGTTGAGAAAGTTGTACACGATGGTCCCGATGCCGAATCCGGCCATGAACAATCGTGCCCACTTCGGGTGCTTCTTCTTCGATGCGTACCCGACCATGAACGGTCCGAGCACGAGGACGTCGAGGAGGCGCATCCTTTGGCTTTTCGAGACTTCTGGATCATTCATAATCGTCCACCAAGAAGATTACCTATGGGGCGGTCTCGTATAGATCCCTGAGTCGGGCCGCTACTTGTTCGTCAGGGGGCATCGCCCAGCCTTTCCATGCCTCGATTCGAGGTCCGCTCGTCCAGACGAAGTCGCTATCGGAGGCCTCAACGAGACGGGCGCCGTCTGCCATCTTGCGCTGCACCCATTCGCGTGCCTTCGGTCCCAGGCGAGTTGCCCATTGCCAGCCAAGACGCCCGATTCTCGTTGGAGAGATGAGTAGTAGTATCCGTTTCCCGCTTGGGGCTACGACGTACTCCTGGTCCGATTTCTCAGTGACAAAACCTTCACCGATCTTCGCGTTCAGGATGGCAGCGAGCTGACGAAATGATGGGCCGTGTCCGACCGGACGTATCCCAAGCCGAAGGAGGTTAAACTCTGCTGGCGTCATCTGAAGATACTGAACGTGATGGACAACTTCGTGCGCGACCACGCGCTCGAGTGTCCTCTGGTCCGACAAAACGGCGCGCTGCACCTGGATCAGCGCGCGCCCTGGCAAATCGTTCTTCCACTTCATGGACCAGCGACCGAGCCATCGAGAGCCTACGTTGTCCTGTACGACGATGTCCGGCTCCTCGACGTCGCTGACACCCAGCATCGTCAGGTAGGCCCGCACAAGAGAACGAATGCGCTCAACGCTCATGCTCTAGTTCTTTTCCGTTCTCAAGCTCTTTCCGCAATTGATGCAGAAGTTCTGGTCTTCCCAGGTGTACTCGCCGCAAGCGTGAATGAACATCCACGCATCTTCTCCGGTATCACGCTCGCTAACAACGTCTCCCTTCTCGCAGACCGACAGACTTGTCCTACGCACAAGGATTCGCTGCGGCCTGTTTTCCATTCGCTATCTTCTGCCGAGAAGATTACCTAGGGGGCTCGTATACGTCGAACCCCAAGACAAGAAGAGCTTCAATGAACTCGTTGCGTTCCGGCCCCATTCGGAATCCCATCGCTGCGAGAGTTGGATCGAGACGGTTACCAGCGGCCGCCCTACGAAGCCCGTTCGCGATTTCTTCGAGGATCCCAAGGGCAACCATCCCCCTCTGCTTTTCGCTTAGTTTCCTCATTGCTTATCTTTTTCCACGAAGATTACATGGGAGACCTACTTAAACTCAGGCCACCGCTCTTCCATCTCCTCCCGAGAGAGCGTCACCGGGTAGCCGTCGATGTTAACCCACCCATGGTAGTCTCCGACCATTCGGTAGACGTGGGCGCGCTCCAGTGGGTCTTTGTCGCGAGCCATTTTCTTGATCTTTGCTTCGCTGGTTCCCATCGTATCAGCCAGCCCGGCCCAGTCTTTCACCCAGGACAAGTCTTTCATCACATCTCTCTCGACGGTGAACCGGCTGACTTCGTAGTCAGCATCCTCGCTCTCCGGCTCAGGCCAGACCTCAGCCTCGACAGAGATTCTGTCGCCGGTCTTCACTTCGTAGACGATAAAGCCTCCATAGTCGAGTGGATGCCTATCCCCCAGGTTTCCGATCACCTTAAT
>Ga0214473_10002407_pt1 | contig 22997 bp, 43 predicted proteins | sample RVTome_7_FD_203509 | JGI IMG/M metagenome (GOLD analysis project Ga0214473, IMG submission 203509) | Soil microbial communities from uranium-contaminated site in the Upper Colorado River Basin, Wyoming, United States - RVT98D197 | ecosystem: Environmental > Terrestrial > Soil > Contaminated >... | reverse complement strand
TCGCGGCTGGGCGGATGCTGGTGGGACTCAATGCGGGCGATCCAGACTTCGACACGCCCGAGGAGACGGGCGGCGCGAAGACGCACGTGCTGACCGCCGCCGAGATGCCCGCGCACGTGCATGGCGCGCAGGCGCCGACGTCGGCCTCGAGCGGGGCGATGAAGTTCGGAATCGACACGAACGCCAGCGGCACGCAGGCCGCTGGGCTCGACACGGCCTCGGCGGGCGGTGGCGTGGCGCACTCGATTCTCAACCCGTACTTCGTGGTGTACATGTGGAAGCGCGCGACGTGACCGGGTAGGCCCAGCAGGAGGTTCCCATGCGCATCACCATCGACATTCTCGACACCGCTCTCCCCACCGTCAGCGCACAGTTCCAGGATCGCACGCCGCCGCTCGTCGACGAGGACGGCGACCGCACCGAGTCCGACGCGGACCACGTCACGCGCGCCATCACCGAGTGGATCGACGGCGAACTGGTCGCGGCGGCCAAGCGCGCGGCCGACGCGCGGATCGTGGCGGCCACGGACGACACCGAGCGCGCGAGCGCGTTGCTCGCGCGCAGCAAGTTGTAACGGCCCGTTGGAGGGGCCAGAAGGATCGGACGACGATGAGCAGCGAACCACTGAAGGCCGTGTTCTTGGGCGACCTGACCCGCGATCAGCGGGCCGCCGCCTACGTGGCGTTGGCCGCCAAGGGCAAGATCAAGGGCAAGGATCTCGAGACGGCGGCGGCGCTGCGGAACGCGATCCTCGAGCCCTGCGAGATCGAGAACGACAAGGTCACGTGGGCGAACAACGAGCCGCTCACGCTCCGCAGCTTCGACGACCTGAAGTGGCTCGCGCGCGCCGCCGACAAGCTCGTGGACGACGACGGGGTCGACGTGTCGCTCGCCGAGGGCGCGCTGACGCTGCGCGAGCTGCTCTCCACCAAGGTGGCCGAGCTCGCGAGCGAGACGGCGCGGGTGAAGAAGCTCGCCGCATCGGGCGACGTGAAGAAGTTGGAGGCATCCCAAGAAGCGTAGGCCGACCGGCCGGTGTCGGCCGCGGTCACATCGAAGTCCCCGGTCGGGGCAGCTCGCCAGCAGGCGCCGTCAGGAAGTGCTGGCCCAAAGGAGTACGGATCATGGCGGTATGGAGTTTGGTGGAAGGGTCGGTCGCGGCGGACTCGGACATCGTGACGTTCGGGATCGCGCACGGGATCACGGGCCTGGCGGCGGGGTACAGCGCCGTGGGGAACGCCATCGTGGCGCTCCTCGTGGGCACCACGGCGACGGTGTCGGTGCCGACGAACCTGGGTCCGACGTCGGTGAACGCGCGGTTCTCGCGCTCGTCGTCGGCGTCGGTGACCGTCCGGGCGCTGGTGGCGACCGGTGTGCGTGGCGTGCAGTTCGTCGCGTAGTGTTCGTGCCCGGGCGCCCGTGGTACGATACGGCCACGGGCGCCCGGTTGGTGCGCGCCAGAGGGGAATCGTATGCCCACCATGGACCAGATCACTGGCTGTTTGATCGCGACGCCGTTCCATCCGTGCGGCACCGTCCTCACGGACTGGGCGCTCTATAACCTGAAGGACGTGATGGTGACCCAGAAGCCGCCCGGGATGCGGCTCGGGTTCTACTACCGCAACTACGGCGAGGACTGCGCCGCCGCCTACACGGCGATGGTGCGCTACGCCTGGGCGAACCAGATCCCCTACCTGCTCTTCATCGAGGACGACATCTTCGTTCCGGACGGGGCGCTCCAGGCGCTCTACTACGAACTCGGGAAGGCCGAGAACGCCGACGTGGCTGGGGTCGGCGGCGTCTACTCGTGGCGCGACGGCCCCGTCGGAAAGCCGTTCCCGCTCGTGTGTCGCAAGGAGGGGCAGGGCCCCACGTGCGACTACACCCCGGGCGACGTGGTTGAGGTCGACGCCGCGGGCCAGGGCTTCTTCCTGCTGCGCACGGCGGCGCTCGCCACGCAGCCGGAACCGTGGTTCGCGCTGACGTGGGGGACGCGCGACGATGCGATCCTGCACGAGCACAGCGCCGACATGTTCTTCTTCCGCAAGCTCCGCAGCGGCTTGGCGCCGAACGGGCGGCACTGGCGTGTCCTGGTGCATACCGGCGTGGTGGCCGAGCATGTGGACCGCGACACGCTCGAGATGAGCCCCCCGGAGTGGGATCGCGAGTACCGGGAGCGGTACGGCTACGCGCTCGACAGCGAGTTGATGCGCCGCGTAGTGCGGCTACGTCAGGCCGCCGGGAAGGGGCAGCCCAAGGGCGTGTTCCCCGGGATGATCTCGGAGTTCGGCATGTCCTTCGGGCAGCCGCCGCGTTCGACCCCGCCCGCGTTCCAGGGCGCGCAGGCAGCGGATCGCCCCATCGCGCGCGCGCTCGAGGCCGCCCTGGGGTCGCGCACGCTCCTTCCGCACGCGGGGGACCAGGAGCCCACGGATTCCTTCCGGGTACTCAACGTAGGCAGCGGCGGCTGTGCGCTGCGCGCGGACGTGCGCGCGCTGCTGCCGCAGTTCGCGGCGGGGCGGCCCGTCGAGGTCGATGACAACGAGCACCCCGACGGGGCAGCGCATCTCTCGGCGCAGCTCGGGCGCCCGCTCGACTCGTGGTTGATCGCGGACGCGGCGACGCTCGAGGGCGTGCCGGACGACACCTACGACCTCGTGCAGGCGAGCCACGTCCTCGAGCACCTCCCGATCGCGCAGGCGGGGCAGGCGGTGCGGCACTGGTGGCGCGTGCTCAAGCCCGGCGGGCGCTTGGTGATTGCCACGCCCGACGTGAGCACCATCGGGCAGTACCTGCTCGACGGCAAGCTCGACGTGGTGCTCTACCAGTCGGACGTGGGGCCCATCACGCCGCGGTTGATGCTGAACGGCGGCCAGCGCTACCCCGGTGACACGCACGTGAATAGCTTCGATCTGCGCTCGCTGCGTGACACGTGCTACCAGGCGGGCATCAGCGAGCGCGAACTCTGGATGACGCCCGGCGGCCCGTTCGAGTGCTTGGCGCTCGCGATGAAGGGCGTGGACCTCGTCGGCGAGCGCGTGCGCCAGATGATCCAGAAGGATCAGGGGCCGGTGGGGCCGCCGTCCACGAAGACGGTGCCGCGTCCCGCCGTCGCGGCCGCGCTCGCGAACAACGGGAAGGAGCGGTAGCGCAGCATGTACACCTTTGCCAGCGGATCGCCGCGCACGTTCGCGGGCCCCCCGAGCGCCGGCTTTGGCGCGGTGGCGCCCGCGGCGGCGCGCGGCCCGATTCGGCTGTCCGAGATCGCGGCGGCGCTCAAGATGCCGGCGGCGGCGCACCCCACGATCAAGGGGCTGCTCTACAGCGCCCAGGCGGCCGTGTCGCAGATGACCGAGGCCACCGTCTCGCAGGGCGAGCACCTGTACATGCAGGCGCACGCGCAGGCCAAGATCATGCAGTCGCCCATTCCGCTGCTGCGCGACCTGTCCGTGACCGCCGCGCCGGCCGGAGCGCCAGCGGACGTGACAAAAGCGATCACCTCGATCACGGACGCGATCACGTCGGTCGCGAAGACGACGCTGATTCCCGGGAGAGCGCCCGCGCCGACCTCGCCGGTGGACTTCCGATCGGCGCCCCCGCCGCTCGTGCAAGACCTCCGCAGTACGCTCGAGCAGCCCATCGGTCCGCTGCCGCTGTGGCAGTGGGTCGCGGTGGGCGGCGTGGGACTGACCGTGCTCGGGGTGGCGCTCAAGATGATGCGGTTCGCGGTGCTGGGCGGGTTGGCGGCCGCGGGCGCGTACACGGCCGTGGAAGTCGCGCGGCGCCAGCGGGCGCGCGCGGGAAGCGGAGACTGAACCATGTCCGTCTACGATGCCACGCATCTCGGACCGACGACGAGTTTCGGCCTCAGTGTCGCCGCGCCCGATCTCTCCATCGATCCAGAGTCGATCTACGGCAAGGGTTGGAACGTGCCCGGAACGCGCACGGCCGCTCCGAGCGCGGCGCGGGCCGCGTATCTCGCGCAGCTGCCGTCCGCGATGACGGACGACGAGGCCGAGTGGCTCGGATCGCCGCGCACCGCGTCGAAGCCATTCCCGATGCCGCTCGCTGTTGGGATGCTGGGTGTCGTCGGCGTCGTGGGGTTCGTGTTCTTCCGCGGCGGCGCATCACGAAAAAACCCGCGCCGCGGCCGACTGACGCCACTGCTTGCGCTCGCGGGCGGGGCGGCGGGGCTGTGGTGGCTCGGGCGCCAGGCGGCCGCCCAGGTGCGCGCCATCGTGCCGACCCCGGCGGCGGAGACCGCGATCGAAGGCTGTTGGTAGAAAGGACGCAACATGTACGCCTACGCTTCTGGTTCGCCGGGCACGTTCGGCTGTGAGACGGCGTCGCAGCTCTCGGGCATCGGCTGCCCGTGGGCGATGCGCACCGCCGGGATCCACGGTGGCCCCGCGGTCTACATGCGTGGGCCGGGGTTCGGTGCCGACCCGGCGCCGGCGCCCGCAGCCTCCGGTAGTAGCTGGTCCGACGTGTTCGCGGCGACGGTCGGCGGCCTCGCGAGCATCTTCTCGCTGTCGACGCAGGCCAAGCTGACGACGCAGGCGCGCCACAGCGCCGAGCGCACGGCTGCATTGAACGCGCAGACCGCCGCGACCCAGGCACAGTTCTTCCCCCAGGTGGTCGGTCAGACGCCGCCGCCGGCGGCGGGCGGCGGGATGGGCACGACGCTGCTCGTGGTGGGCGGCGTGGCGGTGGCGGGTGTGGCGGCCTTCCTCCTTCTGCGCAAGCGGCGCGGGAATCCCCTCCGGCGCCTGAATCCGTTCCGTCGCGCGCGGCGACGCGCGGCCTAGGAGTTCTGCGTGACCGCACCGCTCCGAACCAACGGACCCTGGCGTCGCGGGTGGTGGAGCGGGCTCGCGTGCGGTGGACTGGCGTTTGTGGCGCTCTCGTATTTCCTGCATTGTCGGTGCGGGCTCGGCCCATGGCCGTGCCAACGCAATGATCCGAGAAGGACATAAGCGCGGATGACGGCACCCCTCCGCACCGGCGGTCAGTTCCTCGCCGAGAACGGCTTCGGGGCGCCGCCATCGACCGAACTCGGGTTCCCCGAGTTCCCCGCCGAAAACGCGCAGCTCCAGGCGCTGCGGAAGCTGGATCCCCTGGCGCGCGAAGTCTCGTGGATCGAGCACCTCCTCGCGCGGGCGCGGGCGGCGCAGCTCGCCGGGGACGCGAGCCGCGCCGCCGATGAGCTGACGGGCGCCCGGAAAGTCATCGTCGAGAGCTTTCGGTCGCGGACGCCCGCGGGCCGATGGGGGGCGTTGACGGTGCTCCTGGCCATCGTAGCGCTCGTGGGCATGCTCCTGTGGTGGCAGCAGAAGAAAAAGCTCGAACGCCGGCGCGACGACACGTCGGGGGACGCGATCGAGGACGGCGCCGAAGACGAGGACGAGGACGACGCCGATGAATCTTGAGACGGCCCTCCTCTCGGCGGTCGCGGCGCTCGCGAGCGTCGTCGTGGCGTTGTTCTGGCTCTACATCCGCCAGCGCGACGCGAACGACTCGAAGTACGAGAAGTTCACGGGGCAGATGCTCCCACTCCTCACGGAACTGAAGACCGTCGCCGCCGAGATGAATGGACTCGCACGGCAAATCCTCATCCGCTTTGGAGGGCCAACCGCATGAGCGCCACCAACGGTCGCCGGAAGACGCGGCTGCTCGATCGACTGCGACGGCTCGTGCTGGGGCAACCGACGGTGGTCTCCGACGAGTGCACGGCGCAGCTCCAGGCGGCGATCGAGGAGTTCCGTCAGGCGACGGAGACGGTCAAGCAGACCGTCGCGGCCGCGAAGCTCCAGGAGGGCGCGCGTCATGTCTGAGCCCCTTCGGGTCGACGCGCAGCGCCTGACGCCGGCGGAAGAGGCCGCCGTGCGCGCGGCACCGATGCGCACCATCCGAGTGAAAGAACCCGCGCCGCCGCTCACCCCGGAGGCGGTGACCCGCGCCCGCTGGCGCGGTATGCTGATCGGCGCCTCGGTCGCCACGGGTGCGGCCGTCGCGGCGGCGGTGGGGTGGCTGTGCATGGCGCGGCGGCGCCGGGGGCGATCGAATGCGTGAAGCGTGGGCACAGATTTGGGACGGCGTCAGCTTGGTGACGGGGGCCATGGCCGCACTGCTCCGAGGGCCCGAAATGGTGGCCGCGGGGATCGCGAGTGCACCGCGTCCGTCGCCGTCGTCCGAGCCCGCCGGGGCTCCTGACGACCCGACGGTCACCGGAGGCCATCCCGCCACCGAGGTGACGCCGCCCCATGACCCGATGCACGCGCTCCTCCAGGCGCTGCTGCAGCGGGTCGCCCCGAAGCCCAAGGCGCCGCCGGTAGCGACGGACACCCCTCCGGGAGCGCCGGCGGCGCCGGACGGCTTTTCGGATGCGCCACCCCTCGAGCGCCTCCCGTGCTTCGAGGTGACCGCGCAAGCGCAGGATCCCACGCGCCGGGCGGCGCAAGCGCGCGACCCGCTCGAGGCGATGGATAAGGCCGCGTTTCATCTGTGCCGCCTGGAGGCGGACCCGACCCGCGCCGAGGACGTGACGCGGAGCCTCGAGGCGCTCGTGGGGGCGGCGCAGCAGCGCGTGGCCCGGACGTACACGCTAGGGGGGATCCCGGGGTGGCAGACCTACGCCGCCTACTACGACGAAATCCTGCGAGCCCTGCACACGGCGAAGCGATTCACGCAGACGTCCGCCGCGCGGACGCTCGACGCCGACACGCTGCTCGACGCTGATCGGGAAGGCCGCATCCTGTTCTGGCTCGGCGATCGGCCAGACGTCGAGGCGATGCTGGATGGAAAGGTCGGACGTCCGGCGGATGTGTCGACGGATTCGGTCACGAAGGACGCCGCGATGGGGGGGCCGGCGCGCGTGCTGGCGCCCGACCACGGCCAGCCGCTCCGGATCACGCCGCTGTTCGCGGGCGCCGCGCCGGAAGACGGGCCGTTCGCGGATCCCGAGTTTGAGAGCGTGGCGGGAGCCTCCGAGTGAGCCGCTGGCGCCTCCAGTTCGGGGATGCGTGGGATGATGCCGCGCGGGAGCAGATCGCTGCGGTGCCGGGGTGCCAGGGGCGCGACCCGAGCACGTTGATCGCAGCCGGGAAGGCGCTGCAGACACGGTGGCCCCACTGGCCGCTCGCGGATCCTCGGGCGGCCGTGGGTCTCGCGTGTGAACAGACCGGCCCCCAGACCTTCGCCTTCCGCCCAGATACGTGGGCGGCGGTCCAGGATCGCCGCGCCGCCGATTGGCGCCGCGACCAGGCCACGCTGCGGGCGCAACTTCTCGGCGACGTGCAGACGCTCACGAGCCACCAGACGTCGGTCGACCGGATCGCGCGGGAGGCGCTCACGTACGTGACGCCGCTCGAAGCGATTGTGCGGAGCTGGCAGCCGACGATCGACGCCAAACTCGAACGCCTCGAGGACCGCTCGAAGAATCTCAAACTGGTCAACGACGTCGTTACGGTCGTGGCGACCGTGCTGTCGTCGCTCGGGAGTCTCACCGCCGGCATCACGGAGATCCTCGCCATCGCGATCCAGCTCGGGAACCTCGCCTACCAGATGCGGGCGCAGGGCCGTCTGCTGCGCTCGGTGGCGGGGCTCGAGGGCTACGGCGCCGCGATGGAGCAGTACGCCGACCTCATCGAGGCGATCGAGTCGACGGTTCGAGAGGCCGACCGGCAGTGGTCGGCGTCCAGTCAACTCAAGATCCAAATTCTTTCGGTGATTGGCGGGAGCGCGGCGCCCGGGCCGGCGGTCGTGGCGCCACCGGTCACGGGCACGCCGCCGCCGCCACCGATCACCCCAATTGCGTGGAAACCGCTCGTGGGCCTCGCGGCGGTGCTGGCGGTCCTGTGGGCGGTGCTGCGGTGAACCCACTCACCACGATTCGCCAGGGGCCATTCTGGGGCACGTGGCCCACCGCGTGGGTGCCGGGGCTCGCGTACGCACTCACGACGCGCGGCGACAAGGCCGTCGGCGAGGTCATTGTCAATTTGGCAAAAATGCAGAAGGCGCTCGAGGTCGGACTTAAAGACTTCGCGCGCATCGCGGACCGCGTGCGACAGGTCGGTCGGCCTACGGTGGGAACAGGGTAGAGGAGGCAACATGGCACGCGCACCGAAGATCCCTGGCCTGCGGTCGTGGACGAAGGTCAAGGCGGGCCCAGGGCACCGCACGGGGTGGCGCTATGTCGTTCCCGGGGCCGGCGGCGCCGACCTCCACATCTTCGCGCAGCCGAACAAGGCGTCCGACGGGCCGATCACGGGGTACTACGGCACGACGAGCGGTGGCGCCGCGACCCCGACCGTCGCCACGAAGGGCGAGGTGATCCAGCACCTCAAACGGTGGCTGAAGGAGCGCTTCGCGACGCGCGCCAACCCCGTCGTGGCCGCACCGCGGTCGATGAACCCGGCGCTCGTTTCGTATGACGCCAAGGGGCGCCAGCACCGAACGCGCGCGCTTGGCGGCTCCGCGAAGATCGAGCACCGCTCAGGTCAGCCGGGCTCTCGCGTTGCGATGCAGGTATGGGATCACGGAAAGAAGGTCAGCGAGAGCGAAGGCACGCATGCGTGGGCCGATGACCGCGATCCAGTGCCGACGGGGCTGGCCAGGGTGCGCCCCAACCCCGGCGTCCCCTTCGACGCCATCGGCCCCGGCGATCAGGTCACCATCCGCGTGCCGGCGGGGCGCAACCGTGATGGGTCGTACGACTCCGCGGAGCGTACGGGGCGCGTGGTGATGCGCGGGCCGGCGGGGTGGGTGCTGAATCTCGGTGGCGCGCATGGGACGCCCGGGGTCGCGACGCCCGAGAACTTCGTGCGCGCGCGCAAGGGGAAGGGCGGGAAGTCGCCGTACTGGATGCGGCGCAGCAATCCCCACTTCGAGCACCACGAGGCGCTTACGGAGTCCGGCTGGCACGCCGAGGACGCCTACCCGACGCCCGCCGCCGCGGAGTCGCGCGCGGCCGAGCACACCCAGCAGACCGGCGACGCCACCAAGATCATCGACGAGGGGCCCGGCGCGCGGCTGCGCTACACGATCTACGTGCGGCCGGCGGGGCGGCGGGGGAATCCCGGTGGAGGCCTCTCCGCGCGCAAGGCAGGGGAGTTCGGCCCCATTCGCCGGCACCGTGGATTTGCGATGCAGCAGTTGGGCCCAGAGCGCATCCACCTGTCCGCGACGACTGGGCGTGGGCACATCGGGTTCGCGAAGTCGTTCGCGGAGGGGAGGCGCAAGATCGACGCGGAGCTCGGGTCGCGGAAGACTCGCGCCCCGAAGCGCCGCAACCCCGCTAGGTCGTCAAAGTGGTACGTGTACCTGGGCGACCACCACCTCGACACGGTGTTCTATGCCCCCCACGTGAGTGCAGACGAAGTGCGGCGCGGCCTGATCGATCACGACGGATACGACCCGCGCATTGAGGTGCGGCAGAGCTTCCGGGAGCGGGGGATGTCCAAGTTGCCGAAGGGGCAGATGCGCCGCAACCCCGCCGCCGCCATCTGTCGCCACACGCTGCCGCTCCAGAAGGGCGCTCACGGCCGGGTTGAGGTGTGCTACCCCCAGGGCGTGTTCCCGAGCCTCAAGGCGGCCGTGGTCAACATCCAGCGCGAGCTGCGCGCGAAGTACGGGCGCCTCAAGGCCGCGCCGGCTCTGCGACGCGCCGACTGGGCCTACAGCGACGCCGGCCGCACGCGCGGGCGGTGGACGTTCCAGGGGTAGGCGTGGATGATCACGCACGGCAAAACCCTGACCCTCTACCATGGGATCGCGGACTTCCGGTGGGCGGAAGAGATCGCGAGGATCGGCTTTGGCCGCCGCGGGGGGAGCTTCGTCGGCGAGGACTGGGGGCTCTATCTCACCGACAACGAAGAGATTGCGCGGCAGTACGCCGCGCAGGGTGCCTGGGAGCGCGGCGACCATGGGGCGATCCTGCGCGTGCGGGTCTTCCCAAAGGATCTCCGCGCGGACGTCCGCGCGTATGTGCTCGCTGGCATAGAACCGCCGCCGCGCAGCGCCTGGGAGGAATCGCTCGACGCGATGGGGTCGGTGGTGCATCGCGGAGGCATTCCACCGAACGCGGTGACGAACCTCGATCTGGTAAGCGGGCGACCGCCAAGGGAGCTGCGCGACCCGCGGCCCCTGGCCCGGACGCTGGGATGGTAGGCGATGAGCGGCCTCGTCTGGGTGCGACGGTGACCGGCGACCGCTACGCCGCGTGGGTCGAGCCGGACGTTCGCGAGAATCCCGCGAAGTTCAAGTCGCTGCTCGAGAAGCGTCCACTCATCGATCCAGCGCAGATCGAGCCAGCGCTCACGCTCACGCCCTACCGGCTCGGCTCCGTGCGCAACACGAAGGGCGAGCGCTTCCCGGCGCTGGTGGGCGGCCCCCGCATCGTCTATCGCGACGCCGCTGGCCGGCGGCGCACGGGGAGCTTCTTCACGCAGACGAGCAAGATGAGCTGCTTCTCGTGGTCGATCCCGGCGGGGCCCACGAAGCTGCGTGGGACGTGCCCAGCCAGCGTCGCCGGGGACCTCCCGAGAACCGACGCCAACGCGGCGGTCGCGAAGGCGCTCGGCAAGCCCACGGGCGCGCGCGGATTCATCTGTGGAGAATGTTATGCAGGAAAAAACCGCTACCTCTACGGCTCGATCCAGAAGGCGCAGGCCGTGCGCCTCGCGTGGGCGAAGCGCGCGCTCGCGGACGGCGCGTTCGTCGCCGAGATGTACCGCGCGCTCGCGATGACCTTCAACGCGCCCGCGGGCGCGTTCGCCATGGTCGAGATCGACCCGGCGTTCTTTCGGATCCACGACTCCGGCGACTTCTTCGACCTCGACTACTACGCGGCCTGGGCTGAGGTCTGCGCGATGGCGAGCGCCATCCGCTTCTGGGCGCCCACGCGCATGTGGGTGTTCCCGGCGTGGCGGGATCACATGACCCGAGTCATCGGCATCCCACGCAACCTCGCGCTGCGGCCTTCGGCGCTCTGGTTCGACGCGCCGACCCCGCGCATCGCCGGCTTCGCGGCCGGCTCTGGCGCCGGCGCCGACGTGAAGGCCTGGAGCTGCCCGGCGTTCGGGTCGGGATCGTGCGGCACCGCCGAGGGGCCGACGGGGACCGTGCCCTGCCGCACGTGCTGGGTCGGGAAGACGCCCGTCGTCTATCACAAGCACTAGGGAGACACCGACATGCAACGCTGGCTCCGGTCGCTCGTGAACGCCATCGCGACGCGCGAGCGCGTGAACCCGCCCGTCGAGGCCGCGCTCGAACTCCAGGTTGCCCTCAAGGCCACCGGGCGAGAGAATGCCGTCACCGAGGACGAGATGCGCGAGGCGTTCGCGGAACTCGGCCTCACGGACGAAGACGCGGTCGACGACGCGCTCGAGAACTTTGCCAGTTGGCAGTAGGAGGCACCCATGGCTCGCGGTGAAACGAAGGACGAGCAGGACTACTGGAAGACCGTCGAGCACATCGCTCGCGAGGCGTTCGACGAGGTCCAGGGTGATCTCGACGACGAGCGGTACCAGGAATTCATCGACCAGAGCGTTGAGGGCTCCGAGTTCATCATCGCCACGTACCACAACATCAACGTGATGAAATTCTCGGACACCGACCTCGAGGCGCCCCTCGAGGAGTTCGGCGGATGGGACGGGATCGGGTTCGATCCCAAGGGCGGCGTCAGCGACCTGCTGGCGAAGCTGGCGTTTCACTACATGGCCGGCGACGTGCTCGACTACGCGCAGCGGCACGCCGAGGAGTGGGGCGCGGAGACCGCGAGCGCCGAGTAGCCATGGCCGGTGAGGGGTTTGTGCCGCCCGTTCCCGTGCCGCCCCCGGGGCCCCCGATCCCGTGGCGCCAGCATTTGGGGGAAGTGTGGCGCGGCGGGCTCCGCACCGACGTCGTCAAGGTCGCCGTCGTGCTCGCCGTGCCGGCGCTGGCCGCCGGGCTCTTGGTGGGAGGGAAAAAGCTGCTCGCGTGGTGGAAGGCGCGTTGACGGATGGACTGGGAAGAGGCCTGGGAGCATTACCGGTGGCTTGAGGCGCCGATCTTGCAGGCGTTCTGGCCGGACCTCGGGGACGCGGACCTCGTCGACGCGGCGGCCCTCCTCGCGACGGTGCATGCCGCCGGCGTCGCGATCCACGCGAATGGGGATCTCGAGCGGCGCGACGTCCTCGACGAGGACGAACAGCAGCGCTGGCGCGACGCCTGGCCGCATACCCGGGAACTCCTGGCGTTCGAGCGCGCGCTCGACCAGGATCTCGCCGCGCTCGTAGCCGGCCATGCCTAACGCCACGACACTTGGGGAGTTGCGCGCCGCGGTGGCGGCCCACGGCGTCACAGACGCGGCGGTCCGCGCCGCCAACCGCCTCGAGGAGGCACAGGCAAAGTCGCTCGGGCTCGATGAATTCACGCGGGGCATCCTCCTCCTCTGTGGCCAGCAGCTCGGGACGCGTGGCGCCACGGCCGTCGAACTGCGCGCCTTCGCGCTCGCCGAGCGATCGCCGCAGACGCCGGCACCGATCGCCGTGCGCTCCGCGCTGTTGCTGCGCCACGTCGCCGCTACCGACGTGTTGGGGCAAATCCTCGACCCCATGACGCGCGGCGTGCCGGATCGCGAGCGGCTCGCCGACTACCTCGAACTCGTCGCCACGTGGTTCCGGCTATGAGGCTCGTCGTCGCCCCCGACCGCCGGTTGCGGCAGCGCGCCGCGCCGCTCGACCTCGTGGGCGATCAGCGGTGGCCCCGCGAGCGCCTCGGGCGCACGATTATGGGCATGCTCGACACGATGTACCGCCACGAGGGCGTGGGGCTCGCGGCCCCGCAGGTCGGCGTCCCGTTCCAGATCCTCGTAGTCGACCCGTGGCAGGATCGGCATCAGGCGAAAGTCCTGATCAATCCCGAAATCGTGTGGCGCTCGCCCGAGACGTCAGAGGCTACGGAGGGATGCCTCTCGCTCCCCGGGCAGCGCGGGCTCGTGACGCGCGCCACAGCCATCACCATCCGGTACTACGACGCCGAATACTTCCCCTCGGAACTGAAGGCCGACGACCTCCTCGCGCGCGTGCTCCAACACGAGTGCGAGCACCTCGCGGGGGTCCTCTTCACCGACCCGCGCGGCACCCCGTGAGGTGGGCCTGCATTTTTTGTTTGCGGGTGTTCTCGGGCCCTTCTAGGCTGTGCCCGTGGTGCGACGCGTGTCCGGGCGCACCGTGAGGGGACGATGATCCGACCGCTCGGCGCGACGTGTTTCGTGACGCCCGATGGACGCGACCGTCGCAGTGCGGGCGGGCTCTCGCTGCCGACCATCGTGCAGGATGACGCCTGCACGGGCGTCGTGACGGCGATCGGGGCGGGCGTCTGGTTGCGGCGCCGGGGGCCGACGCTCGTGCCGTTCACGGCGACCGACGATGTGGACGTGCGCGTGCGCGCGGTGCGGCGCGTCCAGCCGGTCCAGGTCGGCGATCGTATCGTCTACGCGCCCGAGCGGGCGCGGATCGTGCCGTTCGGGTACGGCGCGGCCGCGCCGGTCCACGTGCTGCTCGACGCGCGCGATGTCCTGGCGATCCTCCCGTCCGACGCCACGGCGCCCTGTGAGGCCGAGGGCGCGTATACGCCATGAGCACCCGGATCCGTGAGGCGCGCGCGTTCCGCATGGACCCGGGGCCGTACGCCTTCGGGGAAGCCGTCGAGCTGCGGTTGTGTGGTCAGGGGAAAGAGCTGTACCTCTGGGTCGGGATTACGTCACAGGCGGGCATCCAGGGCAACGATCGATGTCTCGGCGTGATGCCGAGCCACCTTGCGCAATCGCTCGCGGCGCACATCGCGCAGCGGAGCGAGCGGCCGCCCACGCCGCGGGCCGGGCCGGTGCTCGGCCGCGCGGCCAGCGCCATCGTGGGGCGAACGGAGAAAAAGAAGCCATGACCGAGTTCGCCGTGTCGCCCGTGGTGCCGGAGCGGAATCCGTTCCTCCGCGGGCCCTGTTTCGCCACGGGATCCCACTCCGCGTGCGCGGGAATCGGGTATCAGTGGCCCGCGCCCGCGCAGCCCGGCGATAAGCCCGAGAAGATCCGGGTGCGGAACGTGGTGTTCCGGTGCCCCTGTCTGTGTGGGCACCCGGAGTGGAGGCCGACCACGAATCCACTGGACACCGTCCCAACGGCGGTCGCGAAGCGCGCATGACCCGCCCCCGCGGCTTCGTGGCGCTCCCCGGCGACGCCTTCGGCGGCGAGGACAACGAGGCGCCGCGTCGGTCGTTCCGCGACCTCCTCTGGGACGAAGCATTCTGGATCGGGTGGAGCGCGGCCGCGGGCCTGTGGACCGGCCTCTCGGCGCTCGACGCCGGCGGAAATGGGTGGCTGGCGACGGCGGCGATTCACGGCACCGCCACCACGGTGCTCGCGTGGTGTCTGGGACGCGCTTGGCGCCGCTGGCGCCGCCGCGCATGACGTGCTGGGACTACCTCGCCGCGCACCCGTGGTGGGCGCTCGTCACCATCGTCGTGACCGGCTACATGCTCGCCGTGGCCATCGACGCGATTCCGCGGCGGCGGGACTGATGCGCGACGTCACCGAGCACGTGGCGCCGGAAGCCAAGCGCCTCGCGTGCTGTGGTCGCGCGCCACAGCTTTGCGAGTATCTGCTGGCCGACGCCCGCGGCATCATCTGCGTGGGTTGCTACCTGGCGGACCACCTCGAGGCGCAGGATGGTCGCAGTCCACAGTCGGACACCGTGCGCAGCGTCGCCCTACTCATCCCGAAGGATCGGGTCGCGCGGCTTCGGGCGCTCGCCGATGGCGACCCGGCGCCGGGCCGCGCGAACTAGCTCGCCGGCGGCGCGGCCGGCTTCTTATTGAAATTGAAGCGGTCGAGGAACCGCTCGACGTCCGCGTGGGTGCCCGAGCGCTCGGCGGCAGCCTTCAGCGCGCCGCTCACCGCGGCTTTTGCCTCGGGCGCGAGCTGCCCCTTCGCGGCGTCATAGCCCTCCGCGAACGCCAGCGCCACGCCGAGCACGTCGACCGACTGTCCGGCCGCCTGGCGCACCGCGAGGTACCGCAGCACCGGCCGCGCGAGCGCCACCAGTACCCCGATCCCGCCCATGAGCGCGGCGATCCAGCCCGTGAATTCGAGCGGGCTCACCGCGACACCGCCCGCGCGAGCGCCAGCAACGCGGCCGCGACGCCGATGGCCTTCCACGGAATCGCGCTCGGCTGCAGCGCCGCCTCGATTTGCGCGAACACGTCGCCCGCCGCGGCCTCCGCGCGGCGCGCCGTCTGCGCCTGCTGCTGGTAGACGGCCGCCTCATCGAGGGCCTTGTCGGCCGCGGGGAGGTCGTCGGTCGCGACCGCATTCGAGGCGTCCGCCACCGCGACGGCCGCCTCTTCTTCGAGCGCGTAGGAGTCGGCGGCCGGCGCATCGTCTTGCCCGAAGCCGTAGAACATGCCCTCCGTGGCGCTCTCGCCGCCGCTAGCGGCCCCGAAGGCCTCCGCGGCGGCCGCTGACCGCGCGGCCGCGCGCGCGAGCGCATCTGTGCGTTCCCGCATCTTGTTCAGCACGCGCTGGTGCGCGGCCTGGGGCGTCCCGGCGACCACGGCCTGCGAAATCTTCGCCTGCAGCAACGCGATGGCGTTGTACGCGCCGTGGACCGACAGCTCGAGCTTCTCGGCGTGCACGGCGTCCTGCTCGGCGCGCCGCGCCACCTCGCCGGCGGGGAGTTTTCCGGCCGCGATGGCCGCGTGCACCCTTTCGGCGACGCCGCGCGCCTTGGCGACGGCCTCGCGCTTCACCGCTTCGGCCTTCGCCTGCTCCTTGGTGGCCGGTTTCTCCGGCAGCGTCGCCGAGATCACCGGAGGCCCGCTGGGCGTCTTGTCGATCGCCGGAGCCTTCGGAAGGGTGTCGCCCTTCCCGAGGCCATAGAACCGTGCGGCCGAGGCCTGGGCCAGTCCCGCGGAGAGCGCGGGCGTCAGCAGGTTCCCCTGTGGGTACCCGTAGGCCCAGCCAGCCTGGACGCGGTGGAGGGTGCCCGACGGGGCGAACCCGTGCCGCGGGTAGCGGATGGTTTCTCTCACCGGAAGCTCCTTGACCACCCCTCAGGACCGCGATAGTCTGCCGGCCTGGCATGAGTGAGTCAAGACCCGGAGGCGTTATGTCACCGGGCGCCGGACGAACCGGCGCTGCCGCCTCAGGAGTCCTAGACGCAATCTGAGCGGGGTGGAGCAGCCTGGTAGCTTGTTGGGCTCATAACCCAAAGGTCGTGGGTTCAAATTCCCGGAAGTGGGTACTTGCCGCAACGCCCCAAGCGTCCAGCGGGCGAGCGGGGCGGGCGATGACAGCTAGGGGGACCAGCCGCGCTACGCGGACAGGCGGCGCCTGCGCGGTGGCCGGGCGAGCGCGAAGTACGCTCCGACACCGACGGCGCCCACCGCTGCCCACCACACCCAGCGGGGCGGGTGACGCAGCACTAGGCGGGCGCGCTGCGCTTGCGCGTGGTACTCCACGCCGATGGTTGGCGCTGAGTCACGCGGCGGCAGCCGCGAACCAATTGAGAACGGGCCGCCCGGGTGGGCGATGGGTGCCGGCATCGGTAGCTCCTTGCGGGCTCCTTCGGCGCCGTGCGTTCCTGCGCACGGCGCGTACTCGCCCGGGCGGTTCTTTTTTCCGCGCTACGAGGGTATGCCCTCAGGCGCAGATTCGCCAAGCGATCGGGCACCTCGGGGCCTCGCGGCTAGCATGGGCAGGCCGGGCGGCGCTCGGTGGGGGCCGGCATGGGCGAGAAGGTGCGGACGTGGTGGCTGATCGGTGCGCTACTAGCTCTTGGCGTGCTTCCTGGACTCAAGACGCAGTGGGACGCTGTCAGCGCAGCCAGAGAGGCAGGGAAAGCCGTGGGTGAGATCACGCTCTCACAGATATGGGGGGCGCTCCCGTACTTATGCTTTAGCGCCGTGCTGCTCCTGATCTGGGCTCGTGTTCACGCGCTGGCCGCGACGATTTCTGGGCGCGCGGTCGAGGCCGGCGGGCCCGTGGCCGGTATGACCACGGCCGACTACGAGCCCCGCCACCGCGACCTTGAGAAGAAGATCGAGTCCCTCCAAGAGCACTCAGACAAGCGCGTGGAGCAGGAATCCGATGCGCGAAAGAAGGATACAGAGAAAACAAACGGGCGCATGGAGGACGTCATCGACAAGCTTGGCGGCCAACTTCGAGGGATGATCGATCTTCTCGGCAAGCAGCTCCGAGATGCGCTAGACGCGCTCGGCAAGAAGATCGAGGCCGATATCGCGAACGCGGTCAAGGACGCCGACGGACACGCACTGGAGAGGATCACGGAGCTACGCGAAGAAGTCGAGGCGAAGCTCCCGAAGAAGAAGCCATAACTTTCTACTTGACGCAACGCCATGAATCCGCCACCGAAGCCCGTTAAGCGCAAGCGCCGGAAGTAGCGGGCCCCGTCGGTCTAGCAGCCCGGCAATCCTGGGCATTGCGCTAAGTACCCACTTCCGCTTTTTTTTGGGGCGACAGGGCTCGAACCTGTGGCCTCCGGCATATCAGACCGGCGCTCTGACCGACTGAGCTACGCCCCAGGATGAGAGGGCGTCAAATCGGGATCTTCGAGCCACCCACGATGGTCCGCGCGACGCACCGCGCGACCGTGAGCCCGAGCTGCGCGCCCGCCTGGCGCGTCGCCTCGCCCTCCGCGAGGTTCTTGACGCCCAGCACCGCGCCGACGATCCCGCCGGCCGCGAGCGCGAGACGCACGAGCAGGGGGAGACCGCCCAGCGCCGCGCCCGCGAGCGCGCCACTGGCGCCGACGCCGAGCAGCACGAATCCTGTGCGCTCCTTCGCCTTGGCGGCCGCCTCGACGTCGGCGGGCGCCGGCGACGGGGCCGCGACCTTCTCGGCGTCGGCCCCGAGGCCGTCGAGCGGGATCCACCCGGGCCCCGGACGCACGAGATTCCGGCTCCCGATGGTGTGCGCCCAGAATGGCGGCTGCCGGTCGCGCTGCGAGGCGACCGCCGCGGCGTTCGGCGCGACGAGGTGCGCGGTGTAGCGTGGATCCATGGCGACAGCCTAGAGGCCCGCCGCGGGGCCGTCAATCGGCGGACGGGCGGCCACGCGGGGGCGACTTTACACTTGCGGTCAAGTGACAAGTTTCTAGAATCCGCCGGCATGACCAAACGCAAGCAGATCCGGATCCCGGCGCCGATCGCGCGCCCCGGCGAGCGCGTGCTGGTGCCGAACTACCGCGCCGAAGGTGCGCCGCTGGAAGCGGGCACGATCAAGACCGCCGAGTACGACTACGGGGAGGGCGCGTGGGGATACGAGGTCACGCTGGACCGGAAAACGCCAGGCGGTCGATCCCCTGGCCGATTCATGCACCGCTCCGTGAGCGATAGCTTCTTCCCGCCGATTCCCGAGAAGGATCCGGCGGGTTACGTCAAGCGCCGTCGCGCCCTGTGTGGCCGATGAAGCTCATCCGCGGAATCGAGTTCCCTGGCGCCTGCGGTGGCTGCGGCGTGCGGCTCGAGCCTGGCGATTCGGCGTGGTGGGCGGCTGGCAACGCGCTGCGTTGCCAGGAGTGCGGGCCCGACTTCGCCGGCGATGACGACTCGGCAGCGGTCACGTTCTGGGGGAAGCGCGACCTGCGCGAGGTGCTGCGCAAGGCCCTCACGCTGCTCGACGCGCACTACGCGAAGGCGCCAACCACCGAAATCCCGCGGCTGATGGCGCAGCGCAAGCCGCCGCTCTGTCCTGGTCCGCGGCCCATCAATTGCAACCGCCACGAGGCCGACTAGCGGACGTTACAGTGGCCGGCATGATCCCACGCCAGATGGTGTTCCAGATGGAGAACTGGGCGCCCGCCGAGGCGATGATCCAAGAAGAAATACGGAAGCGAGGGGATCCCATGTTCAAGCTCGACTTCGGGAGCGACGCCTACGAATGCTGCGGCGCGAGCTGCTGGCGCTGGTGCTGGGCCGTGATTCGCGGACGCCCAGCGCCGCACCGCTGGGTCGCGCTCGATGCCGCGGTGGGGACCACCATGCTGTCGGGGAACCAGACGTTCACGCTGGAGTTGGCGTGCGCGGGCTGCGGGCTGAAGGATCGCATCACCCACACGCGGCTGCCGGCGATCCTGGAGATGAAGATCCAGCTCACGCCGGCGGCGCGGCGCGCGCTGGGCCTCCACGTCCAGCCCGTGATCGAGTTCCGGAACAGCAGCAACTTCGCCGTCGATGCGACCGGCGCGGCGCTCGCGTCGGCCGCACCGGCGAGCGCGTTCCCGCCGCTCGTGCGTCGCCCCTCGCGGATCGCCGCCGCAGCGCGGTGGGTGGGCCGGGGCCTCGGGGCGACCGCCAAGGCAACCTGGCGCGTCGCGTCCGCGCCCGTGCGGTGGCCCCTGAACGCGGTGCGCGCGTGGGGTCGGTGGGTGGCGGTGAATCCGCTAGATCGGTGCATCGGGCCCGCGCTGCTCGCTACGCTGTTCGGTAGCCTACTTGCCCTCCTTTTGTACATGGTCGTTTTCATTCCCGCCCCCCACGACCCGTGCCAGCAGCGCAAGTTCACCGGCGTCGTGGCGGACGTGCGGGTGACGCGCACCGGGTACCTCGGGTACAGCAGCGTTCCCCCGGTGCTCGAGCGCGAGGTCACATGGCTCGGCGGCCCGGCCTATCTCGTCACGCCGCTCGCCGGCGAGGCGATCCCGATCCCCGGCGTGTCGGGCTACATCTGCGAGCGCGGCCACTTCCACTACGCGCCGGAGCCGTCGGTACCGACGCTTCCGGCCCCGGCGCCCGCCGGCGGTCCATCCGGCACCGTGAGGCCCGGTGAGGATTCTTCTTCCCCACCGGCGCCGAAGCCGGACCCGAAGGAGGAAGACTTCTAGTGGACCTGGCCTACTGGTCATCGGCGACGATCGGCACGAGCAGCGCGCTGTTGGTCTGCCTCTACGGTCGCCGCTGGTGGCGTTGGCGCCGCGCGCGGCAGCTCGCGGCGGCCGAGGACGCCGAGGCCGAGGCTGCGGACAAGGCGGGCCAGAGCTACGGCGACGCCCTGGCGCTCCGCACCGCGATTACTCACGTCGAGGGGGCCATCCGCGCCCTCGCGCCCGAGAAGCCACAGACGCCTCGGTTTCCAATGGAAGACCTGATCAACCAGCCGCTCGAGGACGCCGTCGTGCTGGAGCCGGAGAAGTGGACTCGCCCTTATCGGCTTTTCGCCAATGGAGAGCACGACGTCGATGGCGAGTGGCACGCGAGCCCTGTCCGGATGGGAGGCCAGCTTTCATCGCCGACGGCGTTTCGCCTCGACGCCATGGAGTACCGCCTGACGCCGACATACGGCCCCAACGCCACCGGGGCGCCGGATGACGCCGCCACGATCGAGCGCGAGCGGCACGCCCTCGGGAATCTGCACGTGCAACTCCGCATCGGTTGCCGGCACTACTATGAGGGCCCGCTCTGGGCGCTGCCGCTCGACTACCGCGAGAACCCGATCTTCATCCCGCCCCAGCAGGCGTTCTGCGTCGAGGTATCAGGCTTGCCGAATGGGGCGATCCAGCGGCGCTGGAAGCTGCAGATTCTGCTTCGCGGGCGGCTCGGGCGCGAGGTGACGGGACCGCCGCAGGCCAGAGGAACGCGCTATGGCCCATCGTTCTGATCCCATCGACTGGGACTGCGAGCTGTACCGGTGCCGCCTGTGCCTCATCGAGCCAATCTCGTACGCGGACGCCATGAAACTGCTCTCCGAGGGCACCGTGCGCGTGGAGGAATACGAGGGCGGCGCGTGGCGCGAGGTCGCAAGGTGGTGGCCGGCCTGGCAGCTCCCCTGCGGCTCTGGCATTCCGATGACGCCAGACTATCGAACACAGCCGGACGCAATGCCTAGCCGTGAACTCCTGGCTGGGCGCTTCTTGCCGGCGCGCCGCGTGCGGGCCGCGCGCACGCGCGTTTGGTTCCCCGAGCGCGCGTGGTTCGTGGTGGACGTGACATTTCGCTGCCGGGGTCCGCAGCCGACGCGGGCGCTGGAGGAGACTCTCTTTCCGCTCTACACGCGCGTGCCTGGCTCGATCCTCTCGACGTGCCTGGTCGTGCCGAGCGAAGTACCGGAGAACGCATGTTGAGGATTCCGTCGATGACACTGCTCGATAACGGCGTCGGCCCAAGACTGTGGGCGTCGCACGACGGCCGCGTTTGGGTGCGCCTTGCGCCACTACCGCCCGTTGCGATTCCGACGGAGATCGATATCGCGCTAGCGCCCGATGAGGCGCGACAGTTCGCGCGAGCGCTGGAGTACCTGGCCGGCGAAGCGGAGCGGATGGCCAGCGAATTCGTGACTTTCAAGGTCGGCACGGAGCCCAAGAGCGCCTAGTGCCAGGCCGCCCCAAACTGATCGGCGACAAGGACCGCCTCATCCCGGCGGCGCAGCGGCAGGACGTCCTCGCCTTCCTGGCGCGGCACGGACGGAAGTACCCGATCGCGCGCATGGTGATCCTGCTCGCCGATCGCGCGGGGCTGCGCATCTCGGAGGCCGTGGCGCTGCAGCGGAAGGATGCCGATGTGGACCGCGCGCCCTACCGCCTCCTGATCCGCGGCGCCAAGCACCGAGCGGCCGACCATGTCGACGAGCAACCGATCGACGCCGAACTCGCCGACGCGATTCGGGCGCTGAAGCTGGCGCCCGCGGCCTACGTGGTGGGCGGCCGCTCGAAGCCGTACACGCGCCAGCACGCGCTCGCGCAGATCAAGGCCGTGCACCGGGCCTGCGAGCTGTCGCCCGTCTACGGCGCGCACTCGTGGCGGCACGGATGCGGGACGCGCATCTATGTGAACTCGGGCGACCTGATGTTCACGATGCGCTTCATGCGCCACAAAAGCGTGGTCACGACGCAGCGGTATATCCACCTGGCGGCGAACGCGGAGGATCTCGGAGACCTCCTGGCGAGCACCGGCGACACCCGGCGCCCGCGGCCACGGCCGGACCCCAATCGCCAGATGCTCCTGGAGGCCGCGCTCGCGCCGCGGCGCAAGCAGCGGGACGCGAAGAAGGGGGGCCACACGAGTGGACGATCCTGAACTCACGCGCCTCGAGCGCAACGTCGTCGAGAAGTGCGTTACCCTCGTGGCGGTCTTCGAGGCCGCAATGAAGAAGGATCCTACGCTCCTGGAGTGGCTGAAGAGCGACGCTCCGGGCGCCGTAAAGATGCGTGGCCTCCGCGCGCGTGTGAAGGCGTACCTGGCGGTCTGCCCAGCGGCCTAGCCGTGCCGATCGGTGGCCACCACCGCAGCGACCGCTCAGTCTCGGCCGAGTGGCTCACGCCGCCGGATCTCATTGAGGCGCTGGGCCCGTTCGAGCTCGACCCCTGCGTGCCGCCCGGGATGCCGTGGCCGACCGCCCGCGCGATGTTCGTCCGCGGCGAGATCAACGGACTGCAGGCGCCGTGGTGGGGGCGCGTCTGGCTGAACCCGCCGTACGGAGCGGCGACCGCGGCGTGGCTGAAGCGCCTCGCGATCCATGGGGACGGCTTCGCCCTCACGTTCGCGCGCACCGAAACCGACGCCTGGCGCCGCCACGTCTGGCCGCGAGCCTCCGCGATCTTGTTCCTGGCGGGGCGGCTGAACTTCTACCGGGTGGACGGCACGCGCTCGCGACGAAACGCCGGCGGCCCCTCGGCGATCATCGCCTACGGGGACGAGTGCGCCGCTCGACTGCAGAGGCCCGCTTCCGGACTTGGCCTCGCGGGCGGGCTGGTGGTCGCCCCTCGCTTCTGTGCCGGGCTCCTGGCGACGGCGCTCGCAGGGAAGGTCCACCGCGCCAGCGCCGCCGGCGCTCCGTGAGCCATCGGCGGGCCCCGGAGCGCCTCAGGCGCCCCAGGGAGGCCTACAGAGGGGGACTTGACAGATGATGTGATCTGTAAAGTCCAGAAACAGGCGCTCGCAGCCACAACTACTTGCGCGCCTTGGTTTTGCGCAATGGTTGACGTTCCTTCGCGCCACGCCCCCCTGGC
>Ga0214473_10002406_pt1 | contig 22997 bp, 44 predicted proteins | sample RVTome_7_FD_203509 | JGI IMG/M metagenome (GOLD analysis project Ga0214473, IMG submission 203509) | Soil microbial communities from uranium-contaminated site in the Upper Colorado River Basin, Wyoming, United States - RVT98D197 | ecosystem: Environmental > Terrestrial > Soil > Contaminated >... | reverse complement strand
CGCGGGTATAGGAGCCTGTGGCATCGCCTCGATGTCCGCCTTGGCCACGCCTCGATCCTTGAGCGCTGACTTCATAGCTGCGTCCATGCGCTCTGCGCCGTACTGGCGTCGCAGAGAATTGACCTCGGCAACAAGCCACTGGTCTTGCCATCCGCGATGCGAAACAACTACGGCAACCATGCGAGCGGTGCCATTCACCGCTCCGTTGACGTCACCGCTGTGGTAGCTCGATGCGATCGCACTGAGCTTCGCATTGTCGGCTTCCTCGTGCTTGTTCTTGGCCATGACCTATTCCGCCGTCCTGAGACGATCGATCGCACGAGCTTCCGAGTTTTCTGTCGGATCGCTGTGTCCCGATGGCCAACCTGTATCTGCGAGGCCACGGCTCATGATATCCCGTTCTGTTGCCCATCGCCACACATAGTCGGCATCAATCCAGACCGCGCCAACGCACTCGCCGGCAATATATGCGATCTTGGAACCGACAGGCGCGTTCTTCAACACCTCTGACAGAAGGCCTCGGCCGAGATCACGCTCAGCGGCGGAGGCTTCGGCATAGCCAACGAGTCTGACCAGGCTTTCGATCCTGGCAAGCGTACAACGTTCGTCCGGAAGTTGTCCGTAGCCCAGGTCGGACAAGATCGAGACCGCATCCGCTCGCGACGCCTCGGACAACTGAGAAGCGTGAGCGACGAAGAAGTTCGCGAGGCGACGCCTGGCTTTGTGGATGGTCTCGAAGTTGTTCATGGCTATCCTGGTTGTTTCCTTAGAGCAGCGCGTTGCATACGAGTGCACAGACAACAAGTCCGCCAATGACGACGGGGACAGTTACCGCGCTAATCTTGGCGTACCAGGGCTTAGTAGCTCGGACAGCAACGCGATTGTTGGCAAGGGCGGACTCTATCCGACCCGTACTCGTAACGGTGTAGACCTGGCGAATCATGTCTGCGCCGATTTTTGCCGTCACTAGGCCCATGTCAACCAGTGGCTGCATGTACACGTAGAGCGTGCCGCGGGCAAGCACGCCGTCAGAAGCTCCGATCAGGTCCAGTCCGTACGACTCACCGCGATTGCAGAGCAGGTTCAAGATGGTTCGTTGCGACTTGTTCATGGTGTAGAGTTTCTTTCGCGGACCAGTTCGCGAAGTCCATCCGGCACTGTCGCGTACGGGTAGCTCGTGCTGCCGCTAGGCATCACCTTCACAGCTCCGTTGGTGACCCACCAGCAATCCGGACCATGACCGTGCCACGACCAGCCTGGCGCGATTGCGGTGAGCCTGTGTTGCCAGTCGTCCGTCATGATTGCACCGTTCAGAAGAAGATGGACCCGAGAAGAAAACCTGTACCAAAGATGGCGAAGATTTTCGCGACGCGCACGGCAGTGACAACTAGAGGATCTGCAGGTGGAAGCGGATCGAATTTCTCGCACTCACCGAGAGGATTGGCGATAGTGGTGTAGTTGAGATGGTTGACGGCACAGATATCGCGCAGACCCTGATGGTCTCGCCTCTGTGTTTGGAACTTACAGTCTTTGCACAGCACGAGTCGACGCGAAGTCTCCATACCGATCTGCGCGAGTTCTTCGCGTGTCTCCTGGTCGATGATGGTCAGGTGCTGCGTCATGGTTGCGCTCCATCTGCGCGAAGCTTGCGAACGACTGCTCGGCCAAGTCCAGGCTTGACGAGCCAATGCTTGGCCCCGAGCACGATCAGGCCCGACTGGAACAGTGGCGTGACGTCGGCCGGCGACGGTGGATGACGTTTCGCAATAGCGAGCAGGGACAGTTGCTGGTTTACCGTAATGCCATCGATCGCGACTTGGACACGATGCTCAAAGAGCGTTGGCTCGAAGTGTGGCTCACCACGAAGGTGGTCGCCGAGACATGTTGGACACGTGCTCATGAACACCACTCGACGCACGATGCTGCAAGAAACACCAGGCCTGCCAGAACGATCGTTCCGTGGTAGACGATTGCTACCCACGTTGCGCAGTTGCGGCGGTGCGTCATGGCGAGCCTTCGCTCTCGTTTCCGTACGGCCACCACGAGGACAAAAAGATGCGACCTGCGAGTCGCTGCCACACGTTCGACGGGCCGCATCGCATGCCGTAGATGGCCAAGCTCCCCGGAGTCAAGCTTACGAGCGCGTCCCAGGCAGCGACAGCGATTCGACCGCGGAGGTTCATGCCAGCTGCTTTCGAGCGGCACGCAGGCGCCGAGGTGCCGCCGCTAGTGCCTTGGGCTTGCCTTGCTTGGCGATGCGCAGATCTTCGGCAGTCGCAGCGACCCAGCGCATCATCTCTTCGAGGTGCTTGGTCACGCGCGCCTGCATGTCTGCAACGGCGGCCTCCGGCGTCGAACATGACTTCGACCACCACTGGGTCGGTACGTCCTCGGCCTCCGAGAAGGTGGCTCTGTACACAGCACGCCGTCCTACGCGTTCGTACACCGAAACAGTCAGATGTCCAGAGGCGCTGACGACCTTGTAGTGCCAGCCCAGGTTCTCCCAGAGCACGGGCGACCAGCCAGGGCCGAGCCGACGTGCCAGCGCAGCAGCGGCGTCTTGAACATTATCGTACTGGGCCCGTGTGCAACCCAAACCGCAGTGACGCTGCGAGCAGTACGTGCCATCTCCGTAGGGACCTTGGTCGTTCTTCATGATTGGTCCTCGCGGTTCGATTCGATCTGATCGACGATCATCTTGAGCCGCTCGCGGCGTGCCATCTTGCGTTCGACACGTCGCGACTCTCTGCGCTCGCGGCGGTCCTTTTTCCAGTAGTGACGACGCCCGCACGTGTACGTCTTGCGAATGTCTCGATCGGGCATGAAGTAGGCACTCTTGCCGCCAAGCGAAGGCCAGTACGGACGCATCATGACGTCAAATCCTCCTCGTAGTCGAACTGCGCTGCGACTTCGCGGTACAAGGCCGCACGTTCTTCGTCGGTCGTGTAGCTGTCGTTGAAGCTCAGAACACATGCGAAGCCGCGAGCTTCAACTGCATCGTGCATGGCTCTGGAGAATTCCATGAACGCCTTACCGTAGCGCCTTACCGTAGCGCCTTACCGTAGCGCCCTTCCCATGGCGAGTTGCACGCATCATCTCTCTCAGAGAACGACCGTCGCGCCCATCCGACGAGGCAACACTGACCTCGACCATTCTTGTACACGCCGATCGTGAACTCGCCGGGTCGCGGCATGTAGATGCGTTCGGGCCACTCGATCTTCGCGCTCATGTCGGACCTCCTTCGTTGCAGACCGTCTCCTCGACGACCTCGTGACCCGAGCCGTACGCTCGAACCTCCCGAAGTGTTGCAGGTTTCGGTGCGTTCGGCTAGATTTTTCCTGGCAAGCCCGAACAAGCGCATCAGGAGCTGGAATGGTCTAGTCCTCGTGCGCGTCGGGGTGCAGTACGGTGCGGCGAGGAGCCGCGTCATGGAGCGTCGACCGTGAAGTCATCCGAGAATCTTGCCCTTGCGTTCGCCACCAGCGCGGCCGAGCGCGGACTGGCGATCGGTCGGCACTACCAGGATCTTCTGGCCAGTCGTAGGACCACAGCGCTGGTCGTGCGCGATCTGTCGACCAAGGAGGAGATCCATCGCTGTCCGATCACCGGCGATAAGAGCGAGGACCAAATCGACCGCGTGGAGAGCGGTATGCTCATGCGCATCGACACCGACCGCTACTACCTGGACCGCGAGTACAGTAAGCAAGGACAGGGATCATGAGCTACGACATCGACATCCAGATCGACACCGGAACTGGCGATCTTCATACGATCGAGGAGGTCGGCAACTACACCAGCAACCTTGCCGGCATGTGGTGGGACGCGTTCGGGTACTCCTTCGCCGATCTGGACGGTCGTTCGTGCAGCGAAGCTGCGCCGCTCATCGCAGCTGCGCTCGTGAAGATGCGCGACCCGGCCAACTTCGAAAAGTACAAGGCCATGGAGCCCAGCAACGGCTGGGGAGACATGGACAGCGCGATCGACTTCGTGCAGAAGACGCACGACGCATGCCTGCGGCATCCCCGTGGACAGCTCCGCATATCGAACTGAGAGTTCCGATGACCAAGCGCAAGACCGTCAAGAAGATCTCGGGCCACGACCGTGCTCGTCCCGAGTCCGCGTACGCTCGCGGTCAGCGCGAGTACAGAGATGACCAGCATCGCCGGCAAGACGCGCTACGAGCTGCGTCGGTGTTCCATGTCAACGTCGGCGGCATTGGCAACTTACCTCCGATGGTCGAGGCCGATAACAGCCTCGTCACGCTGACGTCCAAGCGCGGCGCGAGTATCCAGATCAACTGGGATGACCACACGGGAGGTTTTCAGATCCACGCCGGCACTGGCGAAGACATGACCGACCGCGGCAACTCCACGACGTTGTCCATCCGGCCCGTGTCGTCCAATACAGCCGTGGTCGTGGTCGTACCGCACGACTTTGCCGCCGATGCCGAGCGCGTGCGTCGTCGCGAGGTCGCGGATGTCAGCGAGGATGGGTGACGAAAATGTCCAAGATCAAGTGCCAGGAGACGACGCGTCGCGGAACGCCTTGCACGCGGACCGCCACCTATGTTGCCGAGATCGGGCACTGGTACCAGCAGCATGCGCCCTGCGTGTGCGACGAGGAGTGCGACTACGGTCCGCATCCAGACTGCCCGCACCACGGTAGCGGCGACGAAGAGGTACTCCAGTCATGAGCACGTTCGAACTCAACCAGGATCAAATCTCGATTTTATTGCAGCTTCGTGGCGAGTACCGCGAGAAGTTCGCAGAGCTATCCGTCATCGGCGTAAAAGCAGCCAACGTGCTCGATGCGATCTACGTGGACAAGCTCGACAAGTTCAGCGACAAGTCAGAGATGTGGCGTCACAGTATGGACGGAATCCGTACTGCGAACTGGATCTCAAATCTCCGAGACATGGCCACCGAGCTGGACAAGCCGAACGTGCCGACATTCCTCTCGCGAGATCTTCAAACCGCGCCGATGTGCAGCGGTGAGGAGATTGTCAAGAAGGCCAGCGAACTGCGTCCAGGTGAGAGTTTCTGCTTCGAGGGCGAGATTGAAGAGCACATGCGAACCGACAGACCGTTCGGCACCATCCATGCGGCCATGCGCATCGACGGAGGCAGTCTACATGGCTTCGTCGGCGATCCGATCGTTGTAGTGTACGAGGAATCATGAAAAAGAGGCGGCGCAAGAGCGAGGCGGAGTACCAGCGCGACGAGCACTTCGCGCAGGCGTACATGATCACGTCGACAAGCGGCCTGGTCTACAGCCGGAGCATGATGATCGCGGCAACCATGCGGTCCAGGCTCATCCGAGGCACGTTCATCTTGCGCCGAGACGTTGCCAGGACCGTCGACGATCCGGAGTTCATGCGGAGTATTCGCGGGCAAGTCCCCGCTCGAATAATCGACGAGATCTGGGAGAGACTGTGGCCGAACGCATCTGCAACGGCGGCCGTTGCCAGGTGGCTGACACCTATCGGCCTCAGGCGCTGCATACACTGCAAAGCTTTTCCTCGGCGATGTATGAGCATTGACGAGGTGATGGACTGTCAGAATCTTATGTCCAAGGAGAAGCGAGATGCCCAAGAAGAAGACCGAATTCAAGACCGACGTCCAACCTGCCTATGACCCCGACGATCGGGCCGAAGAAATGCTGAACCTCGTCGAAGCCGAGAACGGCACCGACATTTGTTCGTTGCGGCAGTACCGCGAGATGATGGACAGTCTCTGGCGTCTAGTTCGCGAGCGCGTCAGTCAGCTCGATAGCGAAATCGGGTGAGCGTGGAGGACCAGTGGGCCATCAGCATCCCTGAGCTGCGCAACCGACCTGCCGCAGTCGAGGCTATGCGCGCGGATTCCATCCTGCGTCGAAACTTCGAGCGCATGCATCACGACTTCATGGGCGTAGCGCTGCGTATCAAGGATCATCGCACGGCGTCTGAGATCCTGGGTCTTCTCTGGCGCAGTCGTATCGAGGAGTTCACGAAGATATGGGATCCGAAACTCGATCACGCCGTGTTCGGAGAACTCCACGGAGCGCTACGTAACATCTACCTCAACGCAGTCACGCGTGCGACCGGTCGTGAGCAGAACCTGAGACCTCGCGACGTTACACGTAGGCCACAGGATCCGTTTCCAAGCGCGGTCGCCATGGAATTGTATGCCAACGTCGAGCCAGGGGTCGCCATGTCTGCGATGCTTGCTGCGTTCGAGTTCGTGATGAGTAATGACTGGCAACCGTGGGAAGTATGGTCAGGCGAAGAGATTCTCGCCGCGAACGCAATTATGATGTCAGAGGGAAGGGAGTGCGAGGACCAAGATGAGCTAGTCGAAGACGTCGCGGATGAGGCCTACGCCAAGACGTTCGCCCATGAGTATCACCGTGTGGACTTCTTCGAACTCAATGCCGACGAGCGGAGACGCGTAAGGGAGAACAAACTCGTACTGAGCCTCGATTATGACAAGTGGATCACGGCCGAGGAGAGGGAGCTGGAGGGGCCATAATGGAAACTGCTAACGCCTTAGCGATCCGATCCAGACTCACGCTGTTCGGAAAGATCCGACGCGTCTTAGCGCTGTTTGTGCGCGCGTTGTCATCCTCGTACTGACCGGTTGACGAACTCTCCGCGCTAGGAGTAGCGTTTAACCTCATGTCGATCGAACTCGCCGTCACCATCATTGCAGCCGCCACGGTCGTGGGTACCGTGATCGCGATCCTCGAACTCTTGGCGCACCTGCGTGCTGATCGGGCACGGAGGCGAGATGTCGAGATCTTCAAAAGCCAGCAGGCGGCGCTCATCGACCAGCAGTCTGAATTTAGAGTCGACGCGAATCGATACCATCAGGACTGGAAGGACATGGTCGAGCGCGAGACCGGCAAGCCGTTCGCACAGATCACCGACGCTGAGATTCTTCAGATTGTGCGGCGTGAAGACGATGCGCCTGTCGACGCGCCGGCCTAGTATCACCGGCCGGGTAGCATGTGACATGGACGTCGATCCCGAAGAACTTCGTGTGCTCCGACGGTTCGTTGATGGGACCCGCGCGATGCCTATCCGAGATACTCTTGTTGTGAAGCGCCTCCTGCTCCAAGGGTTAATCGTTGAGGTGGGCGAGAACCGGAGCGGGACGACCTACGACCTCAGCGAAGCAGGTATCGATATCATCGTCGCCGTGGACGGGCCGCTGACCGCAACGGAGCTTGACGCGTGGAGACTGGAGCGGCACGCACGCCTCGGTGTCGATGGGCAACCGCAGTACTGCAGCCGGAACTCCGGTTGGCGCCGCGTTCACGCGCCGCGCGTGCGAAGCCTGCTGGAGCGTTGGCGAACGAATGGACATCGACCTACGGAGTGATGAAGGACCGCTTCACCGACCGGGCAGCATGCGGCGCACGCGAGGAAGAAATCCACTCGTCTTGCGCTGCATGCCGCGTGACCACTTGACGATCTCGTTGCGATATCGATACGCCGCCACCACGCCTCCGGTGAGAACCAAGCCTCCGACGATGAGAGCGGTCGTGTTTCTACCACTGCCACGAGGCAGGCGTCCTCCGCCTTCACGTCCGAAACCTGAGCCTCCCGTAGGCACCCAGATGTTCCCATCGAACGGTTGCATCAACTCTGCGGCAAGTCCAAGACCGCCGACGCCATGAATGCCACCGCCAGCGGCCTCGATCTCGTCGCGGTACTTCTTGTCCAGAACGTCCTGCAGGCGCACCTGGTACTTGAGATCCGTCTGTAAGATGCGAGCGCGAGCGTTGGCAAAGTCGGCGCGGAGCTGTTCCGATGAACGGAACGCGCCCATGACGTCGCTGCCGTTGTCACCTTGGGTCAGTGGATTCGCGTTCTTGCCGCCGTAGATTGGCAGGTACGCTGCGAGCGTCGTGTTCCTCAGATGCCATCTCTGCGCGTGTGCGAGCTGAGACACGGCTGGCAAGATGATTTTCGTGAGTACCGAGCCTGCGAAGAAGTGGTCTTGGTCCTCGGACTGTAACCACGAACGACATCCTGCCGGCGCCCACGAGCCGATACCGCCAATCTCATTGTTCATGCCGACGCCGTAGTTGCGCACGAGCTGCGCAAGGCTGCCTTCCCAGACGCCCGCGCCGTATCCGACGTCGTCGTTGTCACTACCGCTGCCGATGTACTCTGGGTTTCCCCACAGCATCGACACGCCCTCCCAGATGCTCTTGAAGTAATGGATCCACGAGTCGCCAAGAGTACCAGTATCGACCGCGTACATTGCAGCGCCACGCTGGAACATGAAATCCCACAGTGTCACGCCGGCCTGCGCGACCGTCGGGTAGAAGCCGCCGGTGTCGATGCTCATGACGTCTCTGTCACCGCCGCCACAGCGAGGATCGAAGACGGTGGGATGATCTTTGCTAAAGTCGAGGTAGTCAGATCGGTAGTCGATTGGCGTCGACTGGACGAGCGAATAGATGCGCTGACCACCAGGAATCACGCCGATACCATTCGCAGGATTGAACTCGCCGTCTTCTCCGAACGAAAACCTTCGATTCTTCGAAGATCCAACAAGACGTACGTGCGGGACTTGCCCGTTGCCAAGACCCCAGACAAGTCCATGCGGACCGTCGTCGTGCTTGCAGATCTGCATCGACAACTCGCCTTGGAATCGAGGCAGAAATACGCCGGTCCAATCGTAGTTATTACGGGTGTACACCCGCATGTTGTGAAACACAGCCGCGTCGGTCTCCTCGGTCCACTCTTGGCACGGGAGATACACACGAGGCTTCGCCAACGAAGGATTGAGCACCAGTTCATAGATCTGCAGGCCGAGACCAATGAGAGCGCCTGCAATCTGTGCGTAGATGTTCGGAACCGCGGACAGGGCCTGACCAGCTGTCCCGATCAGGGTCGTTGCAACGATCTTCTGACCAACAGCGATTGCATTCATCGAGTCGATGGAGATGTCGAACGCTCGTAGCGACAACTTGGTTGGCTCGACGAACGATGACAGAACGCCCATGCTAGACGCCATGTCATAGACGAGAAACTGCTGCTGCTTGAGCAGGCCGTGGATCGTATCCTCGGCGACAAAGCTGGCGATCTGAGAGTTTGGAAGATCCGCGTTCTCGATGGCTAGAGACGGATCTAACCTCAGCGCTTCGAGGAATTCATCGGGTGGAAACGATGAGGCTGGATTTCCCATCGGATCGATCGACGGCGCGATGAAGTCTTCGATCTTTAGCTTCATGGCGCTTCGCCTGGATCAGATCCGGTTCTACTCGCGATGAGTTCGGCAATCTTCTTGACCAAACGACGCAAGGCAAATCTGGCACCTGCCCCACATGCCGCGATTGCCGAAGACGCTTGTTCGCCGAAGCCAATCCAACCCTCCGAGATCGCGACCGTGTAAGCCGTCGCTCCGACCAAAAGACTGATGTCGAGAGCGTCTTCGAAGATTTCTGTGATCAGCTTCGTTTTCATGGTGACTCCTTACGATGACGGGCACGAAGCTCATCTCGGTAGAGATCCGTGAGCCGTGCGATCCTCGCAACGCGCTCTACCGCGCTTGGCTCCGCAGGCCAGATGCGCAACGCGATCCTTACGAGAGCCCAGACAAGAGTCCATACGCCGAGAAACAGGACAGGGGTCCACCAAGCGCTGAAGATTGCCAGCGCTACAGCTCCTGCAAATCCTGTAACGAGGTACCTGCGCAGACTGTTCCGACGATCACGCGCCGACTTCGCACACTGATCTTCGACAAGCGCAAGCGCTTCGCGCTTGGCAACGTTCGCTTCGACCTCGGCAAGCGTGAGTGGTTTGATCATCAGATCTCCGTGATGTCTCGACGCCAAGCTCGCTCCGACTCACGCCGCAGGATGCCTGGATCCATCTTCCAGCGCGGCCACCACCAGTCACAGTACCGTACGTCCATGTTCTGCCGGCGGATCTTGACTCTGTCTGCGCGTGCCATGGGTCAGTCCGTGGCGAACAGGTCGGGGAACGGTAGGTACTCTGCGCTGCTACCGTTGCGAACAATTGTATGAACATGGACGACGACGGCCCACGAAGGACCCCACCAGCCGCCGAGCAGCAGCATCATGTAGGTCGCAGAGGTGTCGATCATCTCGCGCCTCGGTTCGAGGCCATGGCCGACTCGGCGATGCGGGCACCGAAGTCATCGCCAGTTGCACCTTGTGCCGGTCGTGGCGTGGCGCGGCGCAGGGCTCCAGGCGCACTGCGCTCGCGACGGTTCCGGATGTAGTACTGGCCGAGCGCCACACCGCCAGCGGCTGCTCCTGTAGCGCCCATTGCCCATACCCACCATGGAACTGGACTTCGAGCAGAGCCGAGCGCTCCAGGTGTGACCGGGATGATGCCTTCGTACGAGGCGATGGCATCATCCGCAGCATCCATCATACAGATCGAATCCGCGATGACGGTCTGAGCTTCGTTGCGAGCTTTCTCGCGATCGAGTGTCCAGGTTGGATCGCTTAGCCCATCGTAACGCGCGGCGATTCGGTTGTTGAGTTCGAGCAGCGAGTTCCATTTCGAATATGAACCACCACTCGCAGTCGCGGTGCCGCAGTTGATTCCGCCTGTCTTCTCGCACTCGACGGCACCAAGGGCAAGGAAGCGGGCGTGAGCTTCGGTGCTGAGTTTCGTCGCTAACTCATACCACTCCGGATAGACATCAGCATCGACGAACGGCACGCTGCCGCCTGGATTCTCCGGCGTGTAACCAGAAGCTGTAATCACCAGGTGTTTGTACTTGTCGCCACAGTTTTTCTTCAGGCCAACCCCAGCGCCACCGCCGTCCTTGCCGTCCGTCGCGATACGGTAGACGCCATACCCCGCCGCACCGACCAGAAGGACGATCGCTGCAGTGCCAAGTGCGCTAGGATTCTCCTCGCGGGACGGGTGTAGATGTGGGCGCAGGATGTTGGAAGCGTGCAGTAACATGATGTTCTCCTAGCAAGCTGCGACCAGATCAACCCAGGGTGTCACCGTTACGTCGATGGCCGACGCGTACGCGAGCGCAGCCTTGGATTGCGGTCCGACCTGACCATCAACTGTGATTGGCGAGTTGGTCGTCGTTTGGATCACACAGTTGTAGTCGGTCTGGAACGGTCGCACGATGGCTTTTCGCTGCGCCGAGCTGGCGGCCATCCACTGCGCGAATTCACCGTAGCCAAGGCGCAGAAGCTGCTTGATCGCGAGGGGAATAGCAATGTACCGCTTGCCTTCGTTGACCACGGTTCGCCATGATGCCTTTGGGTTGGTCTCCTCGGCGCCCATGGCCTGTAGCACCACGTACAGCGCTTGGAGCGACGAAGTTCCGAGCAGGCCATCGACAGCAAGGCCAGCTGGCCAGTCGGAGTCGAGTTGTGTCCCTGTCGCGAGCAGTGTTGCGACCAAATTGTAGTCGCCCTGGAAGCGACGCACTGCGTCCATGTTCTGGGCGAGGAGAACCTCATTGCCGGCGGTGTTGTAGCCGAGCAGGCTCAGGTACCGAAGGATCTCGCCCTCGGTTGTGAAGATGTCCGAGTGTGGCCAGAACCAACCCGTGCCGACGTAGTTCTTCTTCGGCGCTGGCGCTGCGCCTTCGAGACCAGGCGTCGCGTCTTCGTTTCCAGGAGGTCCGTACGAGAGGACTGGGACTCCGCCGTACGCAATGATGATGTCACGAGCTACTTCTTCTGCCTCTTCACGCGTCGGATAGACGCTCTCCTTGGCTGGTGCCTGCGTTCCGTCAGGACGTTGCAACCATGGCAACCAGTAGTCTCCGTGCAGCGCTGCCCAGTAGATCCACTCCGACTTCGCATTTTCCGTCGCATGGGGACCTGTACTGCCGCGATCTTCCCACCACTTGTAAACCACGACACCTGCAACCACGACGGCGGTGGCCGCAAGAGCTGTCATGAGCGGACTTGGATTCTCGGCGCGATGTGGCGCGTTGAGTCGAGGTCGAAGAACACTGGCGGCGTGCAGGAACATCTTGGACTCCTAGTTGAACGCGGCGTCGACGACGCAGTCGCGAAGAAACTCGACGACGGTGTCTTGGACGACTCCTGTCAAGCTCGTCGGGTAGAGCACGGTGCCAGAGATGACCTGCTGTCCTGCCGAGACGCTGGCAACGCGGACCCAGATGCCTTCTCGGTTGCCAGCGGCGTCGCGAATCAGAACCATCGCGTCATCACCGACGCCAAGAATCGAAGCCTGCGCGCCTGAGATCGGAGCAAAGCCCGAGCCTGTCAGAGCGGGGCCGCAGATCACGGTCCAGTCCTGGCCAAGCTTGAACTTGTCGAACACGCACGACTTCTCGATCGATACCACGTCTCCAATCTTGAATCCGTGTCGTGCGGTCATCAGCGGTTTGGACTGGCCGCCGACTCCAGACTCACCTGCGATGCGAACGTCGAGACGGTTGCCTTGCACGCGTAGCACCTCGGCCCATGTCGGCTCGGAGAACGCGTTGTTGTTGCTCATCAGCTCGATGACGACGTAGTCCCCGACGGCGACAGATCCACTGTACGGCGTGACGGGGCACATGACGTGGCCAAGAGGGTTGACTTTCGGTTTGTCGTCGCTGAGCCACCACCATGCCACCGCAGCAATGGCGAGCGCGCCTGCACCAAGTCCGATGCCGACAAGGACTGGATCGGGGCGCGAAGAGCTGCGGTACAGGCCGAGTTCAGGCACACCGAAAGGCTACCATGCGTCTTCGGCCTCGTTGGCGACGCCATCTAAAACGAGTCGGAGGTGGGGATCCGGGCAGTTCTTGGACGATCACGGGCCAGCCATGGAAGCTTGTGTTGTCGCGACGAACTCCTGCGGCGGCCAGTCCCCGAACGTCGATCTGTACTGGTGCTTGGACCATCCAGGCTGAAAACCCTTGTCGATGCGCACGGATTCCAAGCGCTGCCACTCGGCGAGCTTCTGTCTTGGCGTCGCTTTTTTGGCGCGCTCTGGGTCTGGCATATACGTGATGACGCGACACTCCAAGCACGTGCACTTGAGACGCATGCCCGCACGCGTCGGCTCCTTACGCACAGGTCCGCCGCTACACGACTCGCATCGGTTATCCTCGGTGAGAATTGGAGAAGTGTACTCGACGAGATCACCAGCGACTTCAGTCGGCGATCCTGCAAACATGGCCGACTGTTTCGGGTTGCACACGGCGCAAAACGGCTGCTCTGCCGAGCGGACCAGACCGCAGTTTGGACAGGTCATGAGAAGTCCAGAACCCTCCACCTTCGCCCGGCGCTTGCGACCTTCGAGCGTCCACTTGCGCACCTGCGTTGGCACGCCGTGGCGATGCACACAGCCAGCGTGATCGAGCACGATCGCATGCTCCTGATTACCGTACGGCCTCGCTGCTCGTCCAACTTGCTGGAGGTAGAGCGCAAGGGAATGCGTCGGCCTACCTAGGATCACGCAGTTCACCACAGGTACGTCGACACCTTCGGTCCACAGTTGCACGTTGGTGACGATTTTCGTCGTTCCGTTTTTGAGTCTCTCCAAGATCTGTGTCCGCTCGTGCGTCTTCATCGTTCCGTCGATGTGCTCGGCTGCAATGCCTTCGCCGCGCAGACTCTGGGCGACGTCCTTACTGTCGTTGATCGAAACGAGGAACGCGATCGCGGCTTGGCCGGCAGCTTTGTCGTTGTAGTGGAACGCCATGTTGCCGATGCGACGCGAGCTGGATCGAACAGCTTTTTCAAGTTGCTTCTGGTTGTAGTCGCCACATGATTTTTGGACGCCGCTGAGATCTGGCGTGTCCGGGCAGTACAGCCGAAATGGAAGCAGGTGTCCCATGCCCACGAGTTCACTCATGGACGGCGCGCATACCATCGCATCGAAGATGTCGCCAAGGCCGCGACCATCGAGGCGCTCAGGCGTAGCACTGGCTCCGACGAGCACTGTACCAGGGTAGCTCTTCATGGCCGTGCGGTACTGCCCCGCCGCCATGTGGTGAGCCTCATCAACAACGATGATATGCGCCTCGGGCTTGGTTTCGGACTTGGCGAGCATCTGGATCGAGATGACCTGGACTGGATTGTCCATGTCCCATCGGAAGTGCCCGCGAACCCATACGCCGTGAGAGATTCCAAGCCTCGTGAGGCGCTCTGAAATCTGCTCGTTAAGCTCCTGACGATGGGATATAAAGACGATCTTGCGACCCTTGGCGACGGCTCGACGGATCAGCTCTGCAATGACGACGCTTTTGCCACTGCCGGTTGGAGCTTGGATGAGAATCCTGCGCCTTCCAGCACGGATGTGATCGATTACCTTGTCAACGATCTCTGACTGGTAGTCGCGAAGATCGGTCATCGCTTGGGTTCATCCGTATATACGCGCGCCAGAACAGGCGCATCGGCTGGTCCCTTCCAGTACGGTTCGACGAAGATCATCTTACGTTCGGAGAGGTCCTCTCCACATGCTTGGTTTTTCCAGTGACCGCGAACGATGAAACGCTTCTCTAGTTTCCACTTTTCATGAGCTGCGCCAGTCTGGCAGAACGATCGCGCAACATCACGTAGCTCACGAGAAAGTTTTACTTCTGATCCGACCTCGTAGAGGATGGACTGGAGACCATGGTCATGGTTGACGGTGCGCCCTCCGTTCGACATGAACGACGAGTCGACATGCTTGAGATACAGCGCAAGATTGAACACTAATCGCCATGCTAGGATAGTGCATCGACGAGTCAGACTGGACACCTCGATGGCAGATCCTGCCTTGTTAATAACAAGCGGACCTATCATTGGATTTCTTTGGTGGATTATGGTGTTATGACTAATCACGCATGCGTGCACAGCGGGAACATTCCAGACCAGGTCTGACTTTACCTTTTCACACCACTTTATATACTCAGCGATCGAGTGGTGGTTGAAGCTCAAATCAGGAATACCTTCGGCCCAGAAATATCTCGACACGAGAATGGTGAGTATATCGGTAGAGTGTTCTCCATCGATCGAGGTTGCAACGAGCGGTCCGTTTGGATACGGAAGCTCGATCATGAAAGTCGGAAACGGGAGGCGGATGTCCTCTGCGGCTATACCATCCGGATCTGTCATGGCAAGCTTCGCTGCGAGGCCATGTGATAGACGAAATCTTGGAAGTCCACCGCCGTACCAACGCGTGAAGCCATGGGCAAGCATGGCGCCAGTTTCTACAATTAGTGGACGTCCGTGATCATCACTGGTTCCTTCCATTCTTGCCCGGATACATCCGGCTGCCCAGGCATCGCACAGGGTATCTCCGAGCCCGATCTTGGCAACGCCTTGGACCTCTCGTACAGGATCTGCAATCTCCTTAGAGATCGCGATCATTTCCTTGACAGTGAACACGGTTCTACTCCGTCTACGCCGCGTCAGGACCGTCGACTTCTTCACAGCCGTTCAGTTCAGCGCGACCCGTCCACAAGCCCGTTCGGCGCATGGCCAAGACCTTCTGCGCGACGAGCAGCTCAGCATGGGCCATGGCCTCCTCCGGATTACGACGGTGCACCGCATCGTCCTCGCTGCGGCTGTTGGAAGCCACGGAAAAGACTCGGATCTCGTACCGACCGTAGCGGTCCGAGTCGTGGTCCTCGGGCTTTCTCACCACGACCATGGCCCCTGCCGAGGACTTCGATTCGGCGCTGGCCATGGTGTATGTCGCCGTTACCTCATCGAGTCGTTTCCAACCAACTGGGAGTTTCACTTGCTCTCCATGGTCGCTAGTGCTTCACCGACCTTGATGATCCATGCATTATCTTCGGCGGTCATCTGGATGAGACGCGAATCTGTTTTGGTGATGTTGCGCAGGCGTTTCATGAAATCACCGAGCATCATGAGCACCTCTTCACGGGTTGTCGTCTCGGCTAGCTCCAAGGCAGTGACCAGCTCAACGTTGATATTCTCTTCTCCTGAACCTGTAGCATCGATCACGCCTCGGTGGGTCAGCGTGGCCCATCTCGTGTCTGGTTCGGAACAGTCTGTATCGCCGCCGAGCGTCACGATCCACCAGCTCTGATGCGAGATCGTGCGCGCCTTGGTGCTGTCCGACTTTGTCCGCTTGCTCAGTCCCATCTCCACGCCGCGTAGCAGTGGATGGTGCTCGAAAACCTGTTCGCCGTGACTCCGCGTGATCTTGGTGCACACGCGACCGCTCAGAGCCGCCATGGCCCGAGCTGCAAGCTGCAACATGCGCGTCAGCAACTGGGCTCGCATCGAAGCCGCTGCGCTACTGGCGTCACGAAACTCTTCGACGGTTTCGTTGGCGGCGTCGATCATGGCGTCGAACAAGCCGTCAGGGTCGGCGATCTGTCGACAGTAGTGGTGGACGACGCTGTACAGGAGTTCTCGGAGATCTCCTTCGGACATGCCGTCGACGGTAGGGTCGGCACGACGACCTCGGACCGCGTCTTCGAGACGAGGAAGAACCTGGTGTAGCGGCAGCACAGAGATCTCCTGTGGGAATGGCGCAAGGCGGCGACTCCTCGTCGCTAAAACTTGCCTTGGTGCTCCGAGCGTGGCATGGTCCGTCGGCAACCGTCAAGGTTTTGCTCACGAGTCGGCGAGGAGCCGCCTCTACCATCTACCCCGTACCAGAAGAGCCAAGAGATGCCCATCAGCAATCGTGTCCTACGTCCTAAACATTCGGAAGCTGGAAAAATCAAGCTAGGCGGTAAGACAGGCGAAACGAAAACGTCGCAAGGCGGCAGTACGTGGCGCGCGCCGGTGAAGTTCGAAAACAAGAACGGCCCCTACTTCGTCATCACGAAGACGGTGCGTGAAGATGGCAAAGACTCCAACTTCGTGGTGGATACGGCGCTCATGGCAGCACTGAAGCCACACTGCGATGCAGTGGACGGGAAGCTCCGTAAGATCCCGATCATGTTCAACAGCAGCGACATCGAGTCGTTGTTTCCGTCTCGACTTGCTGCATACGACGGCGCTCGTCGCTTCTGTGTCGGCGACGGTGAGAATCCTGCAACACGCTACGACAAGGAGAAACCACGCGAAGTTCCGTGTCCGTGCGACATGCTCGGAGCGACCAGTGGAATCATGTGCAAGCCGGCAGGGAACCTGTGGTGCACGATTCTCGCCGATGGTCTGACCGCGCTTGGACCTCGGCATGTCTTTCGAACGCATGCATGGGGCAGTATCAGCGCCATCAAAAAGAGCCTGGAGGACATCTACTCCATCGTCGGCGTGTTGCACGGGTTTAGGATGTGGCTCACAGTTCAGCATCAGCTGATCCAGAAGCGCGACAACAACTGGACGAAGATTCCAGTGGTCTCGATCATGATGTACGCCGAGGAGCTGCAGTACGCGCAGAAACTCGTGATCGCACAATCTGAACAGCGCTCTCGCGTCGTTCAGATTGCCGGCATGGGTTCGATGCTTCGCCTGCCTGCTCCAGGCGACAGTAGTGAAACGCCTGCCGAACAGCAGGCCGTTGCTCAGGAATGGTACGCACCGACACGTTTGCCCATCGTGGGCCAGGACGGTGTACCGTACGACGATGATGATGAGTCGACGGATCTCGAATACAACCCCGAGACCGGCGAGATCATCTCCGGGACTACGACGGAGAAACCGTCGTCAGAAGCGTCGGGAACATCGCCAGTGCCATCCGCGGCGAGTTCTTCAGGTCCTGTGCCTGCTTCGCAGCTGAAGCCTGGCGCAACTGGCTATGTCACGACGCCGACTGGCGCGAAGGCCGAAGGAGCCACGGCGGCTTCTGCGACCGCGCCGCCATCGCTCGCGCCGCCGACCATCGCAATCGACGGCGCGACCGAGAATGATGCTCTGAGCACCAACGGAGCGCTCGGCAAGGCCTTGTCCAAGGCTCTGAACTCGCTGGCAGGTCTCCGCGGTGCAGATACAGAAGATGCGATCAAGGCGTTGGCCAAGGAGATCCTGGCCGACATCACCAAGCAAGAGTTTAACAACGCCATCATCTGGAAGGAGTTGACCATCGGCGCAGCGGACCGCGTGCTCACCGTGCTGCGAGGACTCATCGTCGAGAAGGAAAAGTCCATCGCCCAGGACGCGGAGGCTTGACGCCATGAGTCTCAACGGTCACCAAACGCGTCGGTCCATCTCGGTCAACGGTGTCGTCTATGAGCAGAGTCAGCGCCTGGCCAGCCTGGAAGATCGCAGCGTCTCTGAAATCGTCGTGGAGCTTCTAGTAGCGCGATGTGCTGCCGCAGGCATCGAGCCGCTGGACATCAAGGAGGTCGAGATTCGACGCCGTGCCGCTGCATCGGCGACGCGAGCGGCTAGTGAAGAGGCTTCGTTCTTCCCTGTTGCGATCTCGACGCCTACGACAGGTACCAAGCCAAAGACCCAGGACAAGCCGCGACCTGCACGTGCTTCTCGGGCCAAGTCCAAGCAAGAGGTCAAGAGCTTCGACGTTCAGCCAGAGATACGCCCGGAGCCCGAGATGCCTGAAGAACCAGAGCCCGATCCAGACCCACGAGAGCTGGAGGTGATGCAGTCCAGGCAGCCCACGACAAAGCCCAGGCCAACCTCGCGAGGAGAAGCGATGCCGACCGTCCAGGACTCGCCGCCAGAAGGCGGTCCGCGTGGCGGCGGCGTCACGTCGTTCTAAGACTCTTGCGCGGCGTCAGCTCTCGGAGTACACGTCGTGTCTGGCAATGGCGAACGGACGTCTCACTTCATCGTATGTGGCCACGGCTCTGGCATCTCCAAGACCGCGGCGCACCGTGCTTGTCGTCTGCGAGTGCGGACTCAAGCACCGACACGAATTCGTCGCGACTACGCCGTGCTCGATCTGCAAGAAGACGCCTGTCCGCGTCGAGTGCTCACCATGATCAAATCAGCTTGCAGATTGACACTTGTCTACTGTAGGCTTGGACGATGCGAGCAAAAACTCCAAAGTGGAAAGCAACGACGAAGACGGTTACGACCGAGACTCATGATCTGAAGATAGGCGTCGGATCAGGACGCGTGGAGAAGACAGGAAACGTTAGCGGTGGACCTAACGGAACAACCTTCGATGTCTACCGATGGGAGGTTGAGACTGATGCATTTCAAGCCACAGGCGATGCGCATCATCTTCACATCGCGAAGAGTCGGGCTGAGATAATGTTGGAGATGTTGTTAGCCATGCGGAAGAGCGACGACGAAGAATTTCACGAACCGAAGATCGTTCATCTTCACGGCGTGTAGCCAGTCAAGGCGTGCGCGCACGGGCGGCTTCGGCCACGAGCCACTCGTTCACCGACTGACCCAGAGCAGTCCTTCTGACCACGAAAGCCTCTCCGCTCTTGCGCAGCTCGAACAGGGGCGTGGTCGTCAGGGCACGTGTTGTCTCGGTGGAGAAGAGAGACGCCTGTCCCAGAGCATCACGGAAGAACTCGCCCATGGTCATCGCGAGTCGCCGAGCTTCCAGTACCGTCGACGCTGCCTTGCCTAGTTCGGTCCGAGTCGTGTAAGTCAGCTCGCAGGCACGACCTTCGGCTTCGACCTCGACGACGCCAAGGCCAACGAGCTTTTTTGCGACTTCATGCGAGAGGCACTGTGACTCGTGGCTCAGCCAGGCCGCTTGCGTCTCGTCCAAGACGTTCGCGATCTTAGCGGCGGTCGAGATTTCAGACGCCTTCATCTGGGTTCTTCAGTGCGGAGCGGAGTGCCGCGCTCTGCTCGGCGGTCATTGCGATGCAATGCGCATGTTTCTCAGGAGAAGCCTTGTCGGTGATGCACAGGATCCTGTCGGCGCCGCGGCTCTCGACATTGATCTGGTAGCCGTAGACATCGATCGTTGCGACGTGATCCTCGGTGGATATACTTTGCACGACGGCGTTCTTGAAGCCTGGCAAATGCGCCACGCCGACCGTAGGCACGACTGCTGGTCGCCACGTCAGGCCACAGGACTGGCACGAGTGGGTGTGATGAACCTTTGTCGCGAACTCGCCTTCGTCGATATGACGAGCGCCGCAAGACGGGCACGTGAGGAACATGGGAATCGGATCGTTGTTGGTCATGGTCGTTGTTCTGCAGGAATTGGCGTTGCATAAGAGGGTCCGCGCGCGTCTGCCTCGACGCTGATCATCTTGTCGTCGACGAACCACGCGGCAAGCCAGTACCCGTAGTCGTACACGCCTCGCATCGCGCGTGGGTTGATGAAGAACTTGGCCCCGCAGGTCTTGCATACCAGGCACGTGGCGCAGTCCCAGACCTTCTCGTGCGCGCAGGACTTCGGTGCGGACCTCTTCTTCTTATTCATCCTAGGATCCCGTAGAGATGCGAGACGCAACGATCGACCGACAGTGCGAACGCGGCCATCCAGACCATCAGCCAAGCCCATGCGATGACGCCAGGCTTCTGCTTCGACGGGACCCATGTCCAGGATGATTGGTCGTTTTTCATGATCTGACTTCCTTGGACTCTGGTTGGAATAGAGAACACGTCGACTTGGGTTGGACTCCGGGCGGTCTTACTTCTCTGTTGGCCTGCCGAACCCATGTCAGCACGGTCCAGCCACGAAGGCCGTTGCCGAGGATCTCTGCGACCTCGTTGGAATTGAAGCCGCGGTCGCAGTACAGGCGCACGGCGTGTGCCTTGGTCCGGTCGCTATGACGGCATGGGTACTTGCGCCTGGTGAGACCACTCGTCCAGTAGCAAATCGTGCGCACGGATCGACCGACGGTATGAGCGATATCAACGACAGGTTCTCCGTTCATCCAGCGCTCGATCGCGCGTGCTCGGATAGCGGCAGGAAGTGGCTGTGCGAACGGCATTAGCAAAGACCCTTTCGGCTCATGCTCTGGATCCTTCGCTCTTCTCGCAACGCTGTTCTTCTCTCATTACTGCATGTCCGGCAGCGCAGGCTCGGCGGTCTGGACTTTCGGTTTTCGACAATCGCGTCTGCCATGCTGTGACCTCTCTTGCAGAACCCAGAGCGCGCTACGACTGCACACGGACTACCACTGCGACTGGTGTTCACGTTGCTTGGTACGGGTTCAATGTTGCGCAGCGCTGCTACTCGTTCGTCCTTGCACGTGCGACTCTGCTTTACCTGGTGACTGTCGAGGTACGCGACGGCCATGGCCAGTCGCTCGGTCGAGTCACGGAATGCGCCTAGGCCTATGTTGCAACCGTGGCACAGCACGGAGCGAGTCTCTCCGGTGGCGTGATCATGGTCCAATACCCAGCCGTTTGCGTTGCCAGGCTCGTTAGCTCCACAGCATCCACAGACTCCACCTTGCCCTGCCAACATCTCCACGAACTCCTCAGGCGTAATGCCGTGTCGCTTCTTCATCCAGTACCGCTTTGCGTAGTCGCGATACTGAGGAGTCGCCTTGCGTGCATCGGCACGAACACGAGTGCACTCTACGCAATTGTAGCCGCTGTACTTTAGCGTTGTGCCACAGTTGCGGCACGGACGCCCCGTCCGTTTCGGGCTAAGGAGGGTCGCCATTTACAGATCCCGTGTTCGGCTCCGGCATCCAGAGGTGTTCGTACGCACTCATGGTCACCATCCCCAGACGCGAAGACCTTCGCCGTCGCAGATCTGACAGTTTGGATCAGGATCACAGTCCTCGGGTGGCTCGTCAGGATCGTCTGGATTATTATACCGCTCCGTACAGCCGCACCGCACGAGGTCTACATCCTCACCGTACTCTTTCTTAAGCTTGGCGATGGATTTGCTCGGATCGAATCCACCGTCGTCAACGGTGGCCCCCGTGGTCTCTGTGACAGGTCCGAGTTTGTTGTCCGGCCACATCACTTCGTGGTACGGGTTTTTCAGCGCGCTCTCGAAGTTCTTCAGCGCTTCGCTAAGGCGCACGCCTGATCCACAGGTCTGATTGGAATCATCGCCGTCACTGTCCGCTACGATCCTCCATACGAACACTTCGCCAATGATGATGCGCTGGGCAAATAGATGATGATTCTCGACGTAAAGCATAGCTTGGAAGTCAGCCATGGCCTCTTTGACGATCTTGTCGGTCGTGCGAACCTTATCACTGCCGAGAAAGCACAGGATCTCGCTGCTCAGGAAGCTGTAGAGTCGGTCGCGTTCCATGGTTCAAATCTCCTGAGCCATATCGGCTGCGCGGAGCAACTCCCACGCAAGTGCGCGAGCCTCATCAGACGTGTAGATCTCGCACGAGTTGTCATTGTCGGTAGACACTGTAACTTGTCCACGACGCGCCACGACGATATGATCCTTTGGCATGTTGGGATGCTTGTTCCACTGCATATCCATGGCGGCCCATGATTCGAGCGCATGAAGCGTAGTTGTTGCCGATGCACTGTCTGAGACTGGTACGAAGATCTCGAAGCCACCACGATCTGTAGATGCGACGACGACAGTTCGTCCGTTGACCTGTGCGCTGGTAGCCTGAACTTTAGCCTCTCCTTTCGCGTGGACTTCGTCGAGGATCGACGTGACCATACGATCTGCCATGGATCCATCGCCACGTCTCATCATTCGCATCTTTCGAAGTCCGAGAAAGCATAGAATCTCGCCGTAGAAGGTGTTCGCACTCATGGTCACTCCGGGTCGATCAGAGGCTCTTCGGGCGTGCCGTACGTGCCCTTGACGACCTTGATCGCGTCATCGATGCCACTGCCGTAGTGGTCAAGTGGCTCAACTAGAAGATTCTGATCGTCGCTGGAATTCCAAGCGTCGGCTCGAAGCTTGCGAAGATCCGTCAAGATCTGGTCGATGCGAAGGGCGTTTGCAGCCTCGATATGACGACGAGCTTCGACCTCTGCAACGAGCGCATCCACATCGTTGCAGAGACGATCGACGAAAATCCTAAGTTTGCCGTCGATCGGTATGTTTTTGCGACGCCAGAAGTCGCGCTGTTCGGAGGTTGTATTGGTCACGATTGGTTTGAACTCGTTGGTCATGATGGTGTCCTCGTGGCCTCTACTTGTTCACCGAGCATCCGCTTGACCGACCGCACCATCCGCTCGTAGCGCATCGCGGGCGTGACGTCCTTGAGCAGCATCTTGTGCGTCACCGGATCGAAGCCGGTGCAGACCGTGCCGTCGTC